>Ga0307509_10009623_pt1 | contig 12025 bp, 22 predicted proteins | sample 10_EM_MG_FD_202245 | JGI IMG/M metagenome (GOLD analysis project Ga0307509, IMG submission 202245) | Populus trichocarpa ectomycorrhiza microbial communities from riparian zone in the Pacific Northwest, United States - 10_EM | ecosystem: Host-associated > Plants > Roots > Unclassified | place... | reverse complement strand
TCTTACCTGGCACAAATCCAAGGGAAGTGATAATCATACCACCCGTCGAGACCTTGAAAAGTCTATGCCAAGGGGTGCCCTGCTTCCCGTCGTATCCGATCTGTTGGAGGACGACATTCTGATTTAAGTTAATCCCATAGAATCTGTCGAAGACCAATCAGAGGTCGAAAGCGAGGCCGTAGAGTTGAAACACACGCGACATCGAGGAGGAACCAACACATGCAAGTACCAAGGAGCATCTTACCATGACGCCATTCCGAGAAGTACCTGACGAATTCTAGAGTTCCGGAATGAGGATTCAAAGTTCCAATGCAAGTCAATGGAAGCGTACCGCTGAAATGGGCCTTCTTCTTTATCAACACTTCAAGGGGGGCAGTTGCCTCATCCACCTCGCTGGTATTATCCGATTCGCCATCGACGGCGTTTCCCTTGTTGTCGATTTCGTTTATATCTCCCTTTTCGGTATCCTCACAGTTCCGCGTCTTCTTCAGTTCGGCAGTGTCGTCCCCGGCCTCATTAGCGTGATCTTGTTGCTTCAACTTTTGGGCCGAGAGAAATCGAGTCGACTCAGGAAGGGTGAGACGCTGATATAAAGTACCAAAGGCAGGTATGAGGGAAAGTCCAACGACAATTCGCCACACTATCCATGGAATTTAGTTGAATGGCCACAATGAGTAGAAAGAATTTACGCACCTCCGTCAACCTTCGACGTCTCTCCTCTCCCTTCCATAGCATTCTTATAACACAACAAAACGATAATCGTGGCCAAACTCCCAACGAAACTTCCCCATCCCTGGTTAGAGAATATGTACGAAAGCATGGTACCTCGTTTACGGATGTTCGAGCGGTCAGAGGTGATAGAGGCTGACATGGGGTAATCACCACCGACGCCAATTCCAAGAAGAATGCGGAATACGCCCAAGTATACTAGACATGCGTCAGGGGAGAGTGTGCCAGTGGGCGTTGTGAGGGTGAGAATTGTAGCGATGATGATGAGCATCAACTCCTTGCCATCTGCCAGAGTGCAACCGGGTCAGCGGGTGGAAGTGGTGCAATGCGGTTATGACCTACAAATGGCCTTGCGCCCAAACGCGTCGGCCGCATATCCTAGGTTCGGCAATGAATAAATGTCGTAAATCCTTGAAATATGCTTACCGAACGCGAACTGGCCAACGACACTTCCTATGTTCGCGCCGGCCTTAACAAATCCCTCCAAGTTCGTCGGAAGATGACCTCCTCCATAGAGACGGTACTGAAGCATAGTCGCAACCGGCTACAAAATGCATAAGTTAAATTACCATGAAGAAAGTCATACCGAAATAATGGACATACGTTGATGATAAAAAGGTCATAAGCTAAACATAAGGGTGAGCCGGGTACACGGGAACAAAATAAAGGACTATCTTACCATCCAAGAAGAACCCGACCTTTTGGTTGAGGGCATCAGGAACCAATCAGAAAAAAAAAATCGACCAAGTGGACATACGCCAGCGATCCCCAACAGTTTCAGCTCCGTCATGTTCAATACGAATGCAGGACGTCCATCATGTCTCTCAAATTCCTCCAAATCCTCTCGATATTGGGCGGAGGGCGTCGGGGTGATCTGGTGCATAGGTTCCGCCATCCTGTGATGTTGGAGCCTGAAAGGAGTCGTCGGAAAATTGGAAATCATGTTAAAAGGAGGTACCCTGACCTCTACGACTGAGGGGGGTGGTACAAGGAAGAGAAAGCTGGAATATGGGGACGAAGGAAGGGAGATGGGAAAGGAATTTGAGGTCGTGTGCCATGAAAAAATGATGTCAATTTATGCAGATCAGAACCTGGCCATGCCCCTCTTTTGGCGTGTTCCGCTTTCAGGATCGGCACACGACGAAAGACGGTTGGCACCCTGCACACCCGGCGCACCTGCCCGCCATCCGCTCCCACATGACAACCTTCGAGCCCTTTATGAAGGTAATTCAAGGATTGTTAATTAGTCAGAAGGGGATAGCAACACACCTGACAATCATCTTTGAAGTACTTCGACAGAAGTTGGACACGGCCCGTGATCATTGTAAAGTCGTGACGTTCTATGAGAATTGAGCAAGTCAATACATAGTAGCAGTGGTCAGAAAATAATGGCAAGCGATAGAGATAGGATAGCTCAATCCGTTAACACGGGTTTGACCAGACACTGGTAGTGGGTGCGCGGTTCAAAATGAAGTGGCGTGCCTGACAAAGTTAAGGTCACGTGAATTATTTATACTCGTGACCTTATCAAAGTTGAAACTCCCGATTATTGAGTCTTTTTGGGACTTAAAATAGTCTCACTACACAAGAAAACTGGACCTTGGACAATAGGGCTTACTCGTAGAACAGTTGTGAAGTAAAAGGACACCAACAGATGCGTCATTTGTATTATTTCGCAAAGCTATTCGGTGTATTTTTAAATTTTTAGGAGTTGTGGGGGTTCGTCATCGATGGTGTCCACATGAGGCCGCGGACTCCCCGGCCCAGGAACAAATGTACTGTAGTGTTTCGACCAATTTTTCGCACCATGTTGTTCATATGACCAGCTGTTGCCTGTTACAGCCGAAAATTCAGTTCCTCCAAGCCAAATTCAGGTCCTGAAATCACCCCAGGCCTTTGTTTGTGGCTCTATGGCACTCGCTACATCGTATCTTAGTCCTCAATAAGGGATGAATCTATTTGGAAACCCTTTCCAGGAGAAACCTAGGGGTTTCTAAAAATAGCTTGGATGCAACATCGTGAGGCGCCCCCACTGCCGGGGCCGGACTATTTTGATGAAGAGGCAAAATTTTACGGCAGGTTGTTGAATTTTGCCAAGTCACATTTTGCCGTTCCAGACAGTGGGGTTGCGTGTCTTTTGCAAAATTTTAACAACCTGCCGTCAATTTTGCCTCTCCGGCAAAATAATCTGGTCGCCGCAGTGTCCGAATTCGAATTGAGATTCTTCAAGTTACACAACCAGTTGTTTGCAGGAAATCTTTCTTGAAAAATAATTTCTTATGCTCATAAAAAATGTACTTTCGTTCGTCCTGTAAAATTGAAAGGAATAAACCGCACTCAAATAGCTCAGTCAAAACCGCGTCTTGACTTTCACGGGACATGTGACCGTGTTGAAACTTGAGCGGTCGTTCACCGTCATATCTCATGGAATATGCATCCACGACTCGCAGTATCAAGTGTTTACATATCCACATTCACGCTGACCATATTCATAATTTATTTTTGCAGAAAAATGAGAATTTTAGACATGGAACAGCTATGTAACTGGATTGAATAATCATTGTTCAGACGCTTCAGCTCACTGGAGCAGTTACGGAACCAAGGCGGTTGACAGCCGAGCTCTGATGGCCATCAAATTCTTCGAAGGGGGTTTCTACCGTCTCCCGGAGTCAGACTAACAATATTCGCAATCTTTTTTATTTGTACTTAACGACGACTTACTCATCTGTATTTCTATGTAGGTCGATGTTTTGAAAGCCTGGGTTTCTCTTGGAAGAGGGGGGTTTTCAAATAGATTTATCGGGGTGACTGAAATTCACTGAATTGCAGCCTGCTAAGGTTAAAAGGATAGACTTTCTGAATGCGATCGACAGAAAAAGAAGCTTTTTGGAGGGTTGGGGAATTGGGAGGAGTGTCAACAGTGAGCTGTATGAAGCCTAGCACCATGAGCGCGAAAATCTTCTGGTTTTTCCTGGTCAAAAAACTTGTTTTGTAAGTTGTTCATCCGCGGGCGTTACACGTTATATTTGATACTATTGTCCTCTTCATGACCATTCGTTCGCGTTACCCATTTCACGAACACTCAGTCGAAACACTACGGTGACCGCTGTTATTTGCTTATTTCATAATAATGGGCGCCGCGGGCAGCATTGTTATCGTTAGCGCCAGCGGAAAAAATTACCTATTTAATCACGAATTTCAGCGCTTGCTGCGCTTCACTATTCACATCGGCCATGCGGAGTACGATGTGGAGTCCTTAGGTAGCCAAAATACAGTTACACCTAAATGTCTAGGGCATATATGATCAAAGAATGATCGAGAAACACAACTCCGAGGATCGAACCATCCAGGGAACTTTAGCGAATGTGTTCGAAGAACGTTCTGGAAATTTTTTCCGTGCTCAGCGGAGCGCGTCCTGTAGAACAAGCAGGGACTGTGGGAGTGCGTGATGCGTGGCAGAGTCACCTGTATGACTCGATGATTGATAATGAAGTAACACATCACCATCTTTTTTCAAGCCGCCGCCAGGTTATAATTTATTTGTAGCGTCGCCGGTTCAAGAGGAAGACGACAAATTTATGGAAATTGGAAATTTTACTCAGGCAACCCACTGGGGGGGGGGCGGTGCTGGAAGCGTCTGTACCTAACAAGTGTAAAGAAAAGTGATCACATGTATACTTGCTTATGAGGCGCTTAAGGGGCTGGACCTGTCAAAGATATGCGCAGGCTGTGTGACTCATCGAGCGTCTGAATTGCACTGCGGAGGCGGTGAACCGGTGACGTCGCAGTTGACAACTACCACGTCTTATTGACTCGAACCCAACTACAGTCCCTGAGAAGCGGTGCGCAAGAGGATATAACTGTGATGAACGCGCTCTTTTCCAATCCAGGTTTTCCCGCCTCCTCAAGGATAACCCACAAACCTTTCGAATCCCCATCCTTATTTGCAACACAACAATGCCTGGAAAACACGTCCGTTTCGACTCCTTCGGCACACCATCGCCTACGTTCTCGTCGGCGTCATTACCGTCGTCGCCAGGGCCCGTGACCCCACCATCACTTGGGATCGGCTCGCCATACCATACCACACCTCTGCCTACCGTCCCGCATCCCGCTCTTGCGATATCCCAACCTCTTTGGAGGTGGGACATGTCGTATCCCACTGAAACTATTGTTGCTAGGACAAATTTGCCTAGCGATATATGGACCCAAGCGGCAACCCAACCAGCTGTTGGCTCCATGGACATCATTTGCTCGCGCCTTCCTTGGCGCATTACCATTTATCCTCGGGTACAAGGGAGCTATGTCACGGTCGCCGATGTGTTCGACGGCCTCTACCGCGCCTTGTCTATCTCCGTGACGGCAGCAGAGTTTGACCTCCTCCCATCTTCACGAGCCAAACACGCCGTCAACGACGCTTTCCTTCGACGCTGGAAACGACAACCGAGCCACGCGCTGCAAATTGCAGAGCAGAAATTAGGAATGAAGCGGATGGATTTTCTGGGAGATAGGTCAGGATTTGGGGGGCTTTCATACGCCAAGGAGGGGTGGGTTCTCAACTTGTCATGATCACCGCCATTGTCGCCAATACTCCCGTCGCCACTCGCGGCCATCACGCCCCTTAACGACCATGACCACGAGTTCTTTAGCCACCCCTCTCTTTCGTCTCCGACGATGAATACCCAGGCTACTCTTAATACCCCAACATCGCAAGACTTCTTGACGCTGTAAATATAGATGTATTCGGACCCTCGCTCGTCTCCTCGTACACTGTATTGTTAAAAATATTTGTATATAACTGTAACCCCCCTCATCTCCCCTATCTACATTATACAAATCCCACTACGGAATTATAATCATTCCCTCCACGGTTCACGTGGAACAGTCATTGTTGCTTCGATCGGTTTCTGAGTACATAAGCCGGATCAAACTCGCTAATCTAGCATCCTGCCGATCACTCCTTTTTTCTTCCACACCAACGACCGACATGTTACTCGGACTCGATCTCCCTCCAGAAATCGTGGAACTCTTCATAGACGGTCTTTCTATTCATCTTGGTGAAATAGATTCCCTTCGAACTCTTCTCTCATGTGCCCTCGTTTCCAGATCTTTCAGCTTCCCTGCGCGAAGAAAGCTATTTTCTTCAATTCACTTCTCTATGAATCCACCGATCTTGTCACCTCCCGAATCAAGATTCACCCGATCTCGAGATTCTCTCTTCCAAAGGATTGGTTCGTTCAGTAACCTTATTGATGCAGGAGGTGCCCTCGTCCTTCTCATCCGAGAACTACATATCAACGTCGACCGGGGATGCTTCATTCTCGAACAACAGTCCGGTCTACATAAAGTCCTTGATGCGGTTAGCCATCGGTCAAAAAACTTCGAAACTTTCTCTATGTCTGGTCCTTTTTCAAGACCTTTTTCTTGGAATTCCATCCCGACAGGTACAATGGAATCATTAACGGAAACAATCCTCCTTCCTTCGCTCAGGCACCTCGCATTTGTGGATGTGGAAGGTATTCCCATATCGATGGTTATCAACCATCCATGTCCTCTTTCGTTGTCCCTTATTCGGTCACGATTCGCCCTTCATCCACGTCCATCGGAATCCTCCTCGCTTCTTTGTCTGAAATCGTTATGGGTTGACCGATACATGCGTGATTTTGTGGATAGGTTTTGTCGATACCGACGAAACCTCCACGTCGAACATTTGAAAGCCGCTATCTTCGACCGTCAGGATGCCAAAGCGGTGTGGAAGTTTATTCAAGAAACGAAAGACTGTCTGGCCTCTCTTGATATGTACGTGAGGGCGCTCTTATGCATGCTACGACATCACTGAAGGAACGAGGTTTTCAGATCATACTCTGGTACAAACATGGGGTCCTCATTCCGTATCCCCATTGACATTGGCATTCTTCCCGATCTACGATGTCTCCGTTTACAACTCCAGTGTCCAAAATCCAACACTCTCATCGCTAGCGGCCACGTTTTTTGGTTGCCGAATTCAGCTAATCCCCCAACGCAAATCGAGGCTCTTCAAATTATCGTACATTCAACCACAACTATACCCGATTCTAGGACATTCTTCTGCAACGGTGAAGCAGATGACCAAACGACCTGGGATATTCTCCATTCCGACGTGTTGAGGGAGAAACACCCACGTCTTCGAAGGATTACCCTCAATTTCAATCTCGAGATCTTGCCCGCAGAATATGATGATCAAGATGGTACACTTTCACTTTCATACCTCTCTCACCATCTTGCCTCCGATCTTAGAGTTCTACTGGCGCCCCCCGACACGACTTCGAGGATTGATATATCAGTATCCCTCGATGTGGTATTCGAGTCACAAAGATTAAATCGTCTAGTCATTTGATCGCACGGCTTTTGTCCACGCTGCTGAGCGTAATCTATCCAATCTATTCGCCGCTCGCATTTCTTTTTCTCAGCGTGATTCGACGGACGGTCAGGAATCCAAAGGGAACTGGTCCCGTGAGCCCCCCTTTGCTTCGGAGCCGAAGGTGTGATTATCAGCTGTCATTACTCCACCATCATCGATAGACCATAGCTCCAGACCAAATACATAGCCGCAATCCGAATGCGATAAATTCCGGGTATTCCTGTTCCACGCTTCTAAATGGGCGTAAGCTTGATTATATGGCTAGATTGCGGATTCAGTGTTTATGTATTAGTGTCCCCGGGAATTCTAGCGTTGGATGTCTCCATAAACATGACGTTGTTACTGTCAAAGGCACTGCAAGACTTGAAAATTTCCGTAGACGCTGTGTTTTTAGTATTGAAGGGCGATCATCAAGTAACACCTGACTCTACTATAACACTAGTGTCAGATTTCGATAATCATAAAGCTTACATAGATTCTATATGATGGTGATAGTCTAATACAATGAAACCACTTGGGTCCATAACTATGCTTCTCGTTCATTGAATCGTGATCATGTACATATGTCATAATGTTCGTCTTGAACCCAAAGGATGAAATAAAGGAAAGAACACAAACCATGAAATATTAAGAAAAGAAAAGACAGAAAATACGAGAGGGATAATCGAGAACAAATACATAATTCGAAAAAAAGGGGAAATAAAGGAAGGAAAGCAAGAGCGAACGAAAAAAGGAAGTATATCATCACGGTCGTAAAAGTGCTTTTCTCGCCTCCTCACTCGCCTTGCGAGCGCTCGCCAGCGAGGGCCTAGCATCGACACCGCCCACCTCACCTGTGGACGCACTAGGTGACATCATCTCGCCCTCGTTCTCCATTCCAATGCCGTTCGCATTTGCCGGGTTGACGGAGGTCGAAGACGACGTTGATGGTGTACCTCTTCGACCTGCCGCATTGTTCGCAGCAGCAACAGCCCTCAGCAACAACCCACTACTCCCTCGCCTTTTCGCCCCCGGTCCTGAGGCACCATCAGTCGACTGTAGCCCATTCGATCCATTGGAAGTTGAACTCGAAGCCGACGCAGCAGCAGCTTTCGCCGCTGCCGCCTTATCCACCCTCTTTAAAAATGGGCTGGGCAAATTCTCCTCGTCCGCAAAATCGTACTCTGGTGAAGGATGACTCCTTGGCACAGGAATCGGTAACGACCGGGCAGCTGCCGCAGCCGCGGCGAGGTTAGAGGCACTACCCGAAGGTCGTAAATGCGGATGTGGAAGTGGTTTCGCCTGACCATGCCCGTTGGATGTCGATACGCCATCGCCGTTGATATTAAACCCCGCAGGATCCGAGGTAGGCGTAGGCAAACTCGTAGGTTGACTGCGTGACGCACGGTGAGAAGAACGTATCGAGGGTCGACGAATCCTCGTGGGTGGAGGTACCGCTGCGACAGCCTGTTGTTTTCTTGTCTTCGCCGCACTGGCACCAGACGAAGAAGTGGAGCTCTCCGACGACGCGTCGTCCTTCTCCTTATCTTTATCCTTCACTTTCTCCCTGTCCTTCCTCGAGCTCGGGCTGGGAGGCGGACTAGCAACCCCGTCTTCATGTTGTTCTTGACTTCCTTTCTCTCCGCTATTGCCCTCCTCGAAGTCAAAGATCTTGCCAAAATTTAGCCCGACCTTCGGAGAACGGTTGAATAAGTTGACGAGTTCGGCGGGTGAGGGCGTGGCGAGTATTTCGCCTGTTGCGGTGAGAACGACGCCCTTCATCGCGGAGGGCATATAATCCAACTGAGTGGGGCGCGAAATAGGTGTTTCCATGGAACCGATGTGATATGTAGACGGCGTGGGTTGAGATATGGGTTGAGGCTCAGGTTTTCGTCGGCGTTGTTGTTGAACAGGAGTAACCTGTGCCGTCCTGGTCGTTGGTTCGAGGAGGTTCTTGACCTCTTCAAGAGGGCTTTTCTCCTTGCGGCCTAAAGTGGTATTATAAACCTATGAGCAGAGTCAAAACTTGAATAAGACACCGTAACAAACCTTTCCCCGTGGTCGTTGTCGCTCCGCTTTGTTGCTGCACCTTCTTCGTGTTCTCATCTAACTCCCTCTTTACCTCCTCTAATCGTATTTCCTCCGCCTTCAGCTCGGTCTCCTTGGCGAGGACCCACTGGATACGTTCGTCGACTTCCTTCTTGATCAGCTCTTCGCGCTGGACACACGCGGCATCCACCTCTGCTTCGCGATTGTGTACGGCTTCCATAATCTCCTCCTCGCGCTTCGCGATAGCGACAGCGACTTCCTCCTCCCTTTTCATCACCAAGACGCGTAGCTCCTCTTCGCGTCGAGCGACGGCCTGTTTAACTGCGACCTCCACGTCATGTCGGGAGAATTGCTGCTGCTGCTGTTGGAGCTGCGATACCAGTTGTTGGAGGGACGTAATCTCCTGGTCCTTCTGATTGAGGAGTGCCGTTAAGCGTTGTTCGTTCTGGAGGAGCGTCTGTTCTCGCGCGAGAATTTCGCGTTCTTTGGCTGTTACGGTGGCGCGATGGGCCTTGACGACCGAAAACCTGTGTGAACAGAAGGAAAAAAAGATTAGAATTAGAACCAAGATCCGATGTACTATATCGTTGATTAGACTTGCATTTTCTCCGCGTCGGCAAGTCGATTAAATAGCTCCAGCCGCTCATGTTGGAGGAGTTGAGCGGCAGATGGGCGCATGGCCGGCTGGGTGCGGAATTAGTAAGTACCATTCGCAAGAAATTGGGCAAACTCACGTTGAGGTTTAACATGGATTTGATAACCGCAGTAAGAGCTTGGGAGTATCCTCGAGGGAGTGGTGGTATGCGGCCATTACTATCCGATTAATGAGTGAGAAAGAAAGAAAGAGACCTCGAAGCGAACGTACCGAATAAAGATGCTCAGTTCGGAGTGTGTCTTGGCTTCGTGGAATGGAGGCTTGAGAGCGCAGAGTTCGTATATCAGACAGCCCAAGGACCAGATGTCCGATTTGGAGTCGTACGCTTTCTCTTGCATCAGCTCGGGTGACATGTAGTATGGAGTCTTTTAAAAATAGGTGAGTATATGCGGGGATCGGACCTTGGCGGTGACGTACTCCAACATAGGTATTCGCGAAACTCGCTTGTGCGAGCGCCTTTGAAAGGCCAAAATCCCCTAGTTTAACCGTGTTGTTCTCGTCGAGGAACACTGAAGAATGATGATAATTAAAGAAAGGATAGCTTGGGCTGAATATGAGGACGAACCGTTGTCTGGTTTGAGATCGCGGTGCAGAATTTGAGCTCGCCGGGAGCCCCCATCCGCGTCAATGGGCCCACCATTAATCGCGGACCCACTCGATGATCTACTGTGGCCGTTTGGGTGGTGACAATGGTGCAACGCTTGTAGAATTTGTAGAAAATAATGCCAGATAGTATCTTCGGGTATGGGTCGGTTCTGCTTCGTCGCTTGTTTGATGATAGTTGAGAGGTCGCCACCACCGCAGTATTCCATAAGAATATAGAGAATTCCAGCATCTCTGTCGACGTGTCTGTCGTGGTATCGTACAATGTGGTCATGGTGAAGGTCCTTGAGAATGTTTCTGCGCGTCGTTGCTGTCAGTCGGCGGTGAGGATACAAGAATCAAGCAGGACGCACACTTCAGCTACAATCTGCTTTCTATCTCGCTCGCTCATCCTCTCAAAGTTGAGTTCCTTGCGCGCGAATATCTGCGAGAACAGTCGTGAGCCTGGGAAGACGAAAGTGCCACCGATAGCACATACCACACCATCCGTTTTGCGTCGAACTTTGCGGATGATACCAAAGGAGCCATTTCCAATGACATCCAATGGTTCGTAGTTGTCAAGGAAAGGAGAAGTCATCGTGGTAAAGGGACAAGTAGCATAGAACAATAAATGTATCACAGAGAAACGGGAATTAAAAAAAAAGTGCAAGTTTTTCGGGTTCAACAACCACGTGACCGCGACGCGACCCCCGATCGCTCAGGGGTCGTCCTATCATGTATCTCCATTCGTTTAATGGAGGCAATGTACAATCATTCCCCATTGTCCGTCCTTCTTGGACTTGCACCATCAAGCTATGTTCAACCACCGAAACAGGGAATTTTGCAGCCTTCGGCGAATCTCTGCTACTATCTCTCCGGTCTTCCAAAATAGATGTCCATTCTATCCTACCACATGACGTCCCTTTATGAACAATTACGCCACTCAATGGCCTGTGTGGCTGAATATCGGGCTCTATTCACCGACTTGTTCCCGCTCCGAGAAGGCATGAGGCTGTGGGAGATAGTGGGTCTGGAGGAGTTAGTTCCCTTCACGACCAGGTATCTGGGAGTTGACATGTACACCAACTATGGGGAAATTCATCCATACCTCTCCCTACCCCCGGTGGTCCTCCGTGGTGCCCGCACCTCCTTGGGTATCTTAAATACACCTTGCTGCATCGAAATATCAACATATAACAATTTAACAAAACCGTCTTCCCCTCGATATTTTTATCTCTTCAACGAACTAACTATGTATAGTCACCATTGCCCGCTCGACTCTACATTAAGGATCTATTCCGAAGCTTGAATAAAGATTATACATCCATCGCAGACTCTTTACGGAACCACCTTGTTCCGCTTCCTGAAGCCTCGAGGCGTTAGCGTCGTACTTGCACTCACGTCCACCGAGACAAAAACCTAACCGTGACTTACCTTGACGTCTGCAATGTTCCCAAGTACATAGATTAATCCGCAAACTACTGATTCCGCAATTGACGTTGTTCGTTGCTTGAAATAACACAAGACTTGCTAATTTAAATAATCCGAGTGAACTTACGACGCATGTACTTCGCCCCTGCGAGGTGAAATGAAACTGGCCCAAGGCCAACCAGTGGATGTTATATAAAATC
>Ga0307509_10009622_pt1 | contig 12026 bp, 6 predicted proteins | sample 10_EM_MG_FD_202245 | JGI IMG/M metagenome (GOLD analysis project Ga0307509, IMG submission 202245) | Populus trichocarpa ectomycorrhiza microbial communities from riparian zone in the Pacific Northwest, United States - 10_EM | ecosystem: Host-associated > Plants > Roots > Unclassified | place... | reverse complement strand
TTGCAAATTAACTATTTATACCATAAATTTTTGTTAATTGTTTAGTGGGTCCGGTTTGGTTTGGTCCGGTTTCTGGTTCAAAACCGAAACCGAACCGGACCTGTTAAAATTTATGGTTTTGAAAATCGGTTTAATCGGTTTTTCATTTCGGTTTGGTTTTTTCGGTTAATTTTTCTTCGGTTTTATCGGTTTTCTCGGTTATTTTGAACACCCCTACTATTTATGATTTAGATATAGTTATGCTTAATTGCGGATGGTAATTTATTTGTGAAAGTTAGTGTCTGTTTGAGAGTGTGGTTGTGGTTGGTTTTTAAAGTGTTTTTTGTGCTGAAATGTATTAAAATTCAATTTTTTATTTATTAAAAATTACTTTTGAAATCAGCGAATCAAAACGATCCAAAATATAAATAAATACTAATTTTTAATAAATAAAAAATTGAATTTTTAGGGCATGTATTGCCGTCTTAGACCTAGAAGGGTTTGTCCTGGTTTTTGTTAGTGCACTAGAACCTTTTTTGTTCGTGCACTAGAACTTTGATAACTCGGGAAGTGGATGGATTGACGTGCCATACCCTGAATAAAATGGATTTTGCTGGGAAGATAACCATATGTGATGAACAACACCTCCTAGATGCTTTTTGTGATGTGCTTGCTTCCCATTCCAACAAAGGGGAAAATACCCTCTCTTAAGATTTTCTGTCCCCCTCATTTCATCCTTTTCTACCCATCCATACCTGCTTTCATCATTTAGAAGGATGTAAATGTTATAACCGCCCTGATTTTTCAATGAAGCACATGATTGACATTTTGTCACTTCACTGTTATTACACAACTGGTGATTCATGTATATGATTAGCGCAAATGCTATCAGAAACCTACTTATTTTTCATGAAGCTGGCTTCGCTTTTGTAGAGCTTAACAATTTTTGCGCCAAATAAAGGTTCATGGGAGTATGATTTTTGGAGTCAAACTAGTTCCCGGTACTCATGGTCAAAACTTGCAAATTTGGTTAGCACAAGAACACATACGTGTACTTGTTTACAGGTTAGACATGGCGTTTCGTCAAGGCTTCATTTCTTTCCCGTTTGAAGTGTAGCGACAGAGAAGAACACAACCGAATCAGTCTGCTTGACATTAAGAAGATTTAGTGTCCACTTATCTAAGAGGTAATTCATTTTGGAGGTTGGGGGAATTGGAATCCAGTCTTTTGCTTGCTAAGGTGATCAACTCACGCTATTTACTTACTAATTAAGGGTTTGGTAACCAAAAGTTGAATGTGCGTTTGTATGGCCTACATCAAAAAGCCGAGAAGCTTTTTTTTTTTTCAAGCTTTTCTGGTTTGTTTTTATTGTAACATTTGCAACCTCGATTTCAACTGTGTTTTTAGCCATCAATGTAGTAGCTATAGCCACAGCCTAAAATTGACAGGTGAAAGAATAGGGTCTCCAGAGCAGAGAAAAAAACCCCTAGCTGCAGATCAAAGATTCTGTTTGTGGATCTTGGTCTTCGATTTGGATTTGGTTTTAGTAACAAAACAGTCGGTCAAAAGAGAGCTGCTACTTCTGTGTCATGGCCCCTACCAGCAAAGCTCTCTCGCGCGGCATAGAGAGATCGAGTTCATTGAACACCTACAGTCTTTTCAGAATTTAATCTCCTGAGTCTTGAGAATTGAGATAACTTGCAGGATTTGAGGAATATACAGGTCACAGGCTAATGAACTACAATCAACAATGTGTGTTGTTACTCATTTTTAGATACATGTAAAAAACAAAATTGTCGGTAAAAAACAAAAAATAGCAATGATTGATTGAGAGAGTTCAAAAATATTAAGATTGAAATTTGACAATATATTTTTTACTGATAAAAACCTTATTGTTAAAAATTCAAATTTGAGGAAGAAAAATTCAAAATCAAATGTTTATGGATTTGATTAAATTTTATTGAAAGTTTAATTGAATTTATGGAGGGTTTGATTGCAAGAAAAATTGATTTTAAGTCAATTTGGGCTTTAATTTGAAGAAATTAAAGTTCAGGGGCCAAATTATAATTTTTAAGAGTTGATTTGGTCAAATCAGGGGCTTAATTGCATAAATATTGAAGTTTCATGGGCAATTAGAGACTTGATTGAAAAAATTCAAAACTAAGGACCAAACTGGAAAAGACGCGTAAATAGAGGGATTGAAATTGACTGAATCGGGGTCAAATTAAAAAAATTGAAAGTTTGTTGATCAATTGATGGTCAAAATACACAAATTCAAAACCAAGGACTAAAGTGAAAAAGACGCAACTTCATGGCTGACGATTAAATTTTTTAGGGATGCAATTGAATTGATTCTTAAAATCAAAATTGCAATTGAGGACTTGATTGAACAAATAAAAAATTAAGGACTTATTTGGAATTTGACACTTTTTTTGCGCCATTTGCTTTTAAATGAAACGACGTGTTTTGTGCAAAATGACGTCGTTTCATGCACTATTCACTAGAAAAAGGGAGCAAACATTGCTGTTTTGATGACACTGTTTGCCATCTTCTTCCCCTAGACGTATAGAGGTAGGGGAAGAAGAAGTTTGTTCCCCTGCATTTGTCTCTCTCCCTCTCCCAAAAACCAAAAAACTGACAAGACCCACACCCATAGCCTACCACCACGGAGAGAGAGGAGCTAAGGAGGAGAAATTTTGAGGGGATTTGAGAGGTGAAAAATAGAGAAAAAGTAGACGAAGAACAGGGGACGAGATAACTGAGAAAAAACAGAAAGAAGGAGAGGGAAGGAAAAGAACTAAACAAAAAGAAGAGAGAAAGAAGGAGACGAACAACAAAAGAGAATGAGAGAACAGTAGGGAAGAAAAAAAAAAACCAGAGGGGAGGAAGAACAAACAAAAAGAGAAAAGAGAAGAAAAAACAGAGACTTGTGCTTCTGCACAGGGAAGAAGAAAAAAGGCAGCAACCACCGCTTGTCGCCACACAGTGCCACCATGAGCCGTCGTCAACGTCAGCAACGATGCGAACCTCACTGCTAGGTCAACCTTCTTCTTCTTCTTCCTCCACTATTCCTGCAAGTAAACAGTGGAGACTGAATTATAATTCCCTCTCCACTGTTCACGTTGCATGTGAACAATGAAGAGTCTCTCCATTGTTTTCTGGGCCGATGTAACGCCTGACGATTTTGTAAGCATTTATAATTAATTTCCTACAATTTGGTACGTAAAAAAAATACGGGTAATTTTTTTTTGGATTTATTTTACACTATAACGACAGGGTCTCCCCTATACCGGGAGGTCCCAAGTTATCGACAACTCATCTTGTGCATATCTCATGTTCATTCCATCATCAACGTATATCCATATCGCATCACAACCATAATTATTATTAATCATAATATATTGCAAAACCAGGGATTCATTTTAAACATATAATTTACAACACAAACTTGATTAATAACATTAATATTACGAGCATAAAATCTTGAAGGTCTCTAAGATTAAGATAAAGGAATACTAACATCATTCCTGTCATATAATTATCTAAAGAAAATACAGCAACTTCCATTTCATCTGAGGTTAACACAGAAGAAGTAGGGATGCTAACCTTAAGTAATACAAAGGAATTGGAAATGCTAATTCCCTAATTCATACAAAAGAACTAGACATCTAGGACACTACTCCTGACGGGAATGAGAAAGACCTGCAACATCAAAATAAGATAATAATTACATTAAATAAATAAAATACAACCAGATAATGAAGGGTCACAACCACATGTAACTACGCATATATGTACCCACTTGATAGGGCATAATCATAGTTGATCCGCAAAAAAAGATCCTTTACTACATTTAATGCTTATCCTTCCACAACCTACTTATGGTTTTCTTTTCGATTATCACACATCAACTTTTGTCTGATTTACCCTTTTTCTTATTCGCCCCAAATTCTGAGGCAGTCGCTATCGACACTAATAACTTCTATTAGTGTCATTAGTCACCCTTACCCGGATAGACTAATTAATTCCTTAGCAATGTCGGCACCAACTTAATTGATCGATGCCATTGAGCTATTTCCAACCCGAAATAGTCAATTAATTACTCTCCATCACTTGGAGATGTTTCCGGAAATGCTGATGCCAAGTTCCCTTGACACCATTAACTTCCTCCTTAGGAAGTTAATCAAGTTATTATGAACTTGCCGATACAAACATTATTCGTCAGTATCATTAACTATTCGTGATATTCATTATATTTCCATCAAGGTCATGTCGATGTTAACAATATTTGTTAACATCATTAGCCGCCCCTATTCGAGGTCGCCTAATCAAGTCCATAGGCGATCGTTTTCTTTCTTCTTCTTCTGTTTTTTTTCCTTCTTCTTTCCTCTTTATATACATAATATAGACCATATCCAAACTCCAAATCCAGGAGTCTACGACCAAAATTTAGATTTCAAATCCATGTCCGTTTCATTGTATCTTTCCTTTCTTTAGTCATATTCACCGGGTGGACATATTCATATAATAATATTATTTCTCCTGCTTGTAAGCAACATTCACATATAATTAGTATTTGTTTCCCTACCCGTAGGCAACATTCACATTGTAATAACATTTCTTACTCATTGGCAACATTCACACAATAATAATATTTCTCCTACTTGTTGGTAAGTTTTACGCAACAATATTTATATTGCTCGTAGGCAATGTTCACATAGTAATATTTCTCATGATACACAGTAGTACAAAATTCGCATAATGTCTATCACATACTAGCATTACAAGAATTTAAACAATTTAAAGAAGTAAGGGGGCGACCCTTACCTTGAACTCCTGTTATACTTGCACTTGAGAAGTCGGGTCCCACTCTGTATGCTTCTCCTACATTCCAGTAGAACATCTTGAATCAACACTCAAACCCCTTTTCTGATTCTTTCATCACATCTATTATTTCACATGCCCAATTAGTTTCGAAAACAAGTTCATGGATAAACTCTTTTTATTTATCACTTCATTTCATTAAATTAGCATTCATTTACACTAACATTTAATGTTCAAACAACTCTATTTTTCATTAATAATTTTTAGTGTCTTATGACTCAGTTTTGCGTCAACGTCATTAGGTGTGCTATGACTTATAACTCCAAATAAAGCAAACATTTGTGTCAACAGAAAGGTAACACATTTATCTACAATCTTATGAAGGATCATGCATCATAATCCATCAATATAAAATCCCAAACCAAACTAGAAGTTAGACAACAACTCTGTCTAATAGGTTTCAGCCTGACCTCCTCTCAGTATTTTGCTCATATATAGAGTTCTATAACTCCAAATAAAGCACAATTTATGTCAATTAAAAGGTAACACATTTATCTATAACTTTCATAAAGGAATATGCATCATAATCTGTCAATATCAAATACCAAACCAATCTAGAAGTTAGAAAACAAATCTATCCAGTAAGTTCCAGCCTGATCTCCTCTCGGTATTTTGCCTATATATGGAGTTCTATAACTCCAATGGGGGTAATACCAGTGCCGAAAGTTAGCCAATTCATTTCTATACAACCGTTATATGAAAATGTGTGGCAAATTCCTTCAACTTTGATGTATAATATTAGTGGGAGTTCTGACCAACGAAACTGCCCTGTTACGAGCAGTTTGACCTTTCAACGGTGTTTTACCTGTTTCTGAAGTTCTATAACTCCAATTGAGACAAGATAAATTTCAAACGTTAGCTAATTCATTTATCTATAACTTTTATATGAAAATGTGTGGCAAATTTCTTCATCTTCGATGTCTAATATTAGTAGGAGTCCTGACCAACGAAACTATCCTGTTTTGAATTTGTATATTTAACAACCAATTTATCACTATAACATTCTTACACCTCAAGTTTCCCTTTTTCATTGTTTTTAATTTGTTTTATAACCATTGACTTCAACATACATTCATGACATAAGTAAGAATTTACATGGAAACACTTTCCTAACAATCAATGCAAGCTATAAACATTTCTCACATAATCATTGCTTAATTTAACATTTAACATATATGCTCACAAGAATTTCTAAATGTACTTGTCTTATACAATAAATTTCAGCATACATTTAAAATGTAAAATGATCAAATACCTATTCTTTTCAACATGTAAGCAATAAAGATTAAATTGGAGAAGTCCCCTCTTTATCCTCCCTTTTTGGCCGAAACTTACATGGCCTTGGAACCCAATTGTTATCATCAATTTCTCATAATTTCCAACATTTTATATGTCAAATGGACCTCTATTTCTCACCCCTATTCATAATTTTTATTTCCCCCAAATTATGTATGAACATTAGAAGTTAAAATTTGAGGTTCTTCCAAATTACTCACCAAAACCAACATAATAAAGAAAAGGGTTAAAGAATATGTCTCACTCTTTGAAGTTCATACCCAATTTGGAGTGCCCTTGAGAATATATTCTTCAAGCTTGTTCTTCTTCTTCAAGAACCCATACCTAATCTCTCAAGCTCCTTTCCTCTAAACAAGTTTTCCCTTCACAAATTTCGGCCCAACACTTTTTCGTTCAAAAATCACTCGTAAAACTCTAACTCACTCTTTGGGAAGGTGTTTGTAAGCTCTCAAAATGAAGGATTTTTGAAATGGTTCTCTCTCTCCCCTTTTATTTCTTCTGTCCAGTGTGAATCAGAGAGAGGATTAGTGAAATTCTGCCAATTTACAAAATACCCTTAATGAGTCCATGTGTAAATTTCTGTATTTTGTTTTCTTACCATCATTAGTTTTTATATATATTTCTGAAATCCGATTACTCTAAAATGTTAGGCTCAGATAAAATAGTAAGTCTACAAAGTCTCTCTAAAATTTCAGCCCGATCCAACGGTTAGATTGAGAGATATAATCGATACCGTAAAACTGGACAGTCGGTGTCTTTCACGTCAAAACCCGAATTTCATGCTTTAATTTATTCACTTGGAACATCATGAATTTTTTCCTAATTTTTTACTCATTAAATTCAATATTACCCCATCCGTCACTGATTTATAAAAATAATCCTTTTATCCTATGAGGCTCTTCTTCGGTTTCGCTAACATTACAAATTTTAATCCAAAATTCATAACTCTCATTTCGACTTCCACCATACCTTTAAATTTATTTATGGAGCTTATTCTCTCCCTTACATATCGCATTTATTATTATTTTTTTCTACTATATATTCATTTATTTTCATATTGAGTTTCCATTACTCATCGAGGCTTTTCCTTTTTTTTACTACGATCCTATGTTTATGCAGGGGTTTACAGCCGGACATTGCCGACCCAGACTGAAATGGTTGGTCGGGTTCGACTCAGTTCAAAAAAAGAGAAAAATATCATTAGGCCGAAACTGACGTAGCACTCTTCTGGGCCGATGCTACCCAACACCTTTAAGCCGACCTCGACCCAACCCCAACTCCTTTAGGCCGACCTTAACCCAATTTCTTCTAGGTCAATTTCGTCCCAGCCAGGATGGGCTCAACCCATATATTTGGGCCAGCCCATCCCCTTATATAAATATTCCAAAAATATTCTTTCAAAATTTGTGATTTTCCCGTGTATTTTCTATCAATTTTGCTTAATATTAGTTTGTATTTTTATACTATAAAGATACAAATCTGGTATTAAAATACCTGGTTTTCTCTGAAATATTGCAAAAACATTTATATGGAAAAACAACAAAAAATGTCTTGTTTTCATGTATACAACCAAATCTCTCAAAGATACAAAAATCATATCGTATTTTCATACAACAAAAAATCAAAAATATATATGTATTAGCATGCATTTTTGGCTTTAATAACCAATTTATTAAAGCCATGAGAACTAGGCCAACATTTCAAAAATACCAAAAAAATTATTTTGTTTTCTTTTAATATTTGAGATTTCGAACTTATACATAAAAAATATTTCTAATATTAAATAAGAGTTAGTACTTCTTTTTTCCGATATTAAAACGATTAGGTTTTACCCATTAAGATAAGGATCTCCATATCGAGGAGGACTTGTCTTCAACTTTAGACAAACCAACAATTAGAAAACACAATAACCCCTTAGCATATATTAGACAATTAAACAAAGCAACTTACCTTAGGTAGGTGTATTTGGGGTGTTAATACCTTCCCTTTACGCAATCAGTCATCGTGCCCAATCTCTAAGACCAGTTAGGGTTCTTAGTAACCAAATACTAGGTGGCGATCATTCCTTCTTTCCACTAAGAAAACACAAGAAATCCTTGTCTAACCCATTTCCCAATTTTTCTGATACCTAGATACCATGAGAGTGGACGCATTCGCCGCAATGCCACACATGCGTGATAGAATGATGACTCCACTAGGGACCTTGTGGACTAAGCTTTGTTTTTGTCTAATTATTGTATTTTATTGTTGGGTTTGTGTGTTTATTTGTTAATATGCATTTCCTTTATTTATTTGCTTATGCGCTTTAAATTCTGTACATATTTGTTCATGCATTGTCACTACATTTGACAGTTTTACCGATCGAATTTTTCCATCGGCGTGAGATTACCATTCTGTTGGTGAAACATTTATCAACAAATTCACCGACGGAATGCCTCTGTCGGTATAACATTCGTCGGTAATTCTATAATTTGTCGTTAATTCTGTTGGTAAAAAAAAGTTATAACCGATGGTTTTACAGACATAAAATACATGCCAAAAGAAAAATTACCCACTGGAAATATGCTGACTAAATAATTCCATCGGCATATGTTCGTCGATGATTATGGCATATGCAATAAATTTTTCCCATCTCTTTGGAAAATACAGATGAATTTAGTCTGTCGGTATTCCCATCAATAAATCACCGATAAAATTAGTCCATCGGTGATTGTGGCATATGCAGTAAAGTTTTTCCAACTCTCTGTAAAATACTGATGGATTGACGTCGTTGGTAACTCCGTTTGTAATAATTAAAAAATATTTTTAAAAATAAAATTTATAGAATAATTAATATAAAATTGTATAGAATAATAAAAAAAGAAAATAATTAAACAAATAAAATTGTATAAAATTGAAATATGTAAAAATAAATTTGAATAATATAAAATCCAAATATTCATTACAATTTTATTTGCACAAATAAAAATTAAACTAGAAAAATGGTTGAGTTGGAGGAGGAGAAGGAGGAGGCTGGTTGTTCCCAGGACCATACGAACAAATAGGGGACGCACGCGTACCACCTATTTGTGATCTCATGTCCATGACCATTTGGCGGAGTTGTTCATAATCCACCGAGAGTTCGCTCATAATTTTCAGTGAGATGAGATAGATGTCATTAAAATTAATCTTACCATTCACTTCGCATGTGCAATGAACGGAATGGAGCCGCCGATGTGTGTGGTAACCGAATCGTGATTTTGTCGGTTCCGGTTCTCGACATTGGACTGTGAGCATCGTGTGAACCGCTCAGACATCACGTGCTGAATATACTGCACCCATATATCCTCTAGGATGTATGGTGACCTGAAATCCCTCCAAACCACCACGTCATTCCAACCTGGTAGAGTGTTATCTCTGGTGTATTTTTTTAACTTTTTTATGTGCTTTATACCAAAAGTCACGTAGCCTACATGATACAAATGTATTTTATATAAGTTACTTACAAATTAGATTTTAATATATATATATATATATATATATGTATATATATTAAAATCTAATTTATAAGTGTTATCAACCTGGTAGAGTGTTATCTCTGGTGTATTTTTTTAACTTTTTTCTGTGCTTTATACCAAAAGTCACGTAGCCTACATGATACAAATGTATTTTATATAAGTTACTTACAAATTAGATTTTAATATATATATATATATATATATATATATATATATATATATATATATATCATATTGTTTTCGATGTTACCTAGTTGCAGCGTGATTCTCCTACACCCTCCTCGCAACATTGTCATTTGCGCTATGCCACTCGAATTTGTTCCTTGTATAAATAATTTATTAAAAATAAATCAATAATTTCAATATAATTTAAAAAATAGTTAAAATTTTAAGTTAGCATTAACCTTAAATCTTCTAGACCATGCATCGATATAAGGTTTCCAATCAGGATGTCTGGAAACTTGACTCTATTGAAACAATGGAATCTCCATCGATGATTTAAACGCCGATATTATTACTCAGGCTGCTTCAATGTTTGTCAACCTGAAAATCGATAAAATTAATGAAATATTAATTAGTTGTTCACAAATTGTTAAACACAAACCAATTCAAATCAAAACAAACTTACATTGAAAGGTTGTCCTTCCAATGTGCCTCGTACTTGCTGGAGAATTGACCCCGCTGTGAAGAGATACTGCCTTTATGTTGTGGAACCGCGCTGGAAGAGGCAACATCATGAGTCAACGCAAATGTCTATTCTTGGTCGGCACCTAATGACACATCATCATCATTGCTATTTGAAGTATAATTACATAATCAAATTTGATTTTTTTAAAAAACATTCGGTAGCACATCCCCTATAATGTAGACTACCCAAAATGTTGAAACCTGCAAATATTCAAAATATCATGCCACAATCCAATTGATTTTATTTTATTTCTACCAGAAATTTTGAATTATTCAATTTCATCACATTTTCAACATGATAATATAATGTTTCTAATCATAAAATAGAGAAAAAAATCATGTATATAAGCTAACATCTATACAAATTTAACAATAAAATAGAGAAAAAAAATAAAATTTATTCCTATATATTCAATTAATATTTATACTATAAATTCAACAATAACAGTTAAAAAAAACAATTAATCATTATTGCAATAAAAACAATAAAATAGGCAACAAATTAATACAAAAACAACTATAGGCTTTAGGAATAAAAAATGCTTACCTTAATGGTGTGTTTACTTTTAAACTTTATCTACGTACAATACAAAAAGAACAGAAAAAACAAAAATATATTGTTAATAAACCAAAAAAAAGATGATGGGTTTTATATTGTGTTTTTACCGATAAAATCACCGACATAATATGAAATAATATTAATTTTAATTGATATGTTGGTGATTCCCTCGGTAAATTCACCTTGAAATTTTAATTTCGCACTAATTTTTTTTTAAAAAAACCCTCCAGAATTTTTACAGTCCATCGGTAATTCCCTCGCTAATGTTAAATAGTACACACGATCAAAGATGCATTAATTACCCGCGCTTTGGGTTACGCAATTCATCGGTGGTCCGTCGGTAATTCCATCGTTAACCTGCAACTGACTCAGAGGACTTTAATTGACATCACCGACATGATATGTGAACAGTTCCCTCCATAGTTATTAAACCCGGCCCGGGGGTTGACCCGGCCAAGGGGCCGGGTCCCGGGTTTCATGGGTCAACCCGGGTCAACTCGGGTCAACCCGGATCAATCTGGAAAAATTAAAAAAAATTTAAAGTTTTAATATTTCATATGAAAAAATCCATGTAAATATAAGTTATACATATTGTAAACAATGAAGTTTAAAAGAATATTTTAAATTTTTTTTTATCCCACATTAAAAAGATATTATGTTAAGCTTAAGTTGAAGTATTTAAACCAAAAAAGTTTTTTATCCCACATCGAAAAAACATAACTTCTTTCTTGGAAACATAGAGTATATAAACTAATAGGTTTCAAATCCCACAATGAAAAAACATAACTTCTTTCATGGGAACATAGAGTATATATACGAAAGGGCTTCAAATTCTACATTGAAAAGATACTATGTTATCCTTTAAAGTTGAAGTATTTAAATCAAAAGGTTTTTTTATCCCACATTGAAAAAACATGATTTTTTTCTTGGGAACTGTTGTAACCCATTTTTGGGTCCCCACAAATATAAAATATATATATATATATAAAAAAGAATTTGAACAGTGTCGTTTTGACACTGTTCCTCTACCCGCCGCGCGCCCTGCCGAAATCAAGGGAGCCGAACCTCGACAGTCACGCCCAATGGCCGACCAGCCGCAACATGATTTGCTCCCAAGGCGCAC
>Ga0307509_10009621_pt1 | contig 12026 bp, 8 predicted proteins | sample 10_EM_MG_FD_202245 | JGI IMG/M metagenome (GOLD analysis project Ga0307509, IMG submission 202245) | Populus trichocarpa ectomycorrhiza microbial communities from riparian zone in the Pacific Northwest, United States - 10_EM | ecosystem: Host-associated > Plants > Roots > Unclassified | place... | reverse complement strand
TTTTCATTACCTGAATTCACCTTACAGCTCTAGGGTACCAAATAGTACTGAAAAAGTGAAAGGAATGGTGCCAGGCACTTGAAATTAACCGAAAACTAACACAAGAATAATTCTCGAAATTTGCAACAACCACCACATCCTTGAGGAGATACCGGTATGGCTTCATAGAATAGTTCAGAAGACACTCCTCTTTGATTCTATGTTTTCCAATTTTCAATCAAAGAAATATTAGTGGAGGTAGCAAAATTCCGAATTACTCATGTATGGTCATTTTCACAGTTACTTTTGCCAGGCCCCGCTATCTATGTGTATTATGTAAGCAAAATGAATTACACATAAGGGCTGATTTCAAATGCCTGGCACGATACTAGAAAGCAGATGATAGGCCAGTCTCTGCGACCAGCTTCAAGATGTGTGTCCTCTGGAACAATGAGCAAGCACAAATTCCACCCAAAAGAGCAAGAAAGGAGAAAAAGGAAAAAGAAAAATAGGTTAGCATTTCTCCAACCAGCATCCATACATTTGATCCCAGGATCTCTCTCAAATATCCCCCGGCCAAACCCATTCCACCACTCCACCCCCCTTGGCGCCATCTCCCCGATTACGAGACAGAGTCCGTAGAGGCTAAATGCCACCCTATGGTACCTCCCGCTTCTTGCAGTTTCACGGCAAACTCGGAAAGCATAGATTCTATGTCATCATCGCTTAAATGGTGCACTATCCCGCTCAATGACGGAAAAGTGCGATCTGGGCCCGGTCTGTAAAGATCTTTCTCCTCTAGATACCCGATGTATTCACGAGAAATCTTTCCTGCCAGAGTCTCCCCCAAGGACTCTCCATCCATAACCTTCCCCAAGGACTCTTCTGCTGTGGGCATCCCCCAAGGCCAGGACCATTTCCTATGCGAGCCTCCTGTATAGAACTTGCGTAGGCTCACTTCGTTGAAGGCCTCTAACCAGACCTGGCAGGCACTGCAACTGAGCTTAGAGACCCCAATATAACTAAATGCGGGAACATTGTCCCATGAATCACCATGTCTAGTCGTGAGGTACTGAGTGAGCACACATTCGCAGTGGGGTGAGCATACACGAATGTTCTCCCTAAATCTTTTTGTGAGCTTCATCGCCTCGCCCTTCTGCCAACGGAGTTTCTTAGCAGCTGCAACCTCCAAAAAGCGCTCCCACTGCTCTTGTGATTTTGGTACTGCTATGGTACGAGTCTGCTCGGGGACAGTAGCAGTGGACATATGGTATTTCAAGGCATACCGAAGGCGGGGAGAATTGGCAAATGAAAATAGACACCCAATGTGGCGAGTCAGGGAAGTGAGTTTCTCAATAGCACGTCGAAGTTGGAAGTCGGCTACGGGACGACTTGAAGGCGAATCTAGTATAGAAGCAAAGTTAGGTCCAAGGCTAGAAAACAAAACCTACTCGCCAAATGCAAAAGTATCCGGACAAGCCACACGCCGAGGCACTAAGCCCTGGCACAAATTTATATTCAAGTTCCCAGCATGTAGAACCTGAACACCAGAGGCAAAACTTTGTATGGTAAATTCTATGTGCACATCTGAGCGCCACACTAAACCAGACCCAGGTATTCAGGTTCTTCATGCTGGGAATCTGCAAAACCCCGGTCTAGGGGGTCTGTGGGTGGTCCGGATACATTTGCATATGACTTGTAATAGGTGTCAGAAGGGGCATACCATTAAACTCCTTGGCCAAAATCTCACAGCCAAAACGTTGCCTATCTGCAAGCACAAGCCCCGCTTCCGCGCTGGCCCACATGCTGTGATTGTATACCGTTTGCCACTCATCGTCTGTGAGCCCCTGCACGGGATAATGACGAATCTTACGAAGAAACTGCAGAGCGGTATTCAACCCACCCACAACGTGGTACAGGTTCAACTCAATGCCTTGTAGGGCTCCCCCACGGCGTTGAGCTAACTCCTTAAGAAAATCGACAAGGGGACCCCACCACTTCCCTGCTCGCTTCATCTCCTTTCGCAAGCAGTACTGGTATATCATACGAAATATCTTTACCTTCAACGCGAGGGCCACATTTTCAGGTATATCTGGTGACTCTTCCTCGTTCCTGCGATACAGTCTTTCTGTCGCCAACTCCCACGATAGGGTTCGCAACATGTACCATACGCTCTTGAGATGATGATCCGTATTACGCCTAAAGCCTGAGTTCTCGGCGATCGTTAGCCGGATTTGCTGTTCTTTAGGGTCCAATTTTAAAGCAACTGCCACAACATGGGATTTCTCCTCAAAAACACATATACTGGCAATGGCATCCAGGACGGGAAAGGTGTGAGCGCTTGTCTCGCGTGTATTTGTAATACCGTACTCGAGATTGATAGATGTAGGGTCCAAGCGGCGAGAAGGGCGGAAGACGTGGCTCATCAGAGCCACTAGGTGGTGCGGGTCGAGTTTATCGGCCATGGTGTCTGAATGTGGTATTTTTCACCAATCTCCGCTGATTTGATACCTGGCGTTCTGAGATTAAGAAGAAAAAAAGATTCCTAGAATTTTTGAACTTTGGATGTTGCCACGACCTTTTGGAAAATCACAATAAGCTCATGCTAGCGCCAATCCAACTCATAGAAGAACTTACAGTAGTAGGGGTGAAGAACGTAGTGAGGGGTAGGAGGCCGAGAGGGAGCGGAGAGGGAAGACTCGCAGGCACAGCGATAATGATGGTTTGATGAGTTGCAGGAGCGGGGGAGGTTTTTACAAGGCAAGGAGAGAAGGGGTTTGGATAGATGAAGACGTAATTCAATGCTGAGCACGGAACAGAGGTGGGGGCAGTGCTAGTGTTGAGAGAGAAAGAAGAAAAAGAGTTGAAGGTTGATGGGAGAGGTGTTGTGCCCGCTGGGGGAAAGGTAATCGTGCCAAGGTTGTGACAGTGACAACCCAAGCTTGCTCGAAATCTTGGGCATTCTCCTAGAGAGTTCCCTACCGCTCAACGCCAGATACAGCTCAACGTCACTTCTTTTTTTGTATGTGAACTTAAGAATCATCAACTACCACCAAACATCTCCCAATACATGAAATGTCCTCAGGCTTCTGGCTTTCTCATAAATTTTTTCAGTCTTTGCCAATAAGCCTCCCATTTTTCCCCTCCATTTTACACCAGATCCGGCTTAATGTCACCTTTACATTTAATCCAAACTAAAGATCCCCCTAGCATGAGTAAAATTTAGAAAGGTGAGGGAAAAGAAAGTTGGAAGCTTATTGGCAAAGACTGAAAAGATTTATGAGAAAGCCAGAAGCCTGAGGACATTTCATGTATTGGGAGATGTTTGGTGGTAGTTGATTCTTAAATTCACATACAAAAAAAAGTGTCTTTGAGCTGAATCTGTCGTTGAACTGTCGGGCACGCAGAAGACGTGCTCCATGTTGGGAGCAAGCGCGCAATCGAGGGGTTGTGACAGCCACAAACTTGGGACGGTTAGTGTTGTCGGCACTTGAGGGGCCTTGTGCTATACCAATATATCCGGCATGACACAAGAGTGTGGTAAGATTGACCGATGGCACAACCTGCCACAATGCAATTGCCATTGGTCGGTTTCCTCAATTGAGGAAGCAAATATTCAGGTTCTTCAGTGCGGCAATAACTCACACGAATGTGACATGGGGGATATTCGATGTGAACTCCGCCTCTTTAGTTTCCTTGATAGTTATCGACCTCTCTATCTCCCAGCTCTTTTATCATCATCGACGATAACTTTAATACTATGATACCTTTTGTGTGAGCGACGATTTCCCACTTTCGGCACTGTTCGATTTCCTGATTCTGATATCAATCATTTCACCATTTTCCTCCGGGTTGTTCTTCTGTTTTCTTTTGTCTAGTATTCCACTCTGGAGAATACTACTTCCCCGGACGAAAGCCATTGTTTCAGTATCTCCCAATTTTTGCTCTACTCTGGCCAGTGTTCCCAACGGGCCAGGCCGCTGGTAGGCCAGCCTATAGGCCGTAGGCCCGGCCAAGGCAGGACACCCCGAAAGATAGTCTAGGCCGATCTAGGCCGAATTCGAGCCTACTAAAGCCTATCAGGCCTAATAGGCGCCAAGGCCCCGAGATTAGTGCGGGGGGCAGATCGCCCCAGGGGTACCCCAACCCCCTCCCCTCTTTTCGAGTCCAGCGCCTTTGATTTTCTTCCACTTTACCTTTGACCATTGCTTCTTAATTACAGTAATCACATAACGAGTGATACTCAACTACCTCAATAAAGTCTTAAAGGGTTACCTTCAGGGCTAACTTACTAGCACAGTTCTATCCTACCATCGTTCTCCCCTATTTTTCGTCTTTAGCAAGAACTACTTTAAATCCCTAAGAAAATAATGCGAAACTGCTGTATTATAAATTTATTTTGTAGACTATTTATAGTTAACCCTCGTACTGATATAGTTCTTGGACAAAGATTATCATTGGTGCACCTAAGTGCCCCTCAAAACAAACATTAGCAAAAATATATCCTGCATCAGAAGCTACTACACTGCGTCTGGATGTACGAAGGCTGGATGTTTGCGTCCTGAGCCTCTGGAGCATCCGGAGGTGAGTTGCCATGCTAAACTGCGTACCAGAGTAGGTTACCCCACTAGGTTACCTCCCATGCTTCTGGAGGCAATTCACAACACCATCACACCTCCGAATTCACTACCTATCCACTCTCCTTTCAGACTAAAGTTAGTGTCTAACCTCAATAAAATTGACAATTTTTGTATAAGTGGAGCCTATGTTCCTTTATCCTCTACTACCAATATCTATACAAGGTATTCAGCCCCGAACTCCAGCTTACTCCGAAACCTAAACGAAACCAACAGCTTCGACTTTCCCCAACAGGGCTTCTGTGAGTCGCCGTCCCAACCTCCTGGACTTTAGCTGTTCTTTCCAATATATGCTCAACATCTATAGGCTATTTGGCAATATATCGAAGGAACACATTTCCAGGTACAAGAGACACCATTCCAGAAAGAGAGTTCTATCAAGCAGGTTCTTCCTAAATAAAAGCGCAGAATGCCAAACCCTAAAAGTAAAATACATGAGTTGGACAAAGTGCACTTCCACGAGTTATCCTGGAGGGAAACAAAAAAACTGACGCATAAACCATCTTTTGCCTCTGCAAGTCCACTGAGAACCCGCATTCTGAAATTGTTCACTCTAGGAATCGCAGTACCTGGGTCATCCACTCCTTGACCCATTTGGTCTTACTTCCGACAGCAAACGAGCTGACCCCCTTCCGCTTCAGACCTCTCAATTCGTTAGCGCCTACACGGCAAGCAAATCATACTGCGCATGCTATCTGTATCCACCCTGCAGCATGTTGATCTAGGAGTATCAGTTCCTTTAATACAGAAGGAATTGACCTGGAAAGCCTAAGTAACGGAACCAATGGACTCGCAAGGTCTCTCAGCCATGCTTACACCCTCGTATCAGGCACAGTTACGTGAGGAGGCGGCTTGAGCGTAGGCGGAGTGCTAGGCCTACTGTACCTTTGCCCCCCACCCAGAAATGTTAGAAACAGCGAGGGAGTGAAGGAAGCGCCGATTTGTCCTTAAGTGTTCGCACTAGGGAGGATCGAGCCAAAATTTGCCTGTTCTGCAAAGGTGTAAGTACTATATTATGGGGGGAGCTCGTACTGGTTATATCCCTTTCCAACATACAGTTTGTCGTACTGCCTATTCCTAGTCTGAACATCTGTGACATGATCTTCCGAGAAGTTTCCTTTCCATGGAAACAAAATCAGAGCAACCTAGAATCCGCCATCAGCAGCCTCAACCCCGCCTCATCTAGCACGGAATCCCACCTACTCGAACCCGGGAACATTAGTACTCTAGACAGTACCCCTAAGAGGTAAAATTTTGACTTGTTGCCTCAACAGATTTTGAAAAATCCAATTTCGACGGTGGAGGCTGAAACTGCTTTTGTCTGCTGGTACTACTCTCCCGACTCAGTGCCGGAGGGGTTAAAGAGCTCTCGGCCCCTTGATAAACCTTGGAGATAGCGTTGTTGGTACTAAGTCGCCAGAGTTTGTGCCATAGCACAACCTTTCAGATCGATGTGCCCGGCACGGCTCTATAGAGTGCCCAGGAAATACATGTACAAATAAAGTGCCTTTTTGAGAAGAAAAAATGGGGAAACCGTCTGCAAGCCCAAGTAATATTGAATATCCCCCACTTCTCATCCTTCTGAGTTCTCACTGTGCCGAAGAACATGAATATTTGCTTCCTCAATAACAGAAACCAGCCTACAATAATTGAATTGTGCCAGGTAGTGCCATCAGCTAATCTCACTACACTTTGGCACATCGTTGTGCCGTGGCGGGCACATTGGGATGGCACAAGGCACTTCAAGTACCAACAACGCTATTTACAGGTCCCACAGCAACTAGGGTTACAATAGTAGTGGGCGTACCTAGGGGCAGTGTTCCCAAGCGTCCAGTCCGTCCGTCTTTTGCCTAGGACGGGACGGACGCCAAATTTGCGGCCCTTGGACGAGACGGACGCCAAATTGTAGTCCGTCCTAACCCATGCCCGGGACGGACGGCCGGGCCCTACAGGTGCCTCAGTTGAACTGCTATTTTTCAATTTCCGAGCCGGGAGTCTGTGCTTGAAGAAACAAAACATCTTTATTGCAACACTATCATCATATTTGGGTATCAGGTATCAAATTTTCTCATCAATCAACTAAGCTGTGCACTCATATCCGATCCCCGGAACCTGCCCTAGTTCCCCGCCTAATATTACCGCTCTGTCCTCCAAATCCCCAAGCATATTTTCTTCTCTTATCAAATGTATGAAGCAACAGCTCAACGGATAGAGCAATCACACATTATGAATACCGCAAAAACTCCTGTCGTTTGCTATCTCCGAATCTACTGCCTAGAAGTCTTCAAAAGGGTTAGTGCTTTCCTATGCGGGATAAGATCAACCATCAGGACGTTATTAAATCTCATTAACCGACACACGCAATTCTATTAACCTGTCAAACTGAACCCATTATAAGCTGACGGAGATAGCGAATCGAAAGTATTTTTACGGTATTTTTATGAAATACCTACAGGTAACGCCCGTCCTCACTCAGGAGGGCAGGTGACGGCGGGTGCCTACAGGTGACGCCCGTCAATTCCAAAGACGGCGAGGCCCTACCGGAACTTGATATTAACTGCAGGACTGTAGGTTGACTGCCGGGCCCGTCTTTCTGGAAATGGTGAGGACAGACGCCTTGCCCGGCCGTCCGTACCAACCCTGCCCGGGACGGACGGGACTATTGGACGCCAGGGCCCTGCAGTCCGGACGGGACGGTTGGGAACACTGCCTAGGGGTATATTAAAAACGCCATCATCTTGGGGGTATTGGTGAGGCCGCGCTGGAAGGTGTGGGGCCGGAATGGGTCATGTTGATGATTAGAGGGTTCCCGGTAACAGCTCGGAGGTGTGATAGCTGAAGAAATAGATCAGGAGGGGGCTGTTGTGTAGGAGATGGCTACTGGTGCTACATGTGATATTACTTTCGTGCGATAGAATATTAGAGGCCTTACACAGTGTCTAGGCCACATGGTACATACGGGGGGCTCGCCCATATTTTCATTACCGGTACCTGAATTCACTTTACAGTTCTAGGGTACCAAATAGTACTGAAAAAGTGAAATGTACTAGAAAGCAGATGATAGAATATACAGACAAGTCTGAGGCCAGCTTCACGATGTGTATCCTCTGCAACAATGAGCAAGCACAAATTCTACCCACAAGAGCAAAAAAGGAGAAATAGGAAAAAAGAAAAATAGGTTAGCATTTCCCCAACCAGCATCCATACATTTGATCCCAGGACCTCTCTCAAATATCGCCCGGACCAAACCCACTCCACCACTCCGCTCCCCCCCTACGGGGAAATGGAGGCTAGAAGCTGCCCCATGGTACCTCCCGCTGCCCGCTGCCGCGCAGCCATCCTGGAAATAACAGATTCCCTGCGATCATCGCTTAAATGGTTCTTTCCCCCACTCAATGACACATCACTTCTATCTGAGCCCGATATGTAAAGCCCCCGCCCCTTCAGATACTTGATGTATTCACGAGAAATCTTTACTGCCATAGTCTCCCCCAAGGACTCCTCCAGCACAACCTCCCCCAAGGACTCTTTTGCCCTGGGCATCGCCCAAGGCATGTGCCATTTTCCGTGCGATCCTCTGGTATAGAACTTCCGTTGGCCCACTTCGTTGAAGGCTTCTAACCAGACTCGGCAGGCACTGCAACTGAGCTTAGAAACCCCAATGTAGCTAAATGCGGGAACATTGTCCCAGGAATCACCATGTCTAGTCGTGAGGTACTGAGTGAGCGCACATTCGCAGTGGGGTGAGCATACACGAATGTTCTCCTTAAATCCTTTTGCAAGCCTCATCGCATCGCCCTCCTGCCAAGGAAGTTTGTTACCAGCTGCAACCTCCAAAATGTGCTCCCACTGTTCTTGTGATTCTGGTAATGCTATTGTACGAGTCTGCTCAGGGACAGTAGCAGTAGACATCTGGTATTTCAAGGCATACCGAAGGCGGGGAGAATTGGCAAATGAAATTAGACACTCAATGTGGCGTGTCAGGGAAGTGAGTTTCTCAATAGCACGTCGAAGCCGGAAGTCGTCTGCGGGATCACTTGAAGGCGAATCTAGCACAGAAGCGAAGTTAGGTTGAAGGCTAGAAAACAAAACCTACTCACCAAATGCAAAAGTATCGGGACAAGTCGCACGCCGAGGTGCCAAGCCCTCACATAAATTTATATACAAGTCCCAGACATGTAGAACCTAAACACATGAGGCAAATCTTTGTATGGTAAATTGTCTGCATATCTAAGTGCCCACACTAAACCAGACCCAAATATTCAGGTTCTTCATGTCAGGTATCTGTATAACCCTAGTCTAGGGGGTCCGTGGGTGGACCGGATACTTTTGCATATGACCAGTAATGGGGGTAAGAAGGGACATACCATTTAACTCCCTGGCCAAAATCTCGCAGCCGAATTGATTCCGATCAGCAAGCACAAGTCTTGCACTCTCCTGGGCCCAAATGCTATCATCATATACCTCTGCCCACTCATCGTCTGTGAGCGCCTGCGCAGGATAACGATCAAGCTTACAAATAAGCCGCAGCGCGGATTCCAACCCACCCACAAACATGTACAGGTGGAACTCAACGCCCTGTAGGGGCTTCCTACGGCGGTCACATAACTCCTTAACAAAATCGAGAAGGCCACCCCACCACCTCCCCACTCGCCTCATCTCCTTTCGCAAGGAGAACTGGTATATCTCACTAAATATCTTTACCCTCCACGCATGGGCCACATCTTTAGGTATATTCGGTGACCCTTCCTCATGCTTGTCCGATCCTCGTTCCGCCGCAAACTCGTTGGATAGGACTTGCAGGTTTCTCCATACGCTCTTGAGATGGTCTTCCACGCGATCCTCAACTTCTTGGTTCTCGGCGATCGTTAGCCGGATTTGCTGTTCTTTAGAGTTCAATTGTAAAGCAACTGCCGCAACCTGGCATTTCTTGTTAAAAACACATATACTGGCAATGGCATCCAGGACGGGAAAGGTCGGAGTATTTGTCTCGCGTCTATTTGTAATGCCGTATTCGAGATTGATAGATGTAGGGCCCAAGCGGCGCACGCGAGAAGAGTTGTCTGGATTTCCGTTCAAGACGTGGCTCATCAGAGCCACTAGGTGGTGCGGGTCAAGTTTGTCGGCCATAGTGCCTGAATGTGGTATTTTTCACCAATCTCCACTGATTTGATATCTAGCGTTCTGAGACTGAGAAAGAAAAAGATTCCCAGAATTTTTGAACTTTGGATGTTGCGACGACCTTTTGGAAAATCACAATAAGCTCATGCTAGTGCCAATCCAACACATAGAAGAACTTACAGTAGTAGAGGTGAAGAACGTAGTGAGGGGTAGGAGGCAGAGAGGGAGCGGAGAGGGAAGACTCGCAGGCACAGCGATAATGATGGTTTGATGAGTTGCAGGAGCGGGGGAGGTTTTTTCAAGGCAAGGAGAGAAGAGGTTTGGATAGATAAAGATGTAATGATTCAACGCTGCGCACTGAACAGAGGTGGAGGCAGTGCTAGTGTTGAGAGAGAAAGAAGAAAAAGAGTTGAAGGTTGATGGGAGAGGTGCCTGCTGGGGGAAAGGTAGCGGACCAAGCGAACTATGCGATGCCAAGATACCCACTACGTAGGTAATCCCATGACGCCCATCCCTACCAATAATTCGCTTTACCGTATTTGCCACCTTTCTCCCTGCTCACACAGCACCTCTCCCATCGACCTTCAACTCTTTTTCTTCTTCTTTCCCTCCCAACATTAGCACTGCCCTCATCTCTGTTCAGTGTACAGCGTTAAACTACGGCTTTGTCTATCTAAAACCTCTTCTCCCCTCCTTGCCTCCCCCTGGCCTATACTCTGATATGGCTCACAAACTCGACCCCCACCACCTGGTTGCTCTGATGAGCTACATCTGCGCGAATAACAGGCGAGTGATTTCCCATGCTCTGGCTACAGAATTCCTTCGGGTGCAGTAATAGCGTAATGGGATTCATTTATTCGGTAACTCGTTCATTCGACATACACCCGCCCTCTCCCTCTTTCGAAACAAAGACAAAAAAACATGCCGCATCCATCCCGCTAGACTCCCCTCTCAGCACAAAACTTCTCCACCTCCTTCGCCAAGTCCCCCTTCTGCTTGGTGACCTTCTCCCGGACTTCAGCGACTATGGGTGTGATGTGGTTGAGGTCCTCAAGGACCTTGAATACCTCCATTTGGGTATTTATTACTGCGTTCAGTTGGTTTGGTAACCACTGCTTACATATATTAACACTGCACAGAGCACAGGGGAAGAAGGAGGGGAGAGGGAGGGAAGTACTCTAATGATCGGCGACCCCCCAGTCGCTGTTGGGTGAGCTGTCTTCTTGATAATGTACTCGCGCGTAAAATTCCAGTGACGCCAGCGGAAGTCCCGGACTTGATCTAGGGCGTAGAGGTAGAGTGCTTTTCCCGTTATTAGTCTTGTGATACTAGAAAGCGAGAGAGAGGGGAAAATACTAGCAGACTCCGCATCCTCAAGTGCAAGGTTCTTGATCCCGACTTGCTCTGCGGAAGACTTCACCCACGATAGGAACTCCATGTGGTTTCCTGGGCGGTACTTGCGGAAGTCTTTCAATATTTCCGTAAGGGGCGATTCGGGCATCGATATTTGGAGAAGGTTGTCGCTTAGCGGGACCTGTGGAGCGGAGTAAGTCAGTTATTGTAGCAGTTTGAGGAGGGAGGGGGAGGTGAACCATGCTGTCGTTGGCTCCAGATTCACCACGGAATGAGAGTGGCGTGTCGGAGACGCCCTTGTAGATCACACCGTTGGGGAACATTGATTGTCCGGTTATTCCGAAAATGAACCTTTTTTAAGCGATGGGGTTAGGTTGGGTTTTCAATCAACTTTTTTAAAAAAGTTTGGGGAAGAAGTGAGGGAGGGAGAGCAATATCATACGTCCGGAAGTTGCCGTATTCTCCAGGTTTGGAGCGGGACCACATTCCTGCATACATTGGGACATATATTAGCGTCATGAGGTATCATCCACCGTGCACGTATGAGAATATAGTGGAACAAACTTTCCAAAACCCGGTTGATCCTGGTCAGGCTATTCACCACCCCCTTCAACCCATCTTTGAATAACTGCTTGTCGCCGTACGCAAGATAGTGTTCCGCCCCTTTCAGAGTGTTCATCGCGCCAGCGACGAGTTCAGGACTCTCCTTCACCATGTCAACATGTGTGAGAACGAACCCCGCCTCAGAAGAGGTTCTATCGAGGCCGTTCTCGAACGCGCGGATCGGCGCGATGTTATCATACGTCAGCCCCAACGCGGGATCCAAGAGACGGTAATTATAGAGTGCATAGCTGCCGGCGTACTCCATGTATGGTTGGAAACCTACCAAATTAGCCCTCTTGTGGGGGGGGGGGGGGGGCGGGGCGGGGGGGGGGC
>Ga0307509_10009618_pt1 | contig 12029 bp, 20 predicted proteins | sample 10_EM_MG_FD_202245 | JGI IMG/M metagenome (GOLD analysis project Ga0307509, IMG submission 202245) | Populus trichocarpa ectomycorrhiza microbial communities from riparian zone in the Pacific Northwest, United States - 10_EM | ecosystem: Host-associated > Plants > Roots > Unclassified | place... | reverse complement strand
GTGAGTTGCAGATCACGGTTTCTATTTTTAGTCCAAGGGAGACAGACGTTGACAGCTGCTAAAATGCCATAAAGAGAAGAACCTCACTATTATCTAATGGCTGGGATTTTATCCCTAACATAGATGGTTGGGATGATGTGTTAATGTTGGGAAGAAATCACTAGAATCAGCACATAATCAATGAGAATATTGTAGTTTCGTCATTTGTATTATTTGGCTGCAAGTCAGCTGGGATTTGCAATCCTTGATTAATGCATTGAATCTTTTCTAAATAGAGATATATTAGATTATATATAAGCCCCCTCTAATGACCTAGCAGGGAGAAAGAAAAGAGAAGGAGAAAAAGAGAGGCAGGCGACAGGAAAACAAGAAAGAGCAAGAGAACATAGAAGGAAGAACGTCAATTCCACCAGCACATCACAGCTTCAGCGTCATTATTTTCGTCCGTTAGTTACCAGTAACTAAGGAGGCATGCGTGAGCTGTCTTTCGGTCTTTGGCTTCATTTTCTGCAAAACAAGATCTGCAGGTATAAGCCCCAATCTCTCCTCCTTTGTTATTTTCATACTAAGCATTCGTTGGTCATTCGTTTGTAAAACTGTTTCTTCCGTCTAAATAATTGATTTATGTTTAGACAAAGCCAATGCTTGCCCATTATTCTTTCATGATGTTTGAGTTTAGTTGTTGTCCATGTAAAAGGGGTTGTCTTCATGTTTAGGAACTTTTACGTTTAGGGACCTTCATTTTGTTTATTCCTTACGCCCGCTGGAGGAGAGATTAGTCGGCCATGATTTTGTCTTTCTTATTTGTGATTGCTTCCAGTTTTATTTTTCCTTGCTGTCTGCGTGGGATGAGTAAGGCGAGTCTTAAGTTTATGAAAGAGTGGGTTTGTGGGGTATAAACACTGTCACTGGATTCTGGTTTCATAATTTTGGCTCCCTCGTGCACATGGTTTATTTCTCTCCAGTTATTAAGTTTTTTTTTTTTAAGATGAGTTGGCTTTGAATTTTTTTTAGTTGCTTTAAGCTTCTTATAAATCTTAGAATATATGCGACAGCTGGTTAGCTTTTATTGTGATTTTTGTGTTTAATTGTGATGCTTGTGTTTTGATAAAAAAATAAAATTTTTCTTGTATGTTGTATACGGCCAATACCCTAATATGTTTTGAATGTTTTTTTATAAAAAAAACAAATATTTGAAGTTTCGAAAATGTGTTTTCGCATGGACTTTTTAAACACAAAAAAAATAATTATTTTCTTGCATTTCTGGATTTTATAACATGTTTGTAAAACTTCACAGGGTATTGGCCAATATTCCAAAAAATACAAAAATCTTATTTTGGGGGGAATTCATCTATTATTCACCGTTAATGTTTGGATAAAGAAATCCCAAAGGGATGAATATCCAAAATATTATTGGGAATAACTTGTTATTATTCACTGTTAATATTTCGATAAAGAAACCCTAAGTGGTTAATATCCAAAATAAGTTTCTAGGAATAATAAGTCATCACACATCCTTGAAAGAAGCCTTGATTATAATTGAGGACATTTCAATTTTTGACTCCACGGTTTACGAGCCGTGAGAGTATGAAACACTAAGGCAAAAATAGGCTTTTAAAGCGCCTTGAATTTCCTTAGATTTCTAAATTTTTTATCCCTCTTCCTTGCATTTACGAGTCGCAAACTCTTTAAATACTAAGGGAAAAATGAGCTTTTAAAGCACATGGAATCTCCTGGGATTTCTATCCTAATAAATTTAGTTTGAATTAAACATAGATTTCAAGAGATCTGCATTGGTTCTCCTTAGCACTTTGTAGACATTTCTAAAGGTATGATCCATATTGGCCAAGGGTTCTTGCTTTTAGACTTTGAACCCAAATCCATTCATCATAGCAAACCTATTCTAGGAAACCTATTTAAGAGAACACCAACACCATAGCAATTATAAGGCAAACCAAACACCAAGCAGCTTACCTTAGGTAGGGCGTACTAGGGGTGCTAATACCTTCCCTTTACACAACCAGTACCTTACCTTCAAATCTCTGAAAGACCAGTTAGAGTTTCTAGTAACCATAATACTAGGTGGTGACTCCCTTAATCACAAATAAAAAAAAAAAACCCAAAATAAATCAAGGGTAGCCGCGACGTTGCGCTTTGCCGCGAGGGTGTGACACTTTCATTGATGACAAAAGGCGTTATTGTTGCTGTTCATAACTAAAATGAAGGAGAGGCGATGCAACTTCAATGTTTATGGCCTCTACTGGTGGAGCGCTGAGTAGAAAAGTCAATTATGTTTTCCTGTGTGTGTGCGTGGACTGACAGTGTTTCCAACAAAAGGCTATGCAGACATTCCCCTTCCATTCTTGAAACTCGACATTTGTTCAAGTAGATTTGTGAAGCTAGCTATTTCACCTATGATGCTCTCAATTTCCTTTTGACAACGAGCTTTTATCTAACCCCTTTCTTCGTTTTCATCTTTTTTTTTCAGTCCAGCGTAGTAGACCCCAGGTGGGGAACCTATTTTTCATCCCGGTGCGTGCATGACAAATGTATGAGCATGTCATGGACTGCAAGACAGAAATCACCACCAACAATATCCCAGGATGTTTTGCAGAAAAAAGAGGTATATCCATCTGGCCCAGGAGCTTTGTCATCATCAATGCTGAATAAAGCTTGCTTAGTAATATCATTAGTGACTGGAGCCAGGAGAGATGCATGAGAGGCAGGATCAATACAGGGGTTTGACCGAGAGATTTCATCATCCAAGGGAAGGGTGACCTTAGAAGAGCCAACCAAATCCCTGAAATAGCAAACAAAAGCATGCCCTACTTCATCAATAGAAGTGGTAAGGGAACTGTCACTGAGCTGAACAACAGAGATAAAGTTCTTTCGATGTTGCTGACTCATGAGAGAATGAAAGTAAGAGGAGCCTTTGTCACAATCTTTGAAAATTTTACATTTAAGCTTTTGAGCAAAAAACAATCTTTTAGCATATTTAAGATTGAAAAGCTTATGTCAAAGTTGCTTATCCAAAGCTAGATGCTGAAAATTATCTTTATCATGGTGGAAGGCAGATTGATGAGCTTCAAGTTCCATCTCTACTCGAGAAACCCTTTTTGATATATGGCTAAAGTGAAGCTTATTAAGTTCCTTCAAGTGCTTGAGTTTCTTGCAGAGAATAAACATGGGAGATCTTTGGACATATAGATTCCATTTATCTGCCACCAGCTCCAAAAAGCTGTCATGATTAGCCCATATATTAAAGAATTTGAAACATCGCTTGCCTCTAACATGCTGGTAGGTTAGTCGAATAATGGCAGGAAAGTGGTTTGAGAAGGCTCTAGAGTTGCCAAAATGAATATGCACCTGGGATTGAAATGAAGACCAAAGGGGATTGGTTAGGACTCTGTCAATTTTACTCCAAACTCTGCCATTAGTCCAAGAGAAATGACAACCAGTGTAATTTAAATCATATAATCCAAGGTCGGAGCAGCAATTCTTGAAATCAGCAACTTCATAGGAAGAGACTGCTACTCCATTATGCTTATCATCTTGCGAAAGCAAGGAATTAAAATCACCCAAAACAAGCTAAGGAGCAGTAGGACACCATTGCCTCAAGTTATCCTATAGAGGTCTCCTTGCTACAATAGTGTGATAGCCATAGACAAAAGTGGCATAAAAGGAGAATTGATGAATGAGACTGTAAATCAAAACATGAATACCTTGAGCCAAGAAATCTAATAAGTCAGCTTTGATAATAGAGGGGTTCCAGAAAACCAGAATTCTAGCATTAACAGCCATAGCAGCATTAGACAGGAACTTCCAGTTTTTAAGCCTGAATTTCTACAACAAAGAGGCTTTGGAAGAGCTAAGCTTGGTTTCCAAAAGACCACAAACATCCATTTTATGCTTCCGTATGAGGTGAGCAACCTCATGCTGCTTCAGAGGACTGTTTAGCTCTCTGACGTTCCAGCTATAGATTAACATCAAGAGGATTGTTTATGAATCTCGATAAAGTTTCATAAACCGCTTGCTGATGAAGAACACCCCCATTTGGCATAGTAACATCAACAAAATAGGGTAGGTCTGAGAGTAAATTCACTTCCACCAGAACTCTGGCATAAGATAATCTTGACATAAAAGAAGTAAACAAATCACTATGTAATGGTTTACCAATTACACTAGCAATTTTGGAAAGACATTTAGGAGACCATTATATAATCGGAAGGCTAGGGAACTTGACCCAAACTGGAATGGTGTGCATTTCAGAGGTAGAAAATTCAAAATATTTAGGCATTGCCCTCAGTATGAGGGGCTGACCAAATACTTGGTAAGGACCACCATTCAAACACATTCCTTTTATCATCCTCATTAGTAAACTTAAAGAACAGTCAGCCAGTTTCATGGATGCTCAAGGTAACTTCACAATTCTAGGAGTTAGCAACATTATTCAAATCTTTGAAACCAGGGGATTTCCCAGCCACATAACCAATAAGGTTGAACTTCCATAAACTATATTTACTGTCCAGATCATCTTCTAAGAGATTGTAACCCCTAGTATCAGTAAAACTAGGGTAATGCATCAGCTTAGGGCAACTAATTGAGTTACGATTAGTGACAAATAAATTACGCCAATTACCAACAGCATGTTCAGACAAGTTAGAGGTACCTGGAACAACCACAACTAGTTGATGATTTCTGACCAGAGATGGTCTCTTAGAGGGCTGAGCACCAGCAGGAGGGGTTTCAGATGGGCCTCCAGTACCCTCAAAGACACGGGTACGAAAGAATTTAGAACCACCCACATGATCATCCTCTGAATCTCCATAGTCAAACTTTTCTTCTTCAAAACCATCATCTTCATAACACTCCTTCATTAAGACTTGTTCCAAGCTGAAAGGGGACTTACTAACACCCTGCTGAACAGATCCATCCTCGGCGTATAAGCTAGAACGATTAGGGCTTGAGCCACCTGGGATAGGAACATTCGCAGAGATCTGTTTTGAAATCAAAGGAGGAGCAGGAGCTTTGGGGTTCGAGGAACAGGTAACTGGGGCAAGCATCGCATTATCATTAATTTGCGCTATTAAAGGAGAGGTATGGGTCAGAGGACAAGGACAGGGAGGTGGCATTGCCAGAGCGAGAGCAGAATTGTCAGGAAGATCCGCTTGGGCCTGTTATCGTGTCTGTACAGGAGATAGACGTGAAGAAGCAGATTTCCTTTTGTTTTTGACCATGAAGAAGGAGAAAAAGCAGGAGAGGGGGAGCTATAGTGGGACGTGTTCCCCTTCTCTTACTTTACTTGGTTGTTGCACTTGCGAAAGCTACTAGTATTGATAAAAAAAAGAAATCAGATGGTTTGAGGAATCTAGTTATTACCGAAAAGTACCTGAAGTGGAGAAATCTATTAATGGTCACTGTCCCCATGAATCCTGAATTAGAATTCGAACCAACGAGGATTAACAACGAGGAAGAACCAAGAGAACAATTGGAAAAGCTCTAGGTAGAATTGGATACTAGTAAAGCCTTTAGGATCTCTCTCGAATAACAACTCCTCACTAAAGAAAAATTAAGGAAGTTTGTAAAGCAATAATTAATGGAGACGGGAAAAAAAGTCTTGTTTTTAGAGAAGCAGCTGAAAGAGGAAAAGGTGGTCAGAAACCAAGCTGAGAAGGATCGAGTAGAATTGGAAGTAAGTTGGGTGCAAACCAATCAAATTTGAGACATTTAAAGCCAATTTTGATAATTGCCAAGAAAGGGTCGATATGTCTTCAAAGGTCCAAAAAGAGTTAGAAAGCCGAATTAAGAAACATGTGATGCTTGAGAGTGAGCTAGCTAAAGCAAAAGCCAAAGAAAAAGCTGTCAAGAATTTCAAAACTGAGGAGATCGACCTATTGAAGAGAAAGCTCGACAAAGAAAAAATTAGGATAAAACATTTGAAGGAAAAAAAATAGGCTGCTGGAGCACCACAATCAAATGATTGATACTAACAATAATCAACTGAATAGAAGAAACATGTTGCTCTCAGAAAAGATAAACAACATGAACAAGCAGATCGACCAAGCTTCCATCTATGCTTGAAGGATTCTTCTTAATGCTCAACAAGTTGGGAGAGATCTTTATCGATATTAACAAAGTATAGTTGGAACCGATGCTTTTCTTAGAGATACAGAAAATAAAGGCTTTGCTTGAACTTTACCGACTACTTGTACTTCACCAAAGATGAGCTCAATGCCAGAGGTCCTAACAAACCTCTATACATCACAATATGGTGCCAAGATTGCATATTGACAAGCTATTGATAGATAATGGTTTAGCCTTTATTGTGCTCCTGAAAGATGTGCTGGATGAAATGTTAGTTGATTTAACCCACATGTTGCTTAGTACTATGACGGCTAGGGCATATGACAGTTCTTCAAGATAGGTGGTAGGGACTATTGAGATAGAATTGTTCATTAGCCTGCAAGCATTTCTAGTAACCTTGCAAGTAATGGATATTCACCCTTCACACAACATATTATTATGAAGGCCTTGTATTGTTACATGTTGTTGGCACTGTGACTTTCTCCTTGCATCAATGTTTGAAGTATATTATGAATAGAATGTTAGTGATAGTTAAGGCTGAAAAGACCCTGACCATGGTACAGAATGTGACAATACCTTACATAGAGGTTGAAGGAAGCAAAGAAGAATGACAACCAAGTATTTCTTAAGGCATAGACTTCCTTTCTAGTATAACCCTGTTACTGGAAATCCGGAAAGGATAAACTTGATAAGATGGAAAACTGCAAATCAAATATTTAGGCTCGGCTTCAAACCCGACAATAAAGATTATAAGAGAACTACCAATATTAGGCGAGAGAAGAGACTAGCTAGGTTGGAAAAGAGAGAACCAAAGGAAGAAAAGATTAATATTCCTCCAATCCATATATCACTCCATAATCTCGTCTATGTGGTCCACTTTGAAGATGTAATGGATGTCCCTACCCAAGGCTTGGCTACTATGGGCATCAACACGTTGGAGCAAGATGGTGGCAAAGTCAAAAGTCATAGTAAAATGATGGAAGAAGAAGAATTTAGTCTTTAAAAAGTAAATGACAACATTTTATGTTTGTTTTCTGCCTTTTGTTTTGTTTGTGTTTTCATACCAAGTTGGCAATCTTGGCTGAAGATGCCAACAATTGGTTTCGTTGTGTTTGAGAATTTCCTTTTCTGAATGAGATCATACATTTCCACCATTTTATTTATCTTTTTTTTGTGAAACATGCACTTACACTTTCTACTTTCAGAAAATTTGAAAACAGACCATCCACAAAATCACTAGCAAATTACAATAAGAATGAATAGTCAAATTTTGATGAGTACACAATTACAATGGAAGAAAATGAATGGGAAAAGAATGGTGTAGAAGAATTCACTACATTAGTAGAACAATCAAAGCAAGTTCGAGAATCGGCAAAAAAAAGTTAGAAACAATCAATGTTAGTATAGGGGAGGACAAAAAAATTTAAAAATAAGGACTCTAATCACTACCAGTGGAAAAAAGGATTTGATCTCACTACTGCACAAGTATATCAATGTGTTTTCTTGGTCCTATGCAGATTTGTCTCGTCTAGATACTGACATCGTAGTACATAAAGTGCCTTTGAAAGAAGGAAGTACACCTGTAAAGCAAAAACTACGGAGAACCCGCCCAGATATTGTGCTTAAGGTAAAAGATGAGATAATGAGTCAGTGGGATGATAGTTTTTTGGAAGTAGTTAGATACCCACAATGAGTGTCTAACATAGTAATAGTTCACAAAAAAAGGAAAAAAGATTAGAGTATGTGTGGATTACAGGGATTTAAACAAAGCAAGCCCGAAAGATGACTTCTTATTGCCTCACAATGATATCTTGGTTGATAATACAACACAAAGCTCAACGTAGTCCTTTATGGATGGTTTCTCTAGGTACAACCAAATCAATCTGACTGATGAAGATAAAGAGAAAACGACCTTCATTACACCACGAGGAACCTTTTACTATAAAGTGATGTCATTTGGGTTGAAGAATGTTGAGGCCACTTATCAAAGGGCAATGGTGACCTTATTCCATGATATGATGCATAAAAAGATTAAAGTTTATGTGGATGGTATAATTGTCAAATCCAAAGAGAAAGAAGACCATTGCCAAACTCTAAGAAAGCTGTTTGAAAGGTTAAGAAAATATCAGTTGAAGTTGAACCCTATAAAGTGCTCATTCGGGGTAAAATCCGGAAAGTTGCTCGGATTTGTGGTAAGTAGTCAAGGTATTGAAATAGACCTTGACAAAATAAAGGCAATTCAAAACATGTCGGCTCCTAAGACCAAAAGAGAAGTAAGAGGATTCTTGGGTCGTCTGAATTACATTACTCAGTTTATTTCCCAAATGATAGCAACTTGTGAACCAATCTTCCGGCTCTTTCCAAAGAAAAATCCTAGGGTATGGAATGAAGAATGCCAAGAGGCTTTTGATAAGATCAAAGGATATCTACAAAATCCAGCTTTATTGGTTCCCTCGCTATCTAACAGACCATTAATCATATATTTGACTACAACTGAAAAAGTGATGGGATACGTACTCGGGCAATATGATGAGTTTGGAATGACAGAAACAACAATATATTATCTGAGTAAGAAGTTCACAAATTGCGAGTCCATGTATACAACGGTAAAAAAGCTTTGTTGCGCACTTGTATGGGCCACAAAACAACTTCGACAATACATGTTGTATTACACCACATGGCTAATTTCAAAATTGGATCCTCTTAGATGTATCTTTGAAAAACCTTACTTATCGAGCAGAATAAAAAGATGGCAAGTGCTATTGGAAGAAGATGACATATTATATATGACAAGGAAATCCGTGAAAGGAAGCGCCATCACTGATCATTTGGCAGACAATGCAATCAAAGATTATAAGCCCTTGAACTTTGATTTTCCAGATGAAGATGTGCTAGTAGAAGAGGAAAGAGAGTCAGACTGATGGACAATGTACTTTGACAAAACAGTAAATATGTATGGCAACGAGGCGGGAATAGTGATAATTTCTCATTATAAAAAGCAATACCTCGTCTTAATAAAACTACAATTTAAATGCACCAATAATACTGTTGAGTATGAAGCTCGCATCCTTAGGCTAGAAGCTTTGTTAGAATTGAAAACGAAGAAACTTGATGTCTATGGAGACTCAATGTTGAAAATCTGTCAAGTAAAAGGGAAATGGCAAACAAAAGATGAGAAATTAAGACCACATCAAGAATATATATATCCAAACTAACAAAGGAATTAGATGAGATAAAATTCACTCATATGGGGAGAGATAAAAATTGGTGTGCTGATGCCTTGGCTACCTTGGTTTCCATGGCCAAAATTGATTGTGGGAACAAAATACAGTCCCTAAGTATTGATGTTAGAAATTTGTGGTATCATGATATCAAACGATTTATCCAACACTAGGAGTATCCTAGGGAGACATCTAATACTTATATGAAAACCCTGCAAAGGTTAGCCCTGAACTACTACCTCGATGGAGAAATTATGTATAAAAGGTCATCAGATGGAACATTGTTGAGATATCTAGATGGAATGGAAGTAAAAAAGGCATTCCAGGAAGTTCATGAAGGAGTTTGTGCAACCCATACTAGTAGACATATGACGACAAGACAAATAAAAAGATCAGAGTACTTTTGGTTTACCTTGAAGAAGTATTCCATAGAATATGTCAGGAGATGCCATAAATGTCAGATATAAAGTGATAAGATAAACACACTCCCAACTCCCCTTTTCATTTTGACATCACTACAGCCATTTGTAATGTGGGGAATCAATGTAATTGGACTTGTCAATCCAAAAGCCAATAATGGGCACTGATTTATCCTAGTTGCCATTGACTACTTCACAAAATGAGTAGAATCTAGCTCATATGCTCATGTAACCTAGAAGGTGGTAAGGAGGTTCATTGAATGAGATTTGATCTATCGATATGAAGCGCCTAGAAAAATAGTGATTGATAATGCTCAGAACTTCAATAGAAGAATGATAGTGGAGCTTTGTGCAAAATGGAAGATCAAACACTTAAATTCATCCCTATATAGACAAAAAATGAACAGTGTTGTAGAAGCCACCAACAAAAACATGAAGAAGATCATTTAGAAAATGGTGGTCACTTATAAGTATTGGCATGAGATGTTGTCATTTGCCCTTTATGCATATCACACTACAGTCAGGATGTCAAAGAGCAACCCCATATTCTTTAGTATATGGAATGGAAGCAGTAACACCTTTGGAAATGGAAATCCCATTGTTAAGAGTATTGATAGATTTTGAGCTAGAAGATGATGAATGAGAGAAAGTAAGATATGAGCAACTAAACTTGGTCAGTGAGAAGAGGATAATCATGATCTATCACCACCAACTCTACCAGAAGAGAATGGCTAAAGCATACAACAAGAAGGTCAAACCCCAAGTATTCCAAGAAGAAGACCTGATACTAAGGAAGATTTTAGCTATGCCCAACAAAGACCAGAGTAAATGGGCACCCAACTACTAAGGCCCCTACGTAGTAAAGAAGGTGTTTTCTAGGGGAGCCCTTTTATTAACAAGGATGGATGGAGATGACTTGCTTAGACCTATGAATTCTGACTCTGTAAAAAAATAATATGCATAATGTACTCATTCTGCTTTGAATTAATAAATTTGGTTGTTCATTCTCAATATATCTTATGTATTTTTGCAAAAATGTTCTCAAATTTTCTCTTAAACAAAGGTTTTTAAGATTTGACTATTGTTTAAACGATTATGAGGAAATTAATTATATGTCAAAAAAAGCAACCCCCTAAGACATGGCTAGATACCTAAAAACCCAAACAAGTGACCCAACCAACTAGTTCTTATTGTGAGAAGACTACACGGAACGAAAGACAATCAAGTTTTTTTGTAAATCATAAAACTTGTAGAACAACTCAAAAAAAAAAACCATTATGGCAACAAAGTCAAAATTTATCAGTCCTAACTAGTCCTACGTGAAATAAGAAAAGATCATCTTTGATATCCATAAAATAAATATATTCATTGCAATCCATTTTTGAACCTAGTAGAATCTTTCTTTCAAAGAGAAACCCTGACCTGGATCACACCCCATACTAGGAGCAAATGAGAGATTTGTTTTTTGGTTGAAAAGATGAAGACCGCAAAAAAATCAGTGGTAAAGAGATTGTTAAACCCAAGGATTTAGAAAGAACTAAAAGTGGTAAGCTCTAGACTAGGGGGAATCCAAGGAAACTTAAAGGAAGGCTATAAGGAGGCCAAAAGTAGAAATTGCCCACACTTAGAGGCAAATTAGGTTCTGATGCCAAGAGTTGGTGTTGAGGGCAAGTAAAAAAAGAAGAAGATAATACACATCTTTTAGGGTCTAAAGATAAAGCCTCTAGCATCTTTAAATAATTAGTTATCCACCTATCATCGCCGGCATAACCATAAAAAAGATCATTAAAAAAGCATGAGCCGTTACTAAAACATTATAAAGTTGATGATTCCCACCAAGAATTTGATCGCCGGGTCGTGCTAATTCAAACAAGTTATTCTATTGATCATTACGCTTATTAAGCTGGAGTTACATATGGAAAAGTTGGAGTTACATATGGCCTCTGTTAAGAAAATGTTAGATCTTTTAGGTAAACATGAAATGGGTGGTATGGTTCTGCGTCATTCTTTTACAAAGATAATGAAATAGGAAAAAGGAAAAAATAAGGCTAATGATGGGTAGGAAACCCTGACTTTCCCTTTAAATTGGGATTTGATATGGGCAATGAGTTGTAGCCTCCTCCTTAAGTTTGAGACTAACAAAGAAAGGGTTGGCATGGTTATTATGCCAATCATTTCATATTGATAACATTGAGAATTCTTGATTGGTAAAAAGAAAGCATTGTTTGATTATGATGGAGTTTCCTATCCAATTTTAAGAGACAAGATAAAGTGTGGTATGGTTGTATGTCATTTGTCCTACAAA
>Ga0307509_10009617_pt1 | contig 12030 bp, 8 predicted proteins | sample 10_EM_MG_FD_202245 | JGI IMG/M metagenome (GOLD analysis project Ga0307509, IMG submission 202245) | Populus trichocarpa ectomycorrhiza microbial communities from riparian zone in the Pacific Northwest, United States - 10_EM | ecosystem: Host-associated > Plants > Roots > Unclassified | place... | reverse complement strand
GTAATGCCACCTGTCACTAAATTTTCCCAAATCTTTTCTTTGGGAAGCAACTTTTTCATTTTCCCATTTGTTAGTTATGTTTATTGTTCTGCATATGAAAATATTGTTTCTTGAAGCAATTTTTTTCACATTGTAATGATTGTATCTTGCTGAGATTTATTTGGATTTTTATCTAGTGAAGGTTTCAAACATCTGAATAAGACATTATAGTTTTTATGAATGGCATTATGTTTTGTGATTTGAATATATATTGAGTTTGTTAACAGTGAGGTCGTCTATATCTTGTTATCTGGTGTGCTTCAATTAAATAGCTGAGCATTTTCTCCATGGGTAATATTCGCCCTCCTTACATAGTTTTCCACAAAAGGAAAACACAACTATTGCTACTTTGACATGCAGGGCTCTAAGAGAACCAAGCTCGGATGAACAGCTTGGCTTAGTTGCTCGTGCTTAGTCAAGTCCAGTATCACTTAAGAAAAGGATGTTCAACATTAGTTAGTGAGATCCGTCAACCTTTTGAAATTATATGGACTCAGTCTCTATGCTAATCTAACTTGATCTCAAACTTTACTTTATGTAATATGGTATTTTCTTCATTTGAAAACTCAGTTTTGTTGGAGAGTTGCTTGATAGTTTCACTAGTCCCAATGATTGGTATATTTCTGTTTCACAGAAACACAATTAAACCAATTTGATAGATCTTCTAGTTGAAACTTTAAAATCAATTCCCTCTTAACTTCCTTAGCCGGGGCATAATTCCAAAGCAAGTTGAAGTATTTGTGTATGAGCAGATTATGTAGTCACTATCATCAATATGTTGGCTTGCTTGCCACAATAGTTAGGCTATCTATGATAAGAATCACCTATTTTTCTTTGACGCAGTTGTCAGTAGTTGTTCATATGAAACACTTAATTGGCTAGTTGTAGTAAACTCAATTATGGCATGGAGGACTATGCCATACTTAATTTCTGCTAAAGCTCGGATTAATGTGCAAGCAGCTTGATCACGCAATCAGATAAGCCAATTGCAAGCTGAGCTCAAGCAGTTGAAATTGTTGCACCGTGTCATTCGTGATTACTTAGATAAACAAGACAATTCTTTGAAATTCTGCTTTGAGATTGGATATGGTTTTTGCTTCCCATTGGTTTTATGGGGATTTTCTGATAGAAGTTAAAGCATTTTCTGCTTGATTTCTCAATTTGCAATTGCTGGTGAGGAAAAAACAGATTCAACAAGTCATCCTCATAAATGCAGTATGGTTTGGTGCATATTGCTGCTGGAGACCTGCTGAGGGCAGAAATTGCTTCAGGGAGTGAAAATGGGAAGCGAGCAAAGGAATACATGGAGAAAGGACAGTTGGTCCCAAATGAAATAGTTGTCATGGTAGGGTAGGCATGGTGTAAACACCCCCCCTCCTCCTCCTTCGCTTCCCTTCCTTTCGAGGCATTCATATTGTTCATTCAATCATCTGATCTTGTAGATGGTGAAGGACCGTCTGCTGCAGCCAGACTCTCAAGAAAATGGTTGGCTTTTGGATGGATACCCAAGGAGCTTATCGCAGGCAACTGCTCTGAAAGAATTTGGCTTCCAACCTGATCTTTTTATTGTCCTAGAAGTAAGAATTCTTGTTGCTGCTGGCATGTTATCTGTTACATTCCATTATCTTGCTAGGAAGAGGAGAATGTGAACTTGCATGCTGATATTCTTCTCAGTGGCTACTTTGTTGATTTTCGTGTAACTTTAAAATAATATAGGATACTTTATCGAAGTCAAACTAAAAGAAGATGATCATGAAGAAGAAAGAATTGATTTATCAATTTAATGGCCCTGATGTATCCTCACATTCTTGGGTAGATTTCAAACTCTTAATATTAAGATTGAGTTTTTCCCTTCAGCCAATCTCATGAATACTGATTTGCAGGTCAACGAAGAGATTCTTGTTGAAAGAGTGGTTGGACGTAGATTAGACCCTGTTACAGGGAAGATATACCACCTGAAGTATTCCCCCCCTGAGACTGAAGAAATTGCTGCCAGGCTCACCCAACGATTTGATGACACCGAAGAAAAGGCATGTTCAGAACTAATCTGTGTACCTATGATTCTTATTACTTCAGAGGATTCTGTCTTCTTTGTGGCTTCAGTAAGCGCTTTGGATCAATATCGCCAAGTGATGATATTTGTTTCCCTTTTCATATGGCTTTATTTAGGTGAAGTTGCGCCTGCAAACTCATCATCAAAATGTGGAGGCAGTACTTTCAATGTATGAAGACATTACACTCAAGGCATGTGACAAAATCTCTCTCTCTCTCTCTCTCTATATATATATATATATATATATATTATTTCTGTGCGTGGGTTCAATTGACTACTCTACCATTTCATCCCAGCTATCGTAATGATATCAGTTGTCACTATTTTGTGAATAATTCATTGTGTTGAACAGCTCATGATAAGTTGATGCTGAGACTACTAGGAAACACCCAACAAGTATACGATAGTGTTGGTAGATATCAGTGCTAGTGTTCTAGTGTAACCATATTTTTACTGCCACTAATTTGATGCCAGCAATAATAGCTGGGCTTCTTTTCTGCTTTTTTTGTGCTAAATAACAATATGAAATAAAAAGTAAAATGAAAAGAGTTGTTCTGTATTATTTTGAGTTATGCTCAAGCAATTTGTCTTGCATGTCCTTGATGAGGGAGGGATATCTGCTTATTGAGTGATTAGATTATCATCAATAAAGAGAAAAAAAAAAGAAGGGAAAGAACTGGTGTGTGATTTGGTGGATCATGCAACTGGTATAATACTATTATTAAATCTAAGTTGGAGGGCCATTTTATTGATTTCAGGTTAATGGAAATGTTCCCAAAGAAGATGTGTTTGCACAAATTGATGATGCTCTCACAAAACTATTTGAGGATCAGAAGTTGACTTCAGGATCTCTGGCTGCATAGATGGAGGGAAGAGCTGGTGTATAACCAATAGCCAGGAATCAGGAATTGTGAAAACTGGTATAGTTGTTCAGCCCTTGTTTTTTTCAGCCCATTCTGTCAGGTTTATATACCTCAACCTCAAGAAATGCTCAAGTAGCAAGGCTTAGAAAAACATCAATTTGACGCTTTTCTACCAGAAAAAATGTGGTTTCAACCAAGTAGCCAAACGCGGACTAAGTGCCCTTATGTTGTCTTTCCTAGAGCTACCACATGCTTGGCTACTCTATTTGGTTATTATTATTAAATTATTCTTTAAAGTGTAACTTTTGGATTTCATTTGTATGGAAACCAATAGAACCGTGCAAAAACTTGTGTTTTAGTCGCTAAAATACAGTGGGAAAAAATTAAACAACTTCATGAAGCTGCTCTTCAAGCAATTCTTTCCCAAGGACGAATAATTTACTTACGCTGGTAAGCAAGGCGTTGCATATGTTGGTCTCCTTTTCTGTGCCTACGGGTAACGTATCCTTGTGCTTACAAATAATGACACGTGTTCATTTTGCCCCGTCGAAACTTTGAATTTTCTGGAGTAAAGAATGTTCTAGGAAAGATAGCTCTATTCTGGATGATAGCTTCATGGATGTTGATGGGTGCCTGTACTTGCCCATCTTTACATCAAGTCAGCAAGTCCTCATAGTGTAGTCTTCTTTGATCCACAAGGCTAGTATCAGCGTTTCCATTATTATAACCTAGCTATATTTTGTAAAAACCTTTTTGATGAAGAGAAACGCTGGTCAAATGTGTTTTTAAAAAAATTAATTTTTTTTAAAAGTTAAATTTTTTTAATGTTTTGGATTGTTTTGATGTGTTTATCTAAAAAGAATTTTTAAAAAATAAAAAAGAATTATTTTGATACGTTTAAAATAAAAATTATTTTAAAAAATAACGGTAATAACGTTCCAATAATTCAGCTGGGCAAAGAAAACAGGGTTGAAATCGCCCACCCCTTGGCGGGGTTATGGCACGTTGGAAAAAGTTGACTCTATTCTTTTGTGCATCATGTGTTGATTCTTCAATTTTAGAATTTTCCTCCCGGACCTCGCAACGAGGAAGCAAATTCAAAGCTGAAGGTTGAAAGAATCCTTGAAGGAAAGAAACTGTAATGATTTTGCGTTACGTGCATCACCATACACTTTTTGCCTCAATCGATCAACAAATAAGAGTAAAAAATCCATGTGTTTGAAAGAAATGGCTTAGACCAGTACTATACACAAAAAGTAGAGGACTATTTCAAGGCAGGTTCTTGATGCCGGGCACTTGTTATATACGTGATCAAAGCTTTCGGTTTTAGTCTCTCATATCGAAGACCCGGTTGTGGACCGCGAAAGCGAAGATGGGTGCGGCAAGCACGCAGCCAGTGCTTTATCTAGGCTACTTACAACATCAGTCATGGATGGCCGATCTCGACCTTCAAGTGTAACACAGTCTGCCGCTAAGTACCCTGTGCGTATCACTGCCTCTATTTCAAATGGTGTTGGTGGCGGCACTCTCGAGTCTAAAACTCGATGGATTTCTTCTTGGACAATGTAGGGAACAACAAGATCAACCACATTCCTATGCACCCCATTCTCGTTCTTGTGTATGGCCTTGTACCCCGACAGTATCTCCATCAACACCACTCCAAAACTGTACACATCGCTCTTCGTGCTCAGCTGCTGGAGTATATAATATTCTGGGTCCATATAACCCACCGTGCCGGCTGCGAGAAGCGATAGGTGTGACTTTTCATCTTCAGGACCCATCAAAGATAGACCGAAATCAGACACCTTGGCAGTCCACGTGGAGTCAAGCAATATGTTTGATGACTTGATATCTCGGTGGATGATTGGTGGCACTGCGTACCTGTGAAGGTACTCTACGCCTCGGGCTGCATCTAGCGCAACCTTGATGCGTGCAGTCCATGACATTAAGGGTGAACTTTCAAGCTTATGGAGATGGTCATGGAGGGTGCCATTGTTCATATACTCGTAGACTAGTACCAGCTCATTACTGTCTTCGCAGAATCCCAACAACTCGACAAGATTCTTGTGATGAAGTCTTGAAAGGGATTCAAGCTCATTGATAAATGCAACGTCCCTGTCCTCTTGACGCCTTGTTCCAACAGAGTATGAGTAAGTGTTTGATATTTCAGCTCGTTTGATAGCTACTTCGCACCCATCATCTAATGTGCCCTGATAAACTGAACCAAAGCTTCCCGTGCCAATTTTTTTATCCCGTGAGAAATTGTTGGTGGCTTTAAGTAGAACTTGGAAAGAGAATACCTCCAAGTGACCTGCATTTCCCATGCTAGCCAACTCGCTTAGCCGCTTCTCTAAGACTGGTGATGCTTGTTCAGTTCGAGGGGCTTGAGGTCGGCTTGGAGCACCATCCTGTTCAACATGGGCTCCTGTCCCGGCACCATCCAAGCGGCCGGAATCATGGATCCGGCAGCCTCTACACTTGCAATACTTGAAGAGGAAGAATCCAATGACTAGCAATAGAACGAGGGATCCACCACATCCCACCACAAAAAAAGCTATTATTTTGTCGCTCCATTTATTACACCTCCTTCGCCTCTCTTGACGAGGTTCTGGCGTTGGAGGCGGTACGGCCGGAGGTGGAGTACAATTGCTATTGCTCTTAGAATGCGGGAAAATATTTTGGCATTGGGGGCACGATCCGCCAGATCGTTCTAAGATAGCATCAGGACAATCATTTCTACGGGGGCCTGGCAACACTTTCTCAAATACCAGTAAATTGGAGTTGAAAATCTCATTACCCCAACAATACAAGGACCAATTTGATCTCTCAACTCCACAGAAAACATTTATCTTTGCTTCAATAGCAATAAAACAAGTCTCCTTTAACCTCTCCGGCAAACTAAAATTATCTTGCCCCCAACAAACTATTGTTGCATCAGTCCGCAGAGCGCAACCACGGTTCTCCCCCAAGGCCATTGATATGAACTTACCTTCCGGCTTCTCGCCAGCCATACTTCCCCAGCAACACATCCCATGATGGGAATTTATAGCACAAGCATGCCTAAACCCGGCAGCAATAGCACAATAGTTCCTCTTAAGATTACCAGGGAAAGCATTATTCATACTTCCTCCACAAGTAATACTCCCGGATTCCGATATCCCACACACGAAATCCTCTCCAACAGCAATACTTGATAATCCCTGAGCAATACTGCTAGAGTTGAACTTTCGCCGCGGCCAGCATTCGAGGCGATTAGTGACATTAATTAGGCCACAGGCAAAAGATTTTCCTGCTTCCAGTTGACTGAGAGCCAGGTCATGATAAACTCTCTTGTAGGACATGTTAGTACCATTAACTAAGAATCTCCAACAAACCAAAGTTGAACTAGTAGGAGACCGAGGCAAGGATATTAGACCACAGAGGAATCCCTCTCCACCAACTATAGCTGAAAAAGAAGTACTAGGATTCGAGGGGATTTGGATTCCACCAGGAAAACTTGAACAGTTTAGAAAAGAGTGCTGTTTGGTATCACGGGCAGGTGTTAATGCACACACCAATGTTTGGTTAGAAACTTCAGATATTGACACGGTTGAGAGTGAAAAAACGAATGGAATGAACGAAGAAAGAAATATGAGGTAGGAAAAGAGATGAAGGTTAAACAAATCACAAGCCATAGAAAAAACGGTTTGTGGGATGGTACGATACTACTTTCATGGTGGTACAAATGATGTTTAGAGGTGGATTATTGTAGCTAGTGAGTGATGGTTTTTGGCCATTTTTAAGGGGTTTGGGAGGAGGAGGAGGTAGCTACAGTTAGAGAGAATAGAAACGCGGTTTTATAGAGTTTGTAATGGAGGGCCAAAGACCTGGTCATTGCAAAGAAAAGTTTATTGCAAGTCTATATAAGCAGAAATTTAGAGATATAGAGAGAGCGTGTGGGAAATGGTTGAAACTCGTAATACGAACGAGCAAAATAATTGGAATGTCAAAAACAATACTAATAACTAGTCCACATTTTCTATGCTATATATTGTGCTAAATGTATATAAGACTTTGGCCCTTTCATCACTCAAAACGAGTAAATTTAATTAGTAGATATGTCATGAAGACGAAAGCAACACAAAAAAAAATGATGTAAGTATAAGAATACAAAATTTTGTTAAAAAAATTATAAAATAATTCTAATTCAAAATTTTATTATTGAATATTTTATTTTTAGAAGTTTATCCAAACATTGACCACTGACTTCTAGATATTATTGAAGATCATAAACGAGTTTCATTCTAAATAAGAAAATGAATCTTAAATCAACTAGAAAAATATAACAAATTTTGACTATTAATTTGACATTATTGAAAGGTCTTTCCAAATATCAATTGCTATGAAATTTCAATCTTTTAGAAAACAAGGCATTTAAAGTAAAATTTTTGTCTGATTTAATGGTTGAATAATAAACTATGCTCAATAACATAAGTCTATGCATTAGGAAAAAATTAATCTCCTCCATTAGTTTTCTTGGGCTAGAAAAAACTTGTCATTGAGTTTAAATTGCCTCCATCTCATGGATGTCCAATAAATACTTTCCAACCTTTTTTTTTCCTTTCTATTTAAGTATATAATAATTTTAGACATCAAACTTGAGTACTTTAATCTTAAAATCTGTATAAAAATTAACATTTGGCATATATATATTTATTTTTTTTGTTGGTTTCTAGAGTAATAAATTGCAAACCTCAAATTTTTTTCATTAGCATTTGTTGTTTCCATATAACCTTTAACACATCTACATTTGTAATAACATTAACCTTGTAATTAAAAGGATCAATATAATTTAAATCATCAAACTTCTTTGGTTAAGCACTTTCTATGTTTTCTTTGCATTCAACCTTTATCTTATCAACAAAGATACCATCAATGATATCATCACTACCAATACTATCATTATGTATGATATCATCATCAACATAATTATCATCAAAATGAACATCATAAATTGGTAGAGAATACCAATCTACATCCATCTTATCAACATGATAGTCATCTCGATTAAAAAGCTACCTTTTTTACTCATGATTTTGAAATGTGTTTTCAAAAGTAGCTATGGATTTGTGATCACTCTTCTCATAATTCCATGAGCTCCTCATCTCCACCAACTGATGGGTTAATTTTGCTATTTGTATCTACATGTCTTTCACCACCTCTTGAATATTTCTCTGTTAAGGTAGAACCTCCTTTTTTACCTGAACACGTTTGGCTTTGTGACCTCTTCTAGTCATAGTTATTTAGTTGCATAAAGCAAACAAAACAATATGGGATTGCAACACACAACATAACCTGAGATGGTTAGACTCTGATACTAATTGATGCAAACAAAAGCAACATAAAAAAGACAACAAACACAAGAACATAAAATTCAGATGAAAAAGGGATCACATAGAAACCCTAATAAAAAAAAATTATTACTTAATATTTTCTATTTAGATAATCTATCTTTTTAGGAGGTTTATAACTCTTTAAATCAACCTACATACTTACCTAAACCAATAAGGAAAATCTAAAAATAAAGGAAAAGTAATATAAGTCGTAAACAAACTTCGATAGATAATATTAAATGAAGATAAAGAAATAATAATAAAAGAGTTCTAATCTAAATAGAAAAAGAGTTCTAGAATAACTAGGAAAATAAAAAAAAATCTTGACTAGTAATTTATAGGTATTACTAGAAGGCCTTACCAAACTCCTATTATTATAAAATTTTAACCATATACAAAACAAGGCCTCTAGATTTTTCTAGTTAAATTTTAGCACAATCCAATAGTCAAATAAAAAACTATATGTAATAATATAAGACTACAAATTAGGAAAAAAAATCTCATGCTTCAATCTTCCCGGGTAAAAAAAAAAGTAATCATCGAGTTCAAATTGCCTAGATCTTATGGATATCCAATAAAAAACTCTTCAGCTCTTTTCTTTCTTCTCTTCAAGTATATAATAATTTTAGATATCAATTCTAGTCTCTTCATCTTAAAATTTATATAAAAAAACAACAATTGACATATTATTTCTTTTTCATTGGCTTATAAAGTAATAAATTGCAAACCTTAAAATTGCTTCATCAATATATATTGTGTCCATATAACCCTTTAACACATCTATCTTTGTGATAACATTAACCTTGTATTAAAAAAAGATCAATGTAGTTTAAATCAACAAATTTATTTTGTTAAGCACTTTTCATATTTTATTTGCACTCACCTATATCTTATCAATAAGAACACCATCAATGATATTATCACTACTATTATTGTCATTATTTATGATATCATTAGAAAACATAACCATCATCAAAATAAACATCATAAATTGATGGAGAATATCAATCTACATCTATCTCGTTATAAACAAGATTATCAAAATATCCATGATACTCATATTGATCAAGAAGCAGTCTCTTCTGCTTATGCTTTTGAAACGGGTTTTCCAAACCAGTTTTAGATCTACAATTAGTCCTCTCAAGATCCCTTAGACTTCTCATGTCTGCCAACTAATAGATTAATTTTGCAATTTATCTCTACATGTCTTATATCACCATATCCATCTATCACCATATTTATATCTACATGTCTTTTATCACCAACTTTTGGATTAAACTCTCCTAAGAGGGAACCTCCTCATTCCCTCTTACCTTAACATGTTCTAATTCATAACCTCTTCCAGCCATGGTTATTTTATAACACAAAGCAAATAAATTAACATGGGATTGCAACACACAATAAGTATTAACTTGAGATTATTAGGCTCCGATACCAACTGATGCAGATGAAACAATATAAGAAAGACAACAAGCACAAGAACATATAATTCTATCAAAAAAGAGATCACATATAAACCCTAATTTAAGATTTTATTACTTAATATTTTTTATTACCAAATTTATATTTTCAAACAAAGTTTATTTTAAAAAACAAATTACTTGAAATAATAATACAAGAAAGAAATGCTAATTACCTAAACACTCTAAAAGAACTAGGGTTTCTTATGGTGCTTAAATGCTTAAATAAATAGTGAGAAACCTTAATATATTTTTTTAATCGTTTAATAAAAATTGTGATAGACAATATTTTTTTTTTCAAAAAATAAGACGCAGACGACATGTCATCCATCCCTTTGATAAAAAGAAATTCAAGTAAGGCCAAACATGTGAGCCTAACTCGCTATGCACACAAGGACCAAGCTCTAGACCTGACCGTTTGTTAACTTGTTTATTTTCCTTTCTTCTTTGGTTTTTTTATACTTCAAAAACAATTTACTAGATTCACTTACTATTCAATTTTGACATGAATTTTAAATACTATTATAATTTTTGTATTTGATTTTTAACAATTTTTTTCAATTATTATGTATCTCATCTAAAAATAATAATACTAATAATAAATTCTTTTTGAGAATTTGATTGAAATTGTTTTTTATTATTAAAATGTTTAAATAAATTTTAAACATGGTTTTATCATATTTATGATTTTTTTTTAACTTTCAATCATACAAAATATAGACACATCCTATTTTCAAATTTTATGTTAACTTGCTTTAACAATCATAAAATATATTTTTAAATAGAAATAATGCTTCTAGTTAAAAACATTGTGTTATATAACATAAACATGAGATATCTTAATACAAAAATTTATCTTTATGAAAAAAAATTGGAAACGAGTGTATTTTTTTGGTTTAATAACAATGTCAAAAAAATTTCTGAGACCTAAAAACAATTATGATTTAAAAACTTTAGGTACCCCACAATGTAGCATGAGCTTATAAACTAATATTGTCTAAGATGATATATATGAGATTAAGGTTGTTATAATACAACTAATAATTATAGAATATGCTTAAACCTAAAAGATTTATGTAACTGTGTATATAAGATTATTTTTTTTAAAAAAATATTTTTCTTAGTTATTATTATTTTCTATATAGTAAGAAAATATTTTCCTTTATGATGTTTTATTATTATTTTAGTCTACTTAGTTTATAAAATCAAATATTAGAATTGATAATTTTTTTTCCTTTCTAGTTTAGGAATCCTTAAAATAATTCAACAATTATTGATTGAGATTTTTTTTCTCTTCAAGGTAAACTCTAGACTAGTATAAATAGGGTCGTTTAGCTTGTATTTCACCTGAACATAACAAAATTGTATTCCTAAAAATAAAATTCAAAATTAGGATTTTGTGTGACAACCCTAATAGGCTTCAATTTGAACTTCTTGTGTTCTTGTTTGTGTTTCTATTAACATTAGTTAGTATCAAAGCCTAAAGATCCCATTTGTTATTTGGTTGGGTGTCGGAATAAGAGGTATTAGAACATGATGCACTCATGTAGGTAAGGATGAAGAGATTTCCTCTCAAGAAAGAGACATTCAAAAACTGGTAATAGAAAACATGTAGAGACATATTATAAAATTGAAAAGAGATGTTCAAGAACTGGTAATAAAAGACATGCATGCACATATTGCAAAATTAACCCATTAGTTGATGGAGGTGAGGAGCCCAGGGATCGAGTGATCATAGATCGATGACTAATGTCGAGAACCCGTTTCAGAGACATGAGTAGAGGAAGCAACTTCTTGATCTAGATGAAATTGGTGTTCAAACTGAAAGTTTTTATAATTCTATTTTCTTTGTGGATTTGAATCAACCATCAAAATTTAAAGAGGATGATGAAGATAATGCTAAAGTAGAATATTTAGATGTAAAATTATTGGTTTGTGATGATTATGAGAAGAGAACCAAATTAGATGTGGTTCTAGAGGTGATTTTTGACGAAGCACATTGTAAAGGACATATATCACATGTGTTTTAGGAGAATTTTAGAATTGATAGGGTTAAAGTTGATGTTCTTGTATTTTAGATAAAAGTTGTGAAGCAGACTTCTAAATCTTCTCGTAACTTTAAGATTTGTTTCATTATTAGGAAGATCAAGCATGTTGTTGATATAATGAAAAGGTTCAGCATGTAAAGAGTTATAAATTTTTTATTGGATATTCACAAGATTGAAATTAAAATAATTAAAATA
>Ga0307509_10009616_pt1 | contig 12030 bp, 10 predicted proteins | sample 10_EM_MG_FD_202245 | JGI IMG/M metagenome (GOLD analysis project Ga0307509, IMG submission 202245) | Populus trichocarpa ectomycorrhiza microbial communities from riparian zone in the Pacific Northwest, United States - 10_EM | ecosystem: Host-associated > Plants > Roots > Unclassified | place... | reverse complement strand
TTTTTTATTTATGTTTTTTTAAATTAATATTTCTATGCAGGTATTTGACATGTGAATATATTTTATTTTATTTTTATTTTTACGGTGGAGATTCATGGGAAAAGTTTCTGCAGGTGTTTCAGTGGTGGTGGTGAGGGCTGCGGTGCCATGTAGGAATTTTATTGATTGTTTTGGCAAAATCCCTTGTGATATGCCAAAAATAATATATTGTAAAAATAACGAATGTGTATGTGACGATCAAGAGAAACCTCTGGCAGTCAAGAGAGAGTCATCTCCTCTTGTATAACCCAAGATCATTGAGCTTCGTGTTTAATAAGAAAACTGCCCACAATATATTTAAAAGAATTGTTTTAGGGTTTGTTTGTTATTGCTGATTAATAGAGGGATTTTTGTTGTTCTATTATTTTGTCAATTTTTTATATTTATTTTATTTTATTTTATATGAAAACCCTAATTTTAAATACAATTGCAATCTTCAAGGATGTTGTTTAATTATTCCCTAAATTAGTGCAAAAATATTTACTAACACTATTCATGAAATGTTGTTTCAAGTGATAAAAATTGATAACAAAATTAATTTGTTATAAATGTTTTGGTTTAGATGTGAATGGTTTTTTTAAAATATAATTAATGTAGAAAAATTAAGTTAATTTATTACATATAGAAAATAAATTTCTCGATTGTACAAATCATTAAAAACACAAGAATTTTTATTTTCATGGTTAATCATAATTACTAATTATTAACCAACTTTTACTTGTTCATATTAATCAATTGTTATATACTCACACATATAAACCTTTATAAATTAATATCATTGAAACCATTAAAATTTATTGACTAATTTATATATTATTTACATTTTAAATTTAGAGAACAAAAATATTATTTAATTGAGGTGAGTAATTTATGGATAAATTGAACAATTAACTCATAAAACTAAAATAAATAACAAAATAAAATTTTTTAAAAAAAAATTTAGCGAAGTAACATAATTTAACCTTATCATATTTTAAAAACACAACATTTAAATAATATCGTGTTTCACAATCTCCATGACATTGGTTTTATTTATACATACATACATATATACATACATACATATATATATATATATAATCCCAACAGGCAACATTCTAATAAAAAAAGATGATGATTTTTTTACTTGCATACTTTAATAAATGCACATATTAAAAGGACAAGAAACTAAATATGTATTTTTAATTTAATTTACAATGGATATTTTTTTTTTCTAAAATTGGTATAAAAAATATTATTATTATTATATAGCCAATATATCATCTGAGCTTCTATTTAAACTATCAAGTACAAACAACGTATGTGATCTATATCGATCTTGCATGCATGAATCAAGTCAACTCTCTAAAATAATTTTTTTGTCCATTTAGTCCTCAAGCTATTTTAGCCATCATTAATATTTGATGAAATAACCCCCGTACTCTTTGTCATCTATCATTCCCAATGAACTTGTTTAGACCTCGTCCGTCTCTAACACATATGTCCGAAAACCACAAATTTTAAAGTACATAATCCCCCAAAATCTTTGAGATTTTGTTCTTCTGTTTGAATTTTTCAATTGAAAAATTAATAAATCAATGTTTTTTAAATATTTTTTGAATATACAGATATAAAATATATAAAATATTATTTTGATATATTTTTAATTATTTTTTTTAAAAATAATCTACACCGAATTACCAAACATAAATATTAAAAAAAAAAACAAATCTTTAACGTGTGATGATGAGGAGAGGAGATTTGAAAAGTCTTCAACCCAAGGCCTCGTGAGCACGGGATCTTAGATTATATTATCAAAAAATTGATTCATAAATTAGGGTTTGGTCTGGCCTGAAGTGGAAGAAGGACCATAGAAGATTTTCACCCCACACTAAAGGTGAAAAACACAACTAGCAAAAGGAAAGAAATAGTTAAAAAAGATAAAAGTAGAAGAAAATGAAAATCCACACGTGAGCATCTGCGAAATACTTAGATTTATTAATAAGGTAGCAGAAATTTATGTGATTTCACTTACATTTCGAGTTCATTTCGCCTTCTTGTCCGCAAAACACACACAAAATCAAAACCCCCCAAAATAGAAGAAAGCTTTAAACACACACATAAAAAAGACGAGCCCTTTAACCCCATCGACATGTAAGTGAGAGAGAGAGAGAGAGCAGCAGTTTAGTTTTGTCTGAAAAATTGAATCTTGGAAATTAAAAAAACCACCAAGCGTTTCTTTTTAGAATGGGAGAGGAGAAGAAGCTCGAAGAGAAGTTAAAGGAGGTGGGATCCAAGCTGGAAACACTTCCTTCTACTAAAGATGGTGTTGTTAAACTTTTAAAGGTAAGCCCAATTTTTGAATTTTAGTAAAAATTTACTCTGTTTGTTTGCCGAGAAAAACCTAGAAAGGCAATGAAAAGAAGTGAAGGTCGGTTTGTTGGAGCTGAATTGTTGCGTTGGGGTTTGTTGCATGGGAAAATTGCTTGTAAGAAGGGCTTAAAGTTTGGAGCTTTTTTAGGTTAAGCTAGTCAAGTTTGAATTTTTTGAGTAAAGCAGATTGTTTAGGTGAACTTTTTTTTGTTTGTCTAGGGTTATATTCGAGGGAGTTTGGTTGAATTAGGGTTAGTAGCGCAACCATTTAAAAGGGTTCACCGCTCGTGAAAAATTTCGCTTGGTCGCTTGTTAAATTTGCCTCTTTTGGTCCTAAAGTGTATCCTGTTGTTGAGCTCTTCAGAATTTTGGTTTCTAGGACTGAATTGCTGTCCTCTGCTGAGGAAAGTGGATGCTTAGTGAAACAGAAAAGGATGACAAGGAAAAATCTGAATCTGACTAGATTTATGAAGCTTAGACGGGTGGAAACTTCCGGGCTACTCAGATTAACATGTCAAATATGAAAGAATTGTTGTTCTAACTTTCACATTGTTTGTGTGTTGAATCTTTTGAGATTAAAATTTATGGCTTTGATGCAAGATTTTGAATATTCTGATAGAGTTAAGGAGCCTTAATATTGATTTTCTTTTACCATCAAATAAAGAAAGGAAAGAGAAACTGAATCAGGAGCTGAATTTGTGTTGTTTCATAATGTTTTGACCTGTAAGCTACTGTTTATAAAGGTTTTTTTTACTGTATTGGACCTCGGTTTGTGTTTGGAATCTATTAATGAGATGACCCTGGGATGTGTTTGGGATCTATTAATGATTTTGAGTTTTAGGCAATAGTGTTGGGTTTTTCTATTCCCTAATGCAACAGATGTACAACCCTAGGGTTCTTGTTTGGATTTTAATGTGCTGAAAATATTTCCTTTATGGATTTACCTGCAGCAAGCTGCTACTTGTCTTTCTGAGATGGATCAGTCACCACCGGCTTCAGTGTCAGAGTCAATGCAGCCTTTTCTTGATGCAATTGTAAAGCCAGAATTGTTGAAGCATCAAGATAGGGATGTTAAGCTTCTAGTTGCAACCTGTATTTGTGAGATAACCCGGATCACTGCACCCGAAGCTCCTTACAGTGATGATGTTTTAAAGGTTTGTTTACTTTACTAGCTCAATTAATTAATAGAATTAGTTAATATACCTCATTACTGATCATAAAAGTTTGCAATTTTAATCCAATCTCAATGGTGCATATCTTTGTGCAGGATATATTCCACTTGATCGTAGGCACATTTAGTGGGTTAAGTGATACTGGTGGTCCATCATTTGGAAGGAGAGTTGTTATTTTGGAGACTCTTGCCAAATATAGGTCTTGTGTTGTGATGCTGGATCTTGAATGTAATGATCTGGTGAATAAGATGTTCAGTACATTTTTTACTGTTGCCAGGTGTGTTTTGTTCATTTTATTTTCAGAGACAGAATAAAGGGCTTACATTTATAGTGCTTCCATCTGATTTTTCTTAATCTTGAAAATTCTTCTCTGGTTGACTTGCAAAGATGGTTCATATTTGCCGCTGAAGTTTTGAAGCCATGTTCTTTTATTTTGCACTTTCACCTTTTCCATGCACTTACAACAAGTAACACCACTGGGTTATTAACTTTAGATCACTGTTCATTGCAACAGTATAAATTACAGACAATCAGTTTATAATTCCTTTTCATTATTATTGAAATTCTTGGGTGGGTGGTGGTTGTTTCATCACCCAGTGGAGTGTGCCATTGAACTTAAATAATAACTAGATTTCTTGTGTGTATTTGTGACACAAGGTTCTTGTAGAAAGCCCATACACTATTGTCTCTGTGTCTCGTCTTTCTTATAGTTTGGACACATTATATGACTATATAGTTTCTCTAATTTTTTTTTTCCAGTCCTTTACATGGCTGTTTATTGATAGCATCAAATGATCACTACCTGGATCATTGTATTGCAAATGATACGGCTGTACTTATGTCCTAATACACAAGAGGGGATGGATATTGGCTGTTTCCCTACCCCTCTCTTGGCTTTGCCCAACCTTTTTTCTTCATTATTGTTTTCATGAATTAAAGGATTCCTTGTACGAGATTTAATGGATATTGATTAGAGAACTTTGACAAATGCAGTGATGATCATCAAGAAAGTGTATTATCATCAATGCAAACAATAATGGTTGTTCTCATAGAAGAAAGCGAGGATTTCAGAGAGGATCTTCTACTTGTTATCTTATCTGTATTAGGTCGTAACAGAAGTGTAAGTACCTCTACTCTTTGCTGGTGTATGATGTGTGCTCTATAGTTATTGTCAACATTTACTCTTGCTTAGTTTTTCTTATCATGCTTTTGATGGAGCTCAGTCTGTAAAACTTGTTTTTCCAGGATATCTCCATGTCAGCAAGGAAACTTGCCATGAAAGTTATAGAGCTTTGTGCAGGAAAACTTGAAGCTGGCATAAAGCAGTTCCTCATATCATTAATGTCAGGAGATAGCAGGTTGGCAAATAGTAAAATCGACTACCATGAAGTTATATATGATGTTTACCGTTGTGCTCCTCAGATCCTATCAGGAGTCGTTCCATACCTCACAGGAGAGCTGCTGGTAATTACTAATCCAGTATAAGCTTACAATTTATCAAAATTTGCTGATTAGTTTCTTAATACATGAGGTTCAACATTTGCAGACCGATCAGCTAGACACTCGTTTAAAAGCAGTGGGGTTGGTTGGGGATCTATTTTCTTTACCTGGCTCTGCCATCACAGAAGCATTTCAGCCAATCTTTTCAGAGTTTTTGAAAAGATTGAGTGATAGAGTAGTTACCATCCGGATGTGTGTCCTTGAATGTGTCAAAGGCTGTCTTTTGTCAAATCCTTTTCGAGCAGAGGCAGCTCAAATCATCTGTAAGTCCTTGGATGGAGAGGCTTTGCAAGTTTATATAAACGATTCCCGGTTGATTTTGACCCGGTTCAATGTTTGCAGCTGCCCTTTGTGACCGACTGTTGGACTATGATGAGAATGTTCGAAAGCAGGTTGTTGATGTAATCTGTGATGTAGCATGCCATGCCTTGAATTCTGTCCCTGTCGAAACCATAAAGCTAGTTGCAGAACGTCTTCGAGACAAATCTGTATGTCACACCTTTCCTTTTTTTCCCTGTTCCCAAATTATTTCTTAACTATATACTAGTTGGTATCTATAGTGTTCTGACGTGTGCATTTCTTTTTGTTTGGAATTCCCAGCAACTTGTTAAAAGATATACTATGGAGAGAATGGCTGAGATATTCAGGGTTTATTGTGTAAAGTCTTCTGATGGCTCAATCAATCCTGGTGAATATGATTGGATTCCTGGAAGGATTTTGAGATGTTTGTATGACAAAGATTTCAGGCAAGATTTCTTGGCTTGTGTGCTAACCTGGATATATTAAAATATATAATATATATGCACCCACACACACACAGAATCATCTATTTTCCCATTCATCTGCTCTATTGAAGGCCAGGTCCCTCCTTTGCTGTCTTCATGAGCTGCAATTATCTTGGACTGCTTGTCTACACTAATGTAAATAACTTAGTTGCTTTTTACAGAAAAATGTGCTACTTTATCTGATGCCATGGCGCTTTCTTAGTACCTCCTTCTCAACAGAATATCTGTTAAACATGTTTCTAACACAGTAATCTGTTCTGCAGATCAGATACAATTGAATCTGTTCTTTGTGGCTCTCTGTTTCAGACTGAATTTGCAGTAAAAGATAGATGTAAATATTGGGTAAGAATCTTCTCTGTCATAGACAAAGTTGAGGTGAAAGCTCTTGAAAAAATACTGGAGCAGAAGCAAAGGTATGTTGAAAATGCTAGATTTGACATGGCAACTCAAGCTGAAATTGCTAAATCTGTGTTTATTTGATGAATTGTGCTCTGATTTTCAGGGGATTTCCTCTTGGTTTGCAGGTTACAGCAGGAGATGCAGAGGTATCTATTACTGAGGCAGTCGCATCAGGTTTGTAAATTTTGGAGATTAGATTATTTATATTCAGCAAAGAGATTCAATTAAGAAAATGAAAATCCAACAATTGGTTCTCATTCAAATACAGGACAGAGATACTCCTGAGATCCAAAAAAAGGTTCTGTTCTGTTTTCGGATCATGTCTCGCTCCTTTGCAGAGCCTGCCAAGGCTGAGGAAAATTTTCATATAGTTGATCAATTGAAAGATGCCAATATTTGGAAGATTTTAACAAATCTACTCGATCCAAGCACTACCTTCCATCAAGCTTGCACTGGTCGGGTAAGTGATATTATATTAAATGGTTGCGGAAAGTTTATGAGCACGGTCAATATCTGATAAGTAATCTAACAATTCAGTGTTAGCTGTGAATGTTATGAACTGTAGTCCAATCTGTGGGGGACCTATTGAGTTGACTAAAGTGAGAGTGGCCTTGCTTTTCTTAATTAGGAGTTTTTATATGTCAAGCCAATTTTTAATTAATAGTTGATGAAGCTGCATTTGCATTTTTCTTTTCCCATTTTTTTGTGGAGAATTTACTCCATAAAGAATTTCCCTTTCTTGCAGGATGATTTACTTAAAATACTCGGCGAGAAACACCGACTCTATGATTTTTTGAGCAGTCTTTCGATGAAGTGTTCTTATTTACTTTTCAACAAGGAGCATGTGAAAGAAATTCTTTCGGACGTCAACACACATAACTCTGCTGGAAATATGCATTTTACTCGATCTTGTATGGATTTACTGGTGGTAAGAATATGTCAATTATACATCTTATTGATGATGAGTTTTTTATCAACCATGTGATCTATGTTTGCACACTCATACATTTTTGTCACTCTATGGTCTTTAATGCTATTTGATGCAATTGCATCCCTTCACCCACAAACTTTTTTGTTTTTACAATTATATCAAACACAGGGTCTTTTTCTATGTGTTTGCTTGTACTGTTGCAGCTGTAGTAGGAAGCTGCAGCACTTCAGCCTTCAATTTGTTTGACAATCTTATCTGAATCTTCTTTTATTTGTTTTTTGTTCACATTTTGACTTGCACATTTTACTATTTTGCTGTGAAAAAACAAACGCCATCTATAGATTTATTTTTTTTATGAATTTTCAGATTCTTGCTCGCTTCAGTCCATTGCTGCTTGGTGGCTCAGGGGAAGAGCTAATAAATTTTCTGAAAGATGACAACGAAATAATAAAAGAAGGTGCTTTGCATGTTTTGGCAAAGGCTGGTGGTACAATCCGAGAACAACTTGCGGAGTCATCAAGGTGTGTTGCATGAAATTATTGACATTTAGAGCCAGATAATTGTATGTAAATGTTTATACTCTTCTTATTACTCACCTGCAGTGCAATTGACCTTATATTGGAGAGGCTTTGCTTAGAAGGTAGTCGAAGACAGGCCAAGTATGCTGTGCATGCCCTAGCAACAATCACAAAGGATGATGGGCTCAAGTCCCTCTCTGTTTTATACAAGGTTCCATTTTTGTCTTTGTTGGTGTCTGCATGCATTATCATTAGAGTTTTGGAATGCTCCATATGTATGTTAATACCAGCATTCATGGTATTTCTTTCTCAATTTGCAGAGACTCGTTGACATGCTGGAGGAGAAGAGACATTTGCCTGCTGTACTACAATCTCTGGGATGCATAGCACAGGCTGCAATGCCGGTTTTTGAAACTAGAGAAAATGAAATTGAAAAATTCATTAAGAACAAAATTCTAGAATGCAGTAGTGTATGCATTTGCAAATCCCTAACTTGTGCAATGATTTGGGTTGACTTGATAATAACTAGTCTTATTATTAGAGTTGCTTCTGTTTCGCAGAAATCAGAAGATAATACAAAAGCTTGCTGGGACGACAAAAGTGAACTTTGTTTGTTGAAGGTAGTTGGAGTTGTCCTTTTTTTTCCATCCTTTTGAAGATTAAAAACAATAGCCTTAATATCAGCATTTTACTTAATAATTTGGTCTGGATATAGATCACATTGCCTTCTTTCTCATGTAATTTTTAGAATATATATTATTCCCTGACCACTTTACAAATTGGATTCTATTAAAAAATTGCTTGCAGATATATGGAATTAAGACATTGGTCAACAGCTACTTGCCGGTTAAAGATGTTCAACTTCGTCGTGGTATTGACAGCCATCTGGAAATCCTTAGAAACATACTTCTTTTTGGAGAAATATCGAAAGATATTGAATCAAGGTATTATGTTTATTGCTTTTTTATTAGTTTATGGATAAACTGTTGTCTGTTCCCCCTTGGGCTTGTTAGGTTTGCAATTTCATATGTATTTTCTTTTTATCATACAGTTCAGTTGATAAGGCCCACTTGAGGCTTGCTTCTGCAAAGGCAGTTCTTCGTTTGTCGAAGCATTGGGATCATAAGATATCTGTTGATCTCTTGCATTTAACCTTGAGGACACCAGAGGTGGAGTTTTTTGAAGTGTTCTCTGAAAACATAACAATACAATTTCATTTCCAGGTTATATGTAATGAAATGATTTTTGCTGTTAGTAATCCCCTTCCTTTCCCTCTCTTCTTTCTTTTGGGTCATGCAGATTGCTTTCCCACAAGCTAGGAAATTATTCCTGAGTAAAGTTCACCAATACATCAAGGACCGGGTTCTGGATCCAAAGTATGCTTGTGCCTTCTTATTTAATATGACAGGATCCAAACCCCTTGATTTTGAGGAGGTATTTCTACTGTACTTGATTTTTTCAAACAATTGTTACCTATGGTCAAATTAACAGATACCATGCGTGCCGCCATGGTAAAATTTCTGAAGTTTTGTTGTCTGTTTTTGCATTTTACTTGGAATGGCAGGAGAATCAGAACCTTGCTGATATTATTCAGATGCTCCAACAAGCTAAAACTCGACACGTCCCTGTGCAAAGTGATGCAAATCCCTTGTCAGTTTATCCTGAATATATTCTCCCATATTTGGTCCATGCTCTTGCTCATCAATCATGTCCTAATGTAGATGAGTGCAAGGATATTAAAGCATTTGAACCAATATACCGGTACATCTAATTGCACATTTTGTTGTCTTAGATGTGCTTTTTGTAGGTTATCTCATACAATGTTATTTTATAAATAAAGGCCGCCTAGATTTTATTGAGAAAGCCAGAAAACTTAGAGGGAATAACATTATTTCCACCCTTCTTTCCAGGCAACTGTACTTGATCCTTTCCATGCTGGTGCATAAAGATGAAGGTGTCAAGTTGGAAGCTGGTATCAACAAGGAGAAGGAGAAGGAGAAAGAAAATGAGAAGGAGAAGGACAATGACAAAGACAAAGACAAAGACAAAGAGACCAACTCTCTCATAGTTTCCATCTTTCAGAGTATAAAGTGCTCAGAAGATGTAGTTGATCGAGAGAAGTCAAAGGTTGGGGAAAAATGTCTCTGAGTTTGTATTTATTGTTATCTTTTATAATCATGGGAAGGTTAAACAAAAAAACACTATCCATCAAGAACTTATAAAAATCAACTTGAAGTTCAATGAAAGCAAAATGCTAATCTTATGCATGTTGATTTTAACATTTACAGAATTCACATGCTATCTCTGAACTTGGGCTGTCAATCATCAAGCGCTTAGCTCCCAAGGAGGATGATTTACAAACCTTGCCTTCACCAGTTTCTTTGCCTCCACTGCTGTACAAAATATATGAATATAAAGAATGCGAAGATGCTGTGGTATGCTCTTCCAAAATATCATTTACCTTGTTGTAGTAAATGTATAACTGATATTGGTAAACATGGGTGGTGCCTCATCTTAGTATAACCTTATCCACTTCACTTGGATATTATTTATTTTAGTATCTGTCTCAATAGTCAATTATCAGCTCCATTAATGACGCTGTGTGCCTTTTCATAGGCAAATGAAGGGAAAACATGGTTGGCTGAAGAAAGTGTCTTGACCCACTTTGACTCGCTTAAGTTTGAAACTAATGGAACTGTAAGTTCTATTGCTTACAAGCATCTTCAGAGATGCAGTAAATATTTAGTGATAGTCTTTTGTGGCATATGTGACTTTTAGCATCTTATGGCAGTCCTTTTTGTCACATCAGGCTAGTTCAGATATTGCTGGGGATGAGGTTCTAAATGACAGTGAAAGAGAAGCTAATGAAGTGACTCTTGGGAAAATGATAAAGCAATTAAAATCTCAGGGAAATAAAGGTGGAAAAACAAAAAAGAACAAGTCTTCAGCAGCTAAAGTGAAAGATGCTGAAAACGATGTTGATATCTTGAAGATGGTCCGGGAGATCAATTTGGATAATATGGGGCTATCTAATATGTTTGAGTCAAGCAATGGGCACAAAGATCTAAGTGGGAAGATAAAGTCAGAATCAGAGCATCAAAAAGTGAAAAAAGGAAATTTTAGTGATATGACACCTGTGCCGGTACCTAAACGTCGAAGATCATCATCTGCTCATAATGCTTCTAGATTTCCCCGAAGTCTTTTAAAGGATCCTTCGAGAGCTTCAGAGGATGATTCAAGCCCTGATTTGAAAGGAAAAAAGTCCAAGTCCAAGAGCGCTGGATCTGAATTGTTGGTATCAAGCATTCAAAAGAAGAAAAATGTCTCATCCAAACTTAAAGGCAAAAGCTCTGAGTTGGGTGACAATGGCAAGGAAAATGAAGTTGGAGAATCTGACAAAGATAACCTGATGGTAAGCTTTTCTCCTTGTCAGTAAACTTTTAAAGGCACACGATAATTACTTTCTTGTAGTCATTAATTCTGTGAATATACTTCTGATACTTAAGCCTGGTGTGCTAATGGAGACTGATAAGGTCAATACAACTAATAGCCCCCAGTCTTTGACTGGTTCTATGAAGAAGCGGAGAAGAAGTGTAGCAGGGTTGGCCAAGGTTAGCGTCTTTACCTCCTTTCCATTTATACCATCTTGATTTACCATTAAACATGATCGTGTTATCATGAAACTGATTTATGTTTTACAGCTACTGGATAACATGGTGATGCTAATCTAGATTCTAGACTTTGAATGGGATATTGGATGTAATCCTAAATTTACTAGCATCCTCTAAAAGCCATTCATTACCGAATGTAATCACCTCCTTTCTCTCTACTTTCTTTACTATACCCACCCTTTCCCAATCATGTAGTTTTGACCTCACTTTTTATCAAACATTCCTCTAGCTTCCTTAAAACTTTACCCACGAATGTGCTGAAAGTTTTCTTGTGTATTTGCAAGAGTTGGCGCTTTTTTTTTTTTCTTAATACAGTTACCTTATAATTTATTTTTCTCAGGTTCTTTTTCACTCATTATTAAACTGGACAATTTCTCTGCTAGCAAATTATTGTATGCCCTCCCTCAACTTTTATTACCTTTCAGTGCACAACGAAGAAAAGTGGCATTAATATTGAGGAGATTATGGGTTACAGAATAAAAGTTTGGTGGCCCATGGATAAGAAGTGAGTATTCTACATTTCTCTTATTGTTGCTTCATTTCAAAATACTCCATTCTGCTATGTTTTTTCTTGGTGGCGTTGTTCATTGTGCAGATGCACCATTATGTATAATGTATATAGTGTTAGAATACACAAGATGTTGTCGAAGGAATTTTACAATA
>Ga0307509_10009615_pt1 | contig 12033 bp, 17 predicted proteins | sample 10_EM_MG_FD_202245 | JGI IMG/M metagenome (GOLD analysis project Ga0307509, IMG submission 202245) | Populus trichocarpa ectomycorrhiza microbial communities from riparian zone in the Pacific Northwest, United States - 10_EM | ecosystem: Host-associated > Plants > Roots > Unclassified | place... | reverse complement strand
AAAAGGTTTGCATGAGTGCTATAACCCTATAGCTCGCAAACGCATCATAGTCCCCTTTGGCAGGCTTGGGGAGGAGTATGCCTAGCGAGTCTTTGAGTGAGGGTGGGTGTATTGACCACGAGAGCAGGTGGTTAATGAGCTTAGGGATAACATGGCGATTGACAGTATGTATTCCCTTCCAAACTCCATATGGCACCTGATCCGGTCCTGGGGCAGAGTTGTTACTGCATTTCTGAAGAGCCTGTGAGACCTCCGCTGCATCGACTTCGTCTTTTTCTTCCATCTTGACAAAGACCGGTGGCTGTAGGGCGACCGGGCGAGGGTTCGGTGGGAAGAAGTGTTGCATGATTGACTCGTTAAGTGAAGATGCGCTTACATGCTACCGGCAGTAGAGTACCGTACGGTACTTGTATAGTACAGTTCAGCAGCGTTCGGGAAAGGAACCCTTGGGACCGCATATCGTTGCTAGACCCCACCCAATTGCCAAAGAGGATCAGAGGCCTACTCGAGTACTGTACGGCGCTACGGTAGTACCGTGGCTTGCGTCCTCCTTCGGTAAAGTAAATTTACTTGCATCTCTCAGGGTATGCATGTACTAGTACTGTAAAATTTAGGTTTTGTAGCATCAGCCCAACACTCTCCTCCACCTCCGGAGAAGGTCCAATGACGACGAGCAGGATGCGGAACTACAGTACTAGTAGAGGAAAGGGTGGAAAAGAAAAAAGAAAGGAAAAGAAGAACAAGAAGAAGCCTCAATGATTCTTCGTAAAGTTTCCCTTGGTCTGTCTGTCTGGATATCCCGATCTATGGCCGTGATATAATCCTGTGTCTTTTTTTCTTCTTCTTTCCACAGTATGATACCGGTAAGGGGAATTTAGCCTTAATTTATCACGTGATCAGGCGTCAATGATTTGCAAAAAGGGTTAACAAAAAGCATTCTTTTTTTTTTCCGTCTATAATACTCGAGTGCTTGTGTGAGAATATGGTGAGGCAGTCCAGAATAAACGCTCCAAGTCGTTGATGGAGGAGTTCAGATGAGTTGAGATGAGGAAGCCGAGTTTTCAGGGGGTTATGGTTGTTTTTCTTTCTTTCTCCCCTTCTTTGTGTGTTTATTGACTGTCGCTTGGGGGACGTGTTGACTGTTGTCCTAAACAAACAGTCCCTTCTGGAGTGCCTCAAAACACTAACCATTCACCCCGCCAACCGGGGGATAAGTTATGGGTACTTCGTGAAATGGAATCACCATACTGGGCCCGGAGGTAACTTACCGTAATTTTGAAAATATCAAGTTCTGTGCTCGGGGAGAGAGAGAGAGAGAGAGAGACCTTTTCCTCCTGATAATTTGCGTTAGCACTTGGGGCAAGAGGCTTGGATTGGAGGTTTACCTCTGGGGGGATGTAATATTGCTTTATTATTCGTTCGCGCAGACACTCTTTATATGCTTTATTCAACCCTTCCTCTTGCATATTACGGTATCGGAGCCCCACGCTCTCTCCTCTTTTGCTATTCCGACTCCAGTCAGTCAGTAAGTCAGTCAGTCAATCAGTTACTGTATTATATTTATATTGCCTGTTGCTTCTCAAGTGTTACTTACTGACAGACTCCCCTCACCCTTACGCTTACCCTTTCTTCTCTTGTACCCTATCCACAGTCCACTTCTCGCAGTCCACTCCTCCACCAACCTCCCTTCTTTCCCACTGCCGAGTCCACCACCCACCCAGTCTTCAGTCGTGACGTTTCCTTCCTCCACCACTCGCCACAAATTATTACGTTGATGCACGTCGTGTAACTTTTTTCCCCTTCCCACCACCAATCCTTCTCTTGCTTCCTGGAAGGGGGGGGTGGTACCTACCTGCTTTTTCTCTCTCTCGCCAATCCACAGCAGTTCGCGCTTTTCAACTCACGCCGCGTGAACTTCACTCTGGAGGCCATCTCATCTCTCCCTTTCTATGGCATCCGTCTCTATCCATCCCCCATCCCCGGCAGCAATGTCACGGAGGGCACCGCTAACAACTCTACCGAACGCGGTAAACTCTCCATACCACAGCGTCACGGCCGCGGCAGCGAAACGTCAGCGAACACAGCGTGACTTGTCGTACCCTCAACTATCAGCAACCACCAAGGACCAAATTGCCGAGACCACCACCAGAGCACCGGCTCGGGCCTCCAATACCGAATCTAGAATTGCTCCAATTCGCAAGAGGGCCCTTGGTCGGTCTGCAGCAGGCGGTGACCCGCCAACCATTAATGGCGTTAGTCATGCTCAGGCCCAGCGAAGGGGTGCTGGGAGAGGCACCGAGCAGAACAATATCGACAGTGTACGCGCTTGGCAACGACATTATAAGAAGGTGTTCCCAGAATACGTTTTCTACTTTGAGAATATTCCCGAGGACGTCGCGCAGAAATGTCAAAAACAACTCTCACATCTTGGAGCGGTATGTCTATACCTTGTGTCTGCTATCAAATATGATTGCCCATGTTGGCAGCCGTCTGGCTTTTACACATGTTGACGCGTTTTTAGAGGCTCGAGCTTTTCTTTTCCAACTCGGTTACCCATGTCGTTACAACGAGAGCGATCCCTCCGGAGGGTGCCACCATGGCACAAGCTGGTTCAAGAAGCCAGGCTGCTACTATCAATCCTTCCTTACTAGATGGCGGCGTGCCAAAGGCAGACTTTACTTTCAAGGCACCTACACCTAGTCGGAAGTTTTCGACTTCCAAACAGTGAGTCATTCACCATATACTTCCATGTATATATATGTGTATATTCTAGATACTAATCGTGTTATCCAGTTCTCAAGAAGACCCACGTGGAACATCGCGGCAGGCTTATTGCGATACATTACTGAAGGCCAGGGAATACCGGATGAAGATATGGGCCCTGGAGAAATTTCAACGGATGATGAATGTTATGTTTGATGTCACATCAACTGCTACCACCACTACCCAAGGTCGGGAAATCGGTCATGCAACACACGTTGGGGCTCCTAATGTGGACCTCACCCACGTATTAAGAAATGAGAGACTTCATGGACCTACGGATCGTGACCCGAATGCGGCAGCCACGGATCTCGTTTACTTTAAAGGGCACTTTATATATGTTCATGACATGATGGGAGTCAACCGTCCAATTATGGTTAGGGAGTATGCGAAGGTGGCAAAGCGTGAGTGTGGGAATTGGCCCCAGTTTCGGAGTGTCAGCGGTGGGAAATGCCCGTTTATCGAGGAAGCCGTTCATCAGAAGAGGGAGAAGGAGCGGGAGAGGCAGATTGAGAAGATGGAACGCACAAGACAGAAGGAGCTTGAGATATCGAGGAGGAGGGTTACCAAGGCCAGCGCTCGTGAGGAGTTGGTGAAAAAGGCTGACCGAAATGCACTTGTTGAGATGAACAACAGTGAACGTCGGTTGAACCGTGGTGGGGTTATTGGCAAAGACGGATTGTTTCAGGTTCCGCCAATTATCCCCGCTAAGCGCACTAACGTCCACTCCGCCAACGAAGTTGCCTTTACTTCTGCTTATCCAGACAAGAACCGTGGTGGAGAACCCGTTGCTTCTGGTGTGCAGCCATCTAACATTACTTCTGCCATTCGCTCACAGATGATTTCTTCTATCGCCGATCAACCTGGCCGACGGGCAGGCACTTCCAAAACTATGATTGAGCTTAACCGCAAAGTCCTTGTAGGAAACAGCAAAGGAATTCCAACTTCTAAACGCATGATGGATTTGACCAACGCTACCGCTAACAATCAGAATCAAGCTGGAGGAGGAGGAGGGATGGACAAGAGGCGAAGACCCGGCTTGGACCAGCGGGCAGTTATGCGGCAGGATCGAAATGAACAAGAGAGGAGGTTAAAGGCGAAGGCGAAAAGCAGTAAGGCTGCCACCAAGAGAGAGTGTCGTCCAGGATATTGCGAGAATTGCCGGGAGAAGTTTGAGGATTTCGAGGAGGTATATTTCTTGAGCTAGTCTGTTTGCCCGTGCGGCGGTGCTGACATTTTGATTTCCAGCATACCTTCTCTCGTCGTCATCGTAAATTCGCAACCAATGATGACAACTGGGCTGGACTTGATGATCTACTTTCTGAGCTAAAGAGGCCACTCAAGTCCTCTGCCAGACGTGGATAATAGTACTTTATTGCCGGCCTTGTGTGACTGCAACTTAATCCTTTGCGTCCTTGGTACAACTTGTATGGTCGAATTCTGTCTTGTACTCACTTTTCTTTTCTCCCACCCCCCTTGAAAACTTTACTGTTTATTACTTCTCTCAACAGCTTTTCAATAACCCTTGTTCCCTATATCCCAAATCCTAGGTTCTATCATTTTTCTTTTTAAACATCTCTCTTTCTTTCTTCCTCGCTTCTTTGACACTGTATTAAATTCTGGTACTTTTGGAATAGTGCTTGGCGAAAGTAGTTTAAAAAGTGGTGGGGGGCATCGTGGTGGTGGTTTTCTGCATTTAAACTAGCTGTTGGGTCTGTGGATTTCACGCGGGTTGATGTGCCGTCCTCCGATTGTTTTTGCTTGTAGGTATTATAACCACTCTAGAAATCAGGCTATCATGTAGCATACCGGTACGCGCTTTGAATTGTTTTCCTAGAGTTGGCTCGATATGTGCCCAGTAGACACCGGTGTAATCTAACCGTCGAAAGTGGAAGTTTGTATGGTTCAGTATTGTTCTTTGGCCCACCTGGAGCCTGGGGAAAATTCATTCAATGGGTGGGCGAGGCAGGGTTTATTGGCGCGTAGGGCACGATAAAAAGGTTGATGGAAGGAGTTGTATGATACTCGAGTATTTATGTATCGTAGCAGATAGTGCATCACATCTAATGCCTTTCGCGCGAGTTGGTACTCGAGTATTGAATTTTGGAGGTCCAGGACTTCGGGTTAGCCACCCCAGATGCATAAATTGTCCCACCAAAAAAAGCACCTAAGGCCGAGCCTTGTGTGGAGTTGATTGAGGGAAAAAAAAGAAGAAAAAAGAAAAAGGGCTCGAAAACCAACCCCGTGTCCTTTTTGACCTTTTCAACCTCTCGTTCTTGGCATTCCACAGAGTCAGCATCCGTGTTCTTTCTCATGTCTTCCCCCAATAACATAAAGCCCAGTCCGCTCGTCTCTTACCCTTTTTCCTGCCTCCAATAGTTCACTCACTCTCACCTTCTCACTCTCACACTCTCTCGCCCTTTCTCTCCCCTCTCCTCTCTCCCCTTCCCCACCACCCCCTTACCGTTTAAACGTGTGGCGCAGCAGAAGGGTCTTTTGTGCTTTGTCTTGTGCTATCATCTCCTATTGTAAGGAATCCGGAATTAACAGGTACGATGCTGTCCCTCGGGTCTTGTTCTCGCCTTCGATGCTCTAGTCTACCATCTATTTTTTTTCTTTTTTCTGGGCTCCTCCTACCTTTCTCTTTCTGTCTGAGCGTTCCTTGATTTGAAGGCACCGGTAGAGTGAATTTGATCAGTGCTATCGGGGCTTCTTTCTCGTATCTCTTTTCCCATCCGGCTCCCACGACCTTTTCCCCTTGTCTTTGGGTATTTGTGGGAATTTCTTGGGCTAATCCTTGTCTCAATTGTGAATTCCTAGTTCTCCGCAAGGGGAAACCCATACTCCCCACCTGTATTCGAAAGGCTTTCTCACCCCAACGATTTTTAAACCCCAACTCCATGTCTGAACAAATCAACGGCACTGGTGGCACCGCTCCGGTCGAGGAGAGTGCTTCCCAGGTTGCTCCAATCGGCGGAGCCCCCGTCGAGGCTTCCAAGGAACTCTCCACTGCCGAAAGGCTCATGCAACAGCACGCCATCGCTGCCCAGGAAGAGGTTGTCACTTCCGAGATCAAGGATGAAGATGCCACTACTACTGGTGCCCCCATTGCCAAGGCTGAGAAGAAAACCCCAAAGCAGAATGAGAAGCCTCCTAAGGTCCGTAGTCTCGATGTATCCTCTGATGAAGCTTTTCCTACCCTCGGCGGTGGTCCCGGTAAGCCTACCCGCGCACACGTTTCCTTCGGATGGGGGGCCGGTATGGCTACCCCTGTGGCCAATGGTAGTGGGCGTAATGGAGGATCTGTAACAACTTCTACTGGTGCTTTCACTCCGGCCGTCCAGGGATCTAGTGGTCAGTCTACCATATACCTCTTGCCGGCTCAGAAAAGGCCTACGAGCGAGCTGAGGAAGACTCCTGTCGAATTGGTCAAGGATATTATGAGAAGCACTAGTACAAAGATTGAAATGCAACAGACATCTACGCACACTACCGTCTTCATTATCTCTGGAACCGAGGCCAACAGGCAAAGGGCTAATAGAGAGATTCACAAGGAAATGTCTGCTAAGGTATGATTCATGAATGAGGGCGGGCTCAGGCTTGGAGGTTTAGTGCTGATTTAGATGTCAGAAAACTGCCACCCTCAAGATTCCAGCTATTGTGAGACCTCTCATTATCGGGAAAGGCGGGGCCAAAGTGCAAGAATTGCAGACCATGACGGCTACCCGGATTGAGGTTCCGCGGCTGCAGGCTTCCGACGGACCAGCTGCCGAGTACGACGATGAGGACACAATCGACATCACAATTGAGGGAGACGAATACGGCGTTCAGATCGCTGTTGACAAGATCAAAGCGATTGTTGCGGAGAAGGTAAGTTAGCCTGTCCATTGCATACGGCTTCATTGGCTAATATTTTGCAGACCATCACTGTTACTACTCGTATCCCTGACATCCCTGGTGAATTATATCCCTTCATCCAAGGTCCGCACCGGCAGTTCATCGAAGAGTATGAGACAAAGGTTCAGAGAGTGCACGTCCCTGATTACTTTTACTCGGCCAAGAGTCAGCCTTTCAGCCCTCCTTCCGGCCCAATCATTATTACTGGTGAAAAGAGAGCGGTCCAGGAGGTTCGTGCTGAGATTGAGCGCAAAGTTGCAGAATTCAAGGCTGGCTTTCATTCTGTCTTGGTTCCGGTCAACAAGGCAAAGCACCGTTTCTTCACTTCAAACAGAGGCCAACTGATACATCAGGTTCTTGCCGAGACTGGGTGTACCGTTATCCTACCCGAGGGGGCCAAGGCTGATAGCCTTATGGTTTACGGGCCGAGTGATAAAATCCCGCAAGGCTACCAAGAGGTCCTGAAGGCATCGAATTCTTATCAACAAGCTGCGATTGATGTGTGCAAGGCCTACCCCAACGCTCCCGGTGGGCCCAAACTCCAGGCACGAGATATAACTCGCTACCTCCGCTACAAGGGAGAATTAGTATCGCTCCAGTCCGAATTTGATCTTGAAATTACAGCCCCGTCCGGTGACGAGCTATATGACCTTAACAAACCATGTGTCATTCATATTATCGGAAGGTTGATGAATGGTGTCAATGGGGCGAAAGCTAAGATCCAGGGGCTCTACAGCGCATTAACGCCAGGCCATGTCTTGCGATTTGAGGTTGAACCTTTGCATCATAAATTAATTGTTGGGAAGGACGGCCGAGGTGTGAAAAGGATTACTGATAAATTCCCCGGGCTTGGTCTTCTACTTCCGGATGACGCGGGGGAGGCTGAGATTGTTTTGATCTATGATGGGCCTTCCCAGGATCCCGAAGAGATTTCCAAGTCACTTGAAGAAGTTAAGGAGAATATTTTGTCATCGGTCGAGGCTCAGAAATTTGATGTTGTGGAGAAGATTATTACTATTCCACATGATTTTCACGCTAAGGTCCAGGGAGAGGAAAACACCACTCTTAATGCTCTGAACCCGACCTCCGTCCATGTACATTTTGGTGCGCCCAAAGTACGGTCTGGAAAGCCAGCCGTAGCTGCTTTACCGGGCGATGAGGACAAGGTCACTATCCGTGGAGCTAAGGCGAATGTTGACAATTTAGCCACGGCGATCCAGAAATTTGTTGCAAGCATCCCCCAAGATGGAAATATCCCCATAGTGAACGAACAATTTTCTTACCCTCCTCAACTAACTGCTCAGCTGATCGGTACAAAGGGTGTTAATGTCAATAAACTGAGGACTGAACTTGGGGTGGGGATCGATCTCAAAGAGGGACAGGGTGAGATTAAGGGCATTCGGGTTGCTGTGAATGCGGCCAAGAGAAGGCTCGACTCACAAATCAAGGAGCACTTGGACAAAGCCACCGAACATGTCAAGATTCCTCAAGAGTTTCACTCTACCATCATTGGGTCCGGGGGAGGCTCGGTTCGCAAGTTGGAGACAAGATACGGTGTTCGTATTATGTTTCCCAAGTCAGGTAGAGAGAAGGATGCCGATGGTGCCGACGCTCCCGCTAAGCAGGATGCGAACGAAGTCGTTATCAAAGGTGGCAAAGATGGTGTGAGCAAGGCACGTGCCGAAATCCTTGCGTTATTCGAGTATGAGAAGGGCAAGAGCTTCACTGCCACCATCCCCACGACAGGTTGGGGACTTGAGTTCATGTTCAGGAATGCCTCTAAGGAGATCAAGCAACTCAGGGATGATTCAAGTATCAGGCTTGATATCCCACAACGCGACGCTGTGGAGAAGGACGAACAGACCACAATCAAAATTCGCGGAACTCAAGATGAGGTCAAGAATGCTGAAACAATCTTGTCCAGGATCGTCAGAGTGGCGGAGCAGACAACACAGCGAAGTATTAGTGTTGAGAAGAAGTACCACCGTTCTTTGATCGGCCCGGGAGGTAAGATACTTTGATTGTACGGATTTGGTGGGTCACTAATAGCGTATAGGTCAAACTCTTAGGGAGATCGTTGTTGGTGCTGGTGGCCCTGATGATAAACAGGCGCTTGCTCGCACGGTACGCTTCCCTAACCAGGGCTCTGAGAACAGTGAGATCATTGTTCAGGGAAACTCTGTAGTTGTTGATAAGATTGTTGCCGCGATTGAGGATATCGTAGAGCAGAAAAAGAACCAGATCACCGGGACCGTGGAAGTCGCACCTGAAAAGCATGGGCATCTCATTGGACGTGAGGGAAGCATTCGCAAGGAGTTGGAGGCCAAGTTCAGGGTTACCATCGATATTCCTCGGCGGGAGCCTGGTCAAATCAATACCAACCCTGATATCAAGATCACTGGTATCGCCGAGGACGTTGATAAGGCCAAGGACCATATCCTCGAAATGGTCAAAGAACCTGAAAGTGAGACAGTAGAGATTCCCGCTCGCCTGTACCACGCCGTTGTCGATGGTGGCCAGTTTATACGTCGTCTCCAACGAGATTTTAAGGTTTCCGTCGATTACAACGGACAGCAACCCCCCCCGAAACCTGAAGAGCGGGAGCCTGATCTCAATGACTCTTTGCCTTTGATTACTGATAGTGAGGAAGATGCCTCACAGCGCTTTACTTGGGAGGTTGTGGAATCAGATAACCAGGGTGGTGCAGAGGGGGACTTCCCATTGGTTATCAAAGGGAAGCTAGAGCAAATTGCGAATGCAAAGGCTGAGATCGCGAAGGCTGTCGCATTGGCGGAACAGCCGTCATTTGTAGGATACCTTATCTTGCCAGACTCCTCCAAATTCCGCCTGATCATTGGGCCCGGTGGAAGTCAGGTGGAGAAGATCCGTCGTGATACTGGTTGCCGGATCACTGTTCCCCGTAGCCAGGATGTCGGCGAGCCGATTGTCATACGTGGAAGTAAGGAGGGTGTCGAAAGGGCCAAAGATATAATTCTTGGTCTCGTCAAGAATGGAGATTCTAACGGGCGTGGGCGTCGCCGGGGCAATGGCGACGACGGTGCCTAATTCGCTCACTGTATCGGGTCATAATATCCTAGGGGGAGGTTGGTAATCTTTTGGTGTTTTGTTTAAGGATAGGGTCGGTTGGCTCTGGTGCTGAAGGTTAGGTCGGTTCGGTCGATCGGTCAGGGGATATTGATGGAGGGAGAGGGTGATAAAAAATAGATAGTTCTCATGTTGAACGGAGTGGGTGGTTTTTCATTGTATTTGGAGACAAGTGTTTACCTTATGTCCATACTCTTTAATTGTTGGTTTTCAACGTGACGTATCTTTTTTGCTCCTTCTCTAATATTTCCCCTTTATTCTTCTCTTTCGAGGTCTGATGGCACGGGTGACGTTTTGTCTGTTGATGTTGATGCTTGTCGGAAAGTCATTGCGTGGTTCACATGAGCATACGGCTTGGAGCGTGAGCTCGCTTTGGCTTGAGGCTGCGGTGAGGTCAGGAGGGGAGAATGGCGAGATGCCTATTAGCATATGATCTCATAGTTTATTATGCTTTGTAAATAGAGTATATTGGTCTATCCATTTGAGATCACCGTAATCTGGGGCTGCGAGGTGCATTCTGTTTAGTGATTAGGTAGGTATGTACTCGAGTACTGTACTACCGGTATCATAGGTATGTACTGGATCATACCGTACTATACTTGTCGTGTCTGCTCGCAATGCTCAGTTTTGCAGAGGGTCCGGTCCCGCCCAGAGACCTTCGTTAACTTACATGCTAAAATAAGAGACGAGCTGGAACTGAATTGTGCTCTAGGAATGTAAGCACTGTACGGTAGGTTATAATGCCACTATCGTACTCGGGCGCAAATTAAAGATCCGGAAAAAGTGACTTGAAATATCTGTGTTGCAACCATACATTTTGTTTGTCACTTTTTCCGGATCTTTAATTTGCGCCCGAGTACTGACAAAATTTAATGATTGCCCGCCAAAAGAAACCCAGCTACAGCACAGCCACAGCACAGCTCCGATCTAACGACGACTTTATAAATGCCAACAATGACTTTGTGCCCTCATTAGCTTCAAACAAAAGGATCACCTTGGAAAAGCCTCGAGAGAGTGGTCGGATGCCGAGACCCGTACCCGAGCTGAGAGAACCCCCCCCCCCTTGTTTCCACGGTACTGTACTCGAGTACTCGAGTACACCCATATCCATCGGCCCCGGCTTCAAACTGAACTTGGACTCGAAAATTTCTCAGCTTGCCACTCCTGCCATCCATCCAACACTAACATTCACAACGAACAAGAAATTCCAGCACCAGAATGGCAAGCTACCAAGGTAAGCTCAGCCCCGTCCTCCCACTTCGTATTATACCCCACCAATATCCCACCAGCTAACCCATCCGCACAGATGAACATAATGTCGAGCCCCCAAGCACCCACCCTCTCCGCTTGAACATTGATTTTTCAGAATTCTTCTCCGCCCTTCCTACTGCCACTACCACCTCCACCACTAATGAAACTGCGACTACCAACCCCCCCAACGGATCCTCAACCTCAAACCTCTTCACGACCCTCGCCGCCGCCTACCAATCCAACCTAGACTCCAACTCAACCGCCACTCTCGCGCTAATCGTCACACAACTCCTCTCCTCCGCCACGTCGCACGAACCGGTGGACGGCGTCCCGGAAGAGTTCCTAGACACATTAGACCGCGTGCCGAAGAGTAAGCTCAAGGCAGAGGACGAGTGTCCGATCTGTGGTGAGCGGTTCCTAGACGACCAGTTCCCGCTTGTGGTCCGGCTGGGGTGTCGGGGGAGGCACGTTTTTGACTTGGAGTGTATTGCACCGTGGCTGAAGATTCGGAGTACTTGCCCGATGGATCGGGAAGGGTTGGTTAAAAGGAGGGAAGTAGTTGTTGAGGAGGAGGAAGAAGAGGAGTTTGATGAGAATTACGGGTAGGTGGCGGTTGGGGGGGGGTGAGACCAATGGGGTTTTGGGAGGTTGGTAAGCCGTTAGATGAAGGGCAAAGTTGCAGAATCTACGCGTATATTACAAGTAGACCATTGCCGGTTACTATTCTAAAACCTCCGATGCCTATGTTAGCGAAGGTGCTAGTACCTTAATTATATTACTACAGGTTCTTTCAGCCCGGCGTTTAAGCTATAGCACTATACGATAACTTAGAACGGAAGAAATACCAGCAAGTAACCGGAGCCCTAGCAAGCACTGCGTCTGCAAGAAATGAAACACGTCCCAACAATGTATGAACGCGATGATATACCGAGCTCCTACGGAGGCCGGGGGGGGGGGGGCCCGCCGCCGCCCCCCCCCCCCCCCCCCCCCCCCCCCCCCCACCCCCCCCAGCCCCACAAA
>Ga0307509_10009614_pt1 | contig 12033 bp, 3 predicted proteins | sample 10_EM_MG_FD_202245 | JGI IMG/M metagenome (GOLD analysis project Ga0307509, IMG submission 202245) | Populus trichocarpa ectomycorrhiza microbial communities from riparian zone in the Pacific Northwest, United States - 10_EM | ecosystem: Host-associated > Plants > Roots > Unclassified | place... | reverse complement strand
ATCAGGTTCCCGCCATAACCGAAATTTTGAGCAAAATAAGTCAAGAACTAGAACAAAAGGAGAAAAAAGCAGAGTAAAAGAGAGAAATAGCTTACAGAGAGGACTAGATTTGAGGAATGTAAATCGAGAAAGAGAGGGAGAGGTGGTGGTGGTGGTTCTTGACTACGTTTCTTGGGTATTTATTGTTTCTTCGAATGGACCGGAAGAGAAAAGAAACTTGGCACGTTTTTGTGTTTTCCGAATGTTGCAAACGTTGTCTCTACTCTCTAATCCCAGCTTGATGGGAACCCAAGACTGTAATTTAAAAGATATTATTTTTTTATGAAATATTACTATAATCACCTATAGATAATTAGGTATAAATTTTTTTATATTCAAATTAAATCTCATTAACTTTTAAGTATTCATTAAATATTTAAATATAGATATTCATTAAGAATATATGATTTAAACCTGATATCAAATACAAACACTAATATTTATAATTATTTAGTATATAATTAGTTTAATATATATGTAATTTTTAATTTTTTTAATTATTTATTTATTTAAGATCTAGACCAATATTTTTTAATTTTTACCTTTAAATTTTATTCTAACCCGATCGGTCCAAAACTTTTCCTACTCATTTTAATATTCTATTTTTATTTTTATTTTTATTTTTAATATTATCCTGAAGCTTATTAGAATTTGTATTACATTAAAAATGAAAAGATAACATTGTTATGAAATAAAAACTCAGGTATAATGGGCTAGGTCAAAAGTCAACACACCTTTCATAGTTCACCTTAGACCCAATTAAGGTTAGGCCTACTCTCAAAGAATCTCGGGCTTTTAGTATATCATAATGGATATTGGCAGCCCAGAGATTATGGCATAATAAGTATTAAAAATTTTATTTTCACCTATTTTAAATATTTATGGAAATTGATGAAGAGGCATACTGTCTCATTTTTCTTCTCAAAATCAGGATTTTTTTTTCTAAATGAATGTACTTTTTAACACATAACAAGTGAATGGATAGGGAACTATTTGTTCAAAACCAAGAACTCAGGCTACAATAAAAAATATATTCTAATTAATAAAAATTAATTTAATATTAATACCATTTTTAAATAGTTGACCCTTCAAAAAAAAAAATTGTCGCAACCCACTAGTTATATCTTCACATGAATGGTTTGCTTTCTTGTATGCAAAATTATAATTTATCCGCGGAGTAAGAGTAAGTATATATTTAATATTGTGATAATTTTTATGATTATGGTTTTTTTATAAAAAAAAGAAAAAAGAAAAATCGTTTTCAGTATCATAGCCATCAAACATTTCGTTTCTAAGATAGATAAATACATGCCTAATACAGAGCTAAAATCGCAGTAATTTGGAAGAAGTTAGCTCCTTTTCCTATGTTCAGCAGACCTTTCAAAACGTAACGAGAGGACCAAAGAAGAACAAGAAAGTTATCAAGAGGAAGTAGCTAATGGTTTCTAAATCAAGATTAGCCTTGAAGAAATGTCTGATGATTTTGAATTACTGAATTGGCTCCATAATCTTGAGGAGAGGACCAATCCTTTTACTGCTTGTAGATGAAATCGCCCTTTCCTTTTGGCAACTGTGATTGCTCATAGGGAGAGAAGGCAGAGAATAATGGTCTCCATGTTATCTTGAAGCTATAGATGGGAGTTGTAGAGACTGCTTGGGAGATCCTGTTTGTTTACACTTTTTAATTATGCTTTTTAAGAAATTTTCTTTTTTAAAAAAAATTATTTTTTGAGTATTTTTAGATCGTTTTAATATATTAATATTAAAAAATAAAAAATATATTATTTTGATGTATTTTCAAGCAAAAAATACTTTGACAAGCAACCGCTACTATAATGTCAAACACTACCAGAGTATGGTAAATATTTCTTTTCAAAGTATTTTTTTCTTGTAAAAACATCAAAATAATATTTTTTAAAAAATTATTTTTAAAATCAGCATATCAAAACGATACAAAAACACTAAAAAAATATTAATTTAAAACTACAAAATTATTTTAAAAATTTTTAAAAACATAGTTAGACCACAATGTTAAATGAAGTCGTAATCTTTGGCTCCACTACAAAAACTAGTAGGCTTTGGGTTCGAGCTTTGCTAAGGATTAGATAAAAAGCAAATAATTACATTAAAAAATATAAAATAATGTTATTTTTTACTCAATGGAATGAAATATTTGAAAACTTAACCAATATATTAGAATAAATTAATTGACAACCATAACCGTTAATAAATGAAAAAAAAATTGAGTTGCTTGTTCGACCAAGTGGACAAACTCAAAACTAGCTATCTTACTCAAATGGTGATTTATTTATTTATTTATTTTAAAAAAAGCACCTCTATCATTAGTCTTGTCTGACCCTAGCTTAAATATAAAAACAAAGAATTGTCAAAGGACTAAAAAGAATTGAGGAGTTAAATGAAAAGACGATGATAAATTATATCGACTTGGGTTGACATGTGAAATATAAAATCCAAGTAATGGACACGATCATAATGAATTAACCTGACTGGATAATTTATCTTTCTTTTTCCTTTCTTATTCTCTTTCAAGTTGAACTTTATTAGATCTTAATTGAGTACAAACCAAATTAATTCTAGAAGCAAATAAAAGAGTTTTAAAATAATTTAAACAAAAACTTTGAAAATATGTTTTTTTGTATTGATCCTACTTAACTTTAATCAATAAAGCTAGGTCAAAATATGATCTCAATTAGATATAAATTTTTTACGTGACAAAAAACAATTAAATTGCATTTTTTTAAGTTAAATAAAAAAATCAATGATAACAAAGGGTTAAATTGTTTTTTTTTAAATAACAATTCAAGGGGGATGCATTAAAAAAAATCCTAAATGTTGTGTCTCGCACCAAGGGTTCAACTAGGTTTAATAATTTTTTGAATAAATTTATGTTGCACCTCAATAAAAACTAAAACGAATTGCAAAAAAAAAGAGTCTCACAAAAGAGACTAGGTGCGCGAGTCTAATAGCCCAACGTGTATGGGCCTATGAAAAAAGAGCCCAGACGCTTGTATTTTTTTTTAAAAAAAAATTTAGGGGCTGACGAGTCGTCCACCCCTTTAATAAAAAAAACTTAGGCCACATGTTGCTTGTTGAAGTAGATGACGTGTCACCTGTCTGCCTAGAATCCGAGCACTACAGTGGTGGTTGAAAAATCAGAGTAGAGGTATTTTTGCTCCAAAATCCTTGTAGTGCTCAGAAAATCATAGCATAAGTATTTTTGTCCCAAAATTCCTTTTTCAACCCATTTTAACAAAAAAAAAAAAAAACCCCATAAAGACCATACACAACATCTAGAAACCAATTAATCAACCTAAGAAACTCCAAAAATGACCCCAAAACATGAAATAAAATTGGATTAGATTTTTCTTCCTCTACCTTGATCTAATTTCTTAGGTAATATCGATGTTTCAAACAACCACTATTCAACTCCTTTCATTAAATGAAACTTGTAGACACCAATATCATTTGATTTGGTGGCCAAAATATGAGAGATCAACCCTCTCTTTACGTCGAAATCCAGCGAACATTTCTCTCTCCTTTCAAAACTAGAGACTTAAAAATAATAGAAATGAAGTAATTATGTACCAAAATTAAATTTAGAAAAACATAAGGACCGGAAAAGTGTAATTTTATAAATTGGGGGATGAATGTGTATTTTTAACATCAACTTTAAAAACACCACCTATTTTTGACGCCTTTTCTAAGTTGGTGCCTTGTCTATCAATTTTGTCCCTAGCCAATAAAGTTAAAAGCAATTGGGTGTTAATTTTGCAATCAAAGGACATAATTAAAAAAAAAGTTAAGGTACCAAAGTAAAAAATATAAAGAGGCAGTACTGTACTCTCTACGACCAATAGTCAATATATACTATTGGTGCTGACAAAAATACAACGACAATAGCAGTATCATATAACCCAAACCGACCATAATACTTTCACTTCCATCACGTCATTTCAATTCTTTTTCTTTTTTTAATTTTTTTTATAAATTTAATATTTGTATGAACCTTTCAGTCTTTATTTTTTTATAAACCTAATATCAAATTTTTTTTTTAAAAAAATATACTATTCAATACAAATACTGTCTGTACACCAAATTTCATTTTTCTTCCTCGAGATCCTTTGCAAAGTTTCCACAACAACAGGGTCCACGCGGGAACATTATTGTACCCAAAACACAACAGAATATCAAACAGAGATTTTGATTCCCCTCCATTATTGTTTTTTCTTGAACCGTTCTTCTCTCTGTGCTATTACTGTAACAATCTCTTCGACATCTCATCTCATTATACCATTCTCTGTTCCCAGTAATTTTTTTAAAAAACCATATACTCTTCTCTTGCCTGTGCTTTCTGCTCTTTTTTTTCTGAATACTGCTCAAGCAAAGCAGCTCTTGCAGGACATCTTGAATCCAGGTAAACTATTTATACTTCATCTTCTTCGTCTTGTTGTTGTTTCTGTTTTTCACATGTAACTATTGCTTGAATCTTTTTAAGTAAAAGACACGTTGTAGAAATTTTATTTAGAAACTTTGGAGTTAGGATAATCAGTAGTTTCCATAAATAAATCAATCGATCTCGAAATTAATAAAGATATAAAAAAAAGACTATGCAGATGTAGATGGACAACAATTGGGTCCACACGTTAATATTATTCAGTTCCACAGGTTAGGGGTGAGAAAAAAACTGAAAAATCAATTAAACTAAGAAAACTGGAAAAAAAAAATAACAAAAAAAACCAAACTATGAAAAAAACCGATTAAAATTTTGAAAAAACCAACCGGTTCGGTTCGGTTTTGATTTTATAAGCCTGAACCAAAAAAACCAAATCGAACCGAACCCAAACCAAACAAAAACTGGAAAAAAACTAAGTCAAACCGAAAAAACCAAGTCAAACCGGAAAATACCGAGTCAAACTGAAAAAACCCGGCCAAACCAGTTTGAACCGTTTTTATTCTAAAAAACTGAACCAAAACTTATCAGTTTGAACCAGTTTTAATTTTTTAAAAAAATTCAATTTAATTATTTTTTTTAATAAAAACTAAATCAAATAAAAAATGATCACCCTTGCCGGAGGTACCGCCATTCTGAATTATGTAATAACCTCCCTGTTTTCAAAGTTCAAACAACATTTGGGTCCACACGTTAACGTTCGATCATGTGACATCCATTTATATAATTACCTCCCTGTTTTCAAAGTTTCAGCAACTGGGTTCACATGTGTCATGTAGCAAGCCGAGCCAGCAGTATTATTTTTTTATCTATTTATTTATATATAAGTATAAACTTTTTAATTTATATTTAAATTTTTTAAACTTCAAAAATTTATTAAAAAAATCTATATATATAATTTTTCTGTGATCTCAATTTATATTTTTTTCTTACAGCCTATCTTAACATTAAATCTCTTCCACGCGCTCTCTGTGCTTTCATTTATTAATTTCCTTTCTCTCACCACCTTTTTTAAATCATTCTTCTTTCTCAGTTTTCAGTTTGATTCCAGATTGGTTAAGCAAAACAGTAACTATAAAAAACTTGGAGAACCGTTTTTAAATTGCAGGTGAACCATATTTATGATCTTTTCTACCATTTTTATTTTTTATTGGTTAATTTATTTGCAAAATTTGTGAAAAAAAAAACATTTACTGCAACGTATAATCTCTTCCACTCTCTGTGTTTCCATTTTATTTATTTATTTATTTATTTACCATCTTTATTATTTCTAAACCGAATAGTTTTCCAAAAAATTAAATTTTTTTTTTGTAAAAAATTATTTTTTTATATATTTTGGATTGTTTTTCAAAAATAATTTTTAAAAAATAAAAAAATATTATTTTAATTTATTTTAACATAAAAAATATTTTAAAAAATAACCATAAAAAATATTTTAAAAAATAATCACATCCACGTTCAATAAAATACATGAATGTTTTAGCATCTAACAGTAGACTCAATGATTGAAACAGCATAATGTACGTAAACATGTTGAATAGTTAGTGTGAATAAATAAAGCAAGCGATTGCCTGTGCTTTCCTTTACGAGATCAGCTGTTAGTATTGACAATGTAAGGAATAGAATGATATATTAAATCTTGTAAAATTAATTAATGAATATTTTAATGTTAAATTTGAACTTGAATTGATTTATATTATAAATTTAATAAAATTATAAAAATTTACCCATTTTGGATAAGTTAAATCTAATTTTATTAATTTTAAATTTTTAGTTTAATTTAACATATTAAATACATATTCATTATTTTACAATTCAAACAATGATGCTGAACATAATACTTTCACCTCCACCACGTCATTTCAATTGTTTTTTAAAATATTAAAACCACGCCCGGGAAAAATACTCAGAATTCATCTATGTGTAACTTTTGTTTTTATATACTTTTTATTATTTTAATATATTAATATAAACAAAAACCATTCTAATAAATTTCTTTCTCCGGATCCTTTGCAAAGTTTCCACAACAACTGGGTCCACGTGTTAACAAACAACTGGGGTCCACGCGTTAACATTATTGAGGTCGAACAGGTCACTGATACCAAAGTCTTCCAGGCTATTGTTGACCTCTGTACCAAAAACACAAAAAAGAAAATATCAAACAGAGATTTTGATTCCCATCCATTATTGTTTTTTTCTTAAACCGTTCTTCTGTCTGTGCTATTACTGTAACAATCTCTTCCACATCTCATCTCATTATACCATTCTCTGTTCCCAGTAAATTATTTCTTAAAACCATATACTCTTCTCTTGCCTGTGCTTTCTGCTCTTTTCTTTCTGAATACTGCTTGAGCAAAGCAGCTCTTGCAGGACATCTTGAATCCAGGTAAAGTATTTTTACTTCATCTTCTTCGTCTTGTTGGTGTTTCTGTTTTTCTCCTGCAACTATTGCTTGAATCTTTTTAAGTAAAGGACAGGTTGTTGTAGGATAACTATTACTTATTTTTAATTTAATTATTAGTTAGATTTTAACTTTTTTAATTTAAATTTAAGCTTCCACGCTCTCTCGGTGCTTTTATTTATTCATTTCTTTTCTCTCGACACCTTCTCTGAACCATTCTTCTCTCACAGCTTTCTGTCTAATTCCAGATTGCTTAAGCAAAGCAGTAACTATAAAGAACTTGAAGAACCGCTTTTAATTTGCAGGTGAACCATATTTATGATCTTTTTTACCATTTTTATTTTTTATTACTTGATTCAAATAGCATGCTTGTTAATTTATTTGCTAAAAGTAATTAAAATAGTGAGGAAAATGTTTACTATAACTTTCAATCTCTTCCACACTCTGTGCTACCATTTTATTTTTTATTTATTTTTTATTTTCCTTGATCACCACCATTTCTAAATCATTCTTCTCTCTCAGATCTTTCTGTTCTTTTCTCTTTTTGCAGGCAGACACGTCCAGGTAAACTATATATATATTTTTTTTGTTTTTCCTATTTTTTTTAATTGCTTGATTCTTCCAAGTAAAACAGCATGTTTGCTATTAAATTACAAATTACTAAGGTTGTTGATTTTTCAATATTATTTAATCAAGTTTTCTCATAATAGAAAGTAATTATCCACCAATATTTATGTTTGTTCTTTTTTTTTTTAATTTCTTTCCTCGTTGTTTTTAACTTATTATTTTAGTTTCAACCTCTTTTTTTCCAGATAAAATAAACATAGTGGCTGCTTTAGCACACAAAATGGGCAAAATCACATTAATTTATCTCTGCCCATCTCTATATATTTCAAAGACAAACGCAAAAAGAAAAAAAAAAAAACCTCAAACCATATCAAATATAATCATCTCAATGCCCAATTGTCAAAATTCAAGGATCAAACTGAAATTTTATTATACTCAACCTCTAAACAGATTTTCCATCATTTTAACATGACTCTTTCAATTTAATTCTTTAATAATTCACTATTTTCGATCAAAAAATTCTAAGGTTTTACCCCAAATAAATCAATATATATCAATTATTCATAATTTACCTTAGTACATGTTCAAATGCATATAGAATTACTCAGCCATAAATTAAATCAACAAACCCCTAAATTATCAGCTAACTCACATAAACCCTAATATTTTCAATAACCTTATTATACAGAATAACCGAAATAATACAATAAAACAATGGAGGAATATAGATAAAACTTACTCAAGACAAGGGAGTTATATAATCATTTGACAAACCTTGATTTTGAAGAGAAAGTTCTGGCAGAAGAGAAGAAAAAATGTAGTGGTGTTTTTAGGAAGAAAAACAAGATAGAATGATTTGGGGAATGTTCTCTGCACTCTTAGTTTTATATATATATATAGATTGGGCTAGCAAAAAAGAATAGGAGGTTTGGGCTTGGTAAGATTTTTATATAGTTAAGAGTAAAGAATAATATTTGTTATTAATTATTTTATCTGATCCTAATTAAACTGATTTCCTTGCTTTTTTATATATTATCTTATTATTATGATTTAAGATTTGCTATTTATTATTTGATTTGATCCTAATTGTCCTTGCTTTTTATATATTATCTTATTATTATGATTTCATTCCCTTCCTTGAGATTTTTTCGATTGGTCTGCATGTAAAATAAATTATATTATATTTAAAGCATTTTTTAATTGTTTACTTATTTACTAAAATCCAATCAGTAATGTAATTAATATCAATTGTGTCTCAAAAATCTCTAAAAATAGTAAAGGAAACTCCCTAAATTGCAGTGTACCTATTAAAACAAGTATTTTAACATGTGTGAAAAAATAGCAAAATATTGGTTAAGGTATTTTGTTTTTTAGGAAAACGTTTTCCAATTTACCTTTTTAATTAAAGAGATTATATTTTTGTCCATCTTAGCTGCAGGGTTTTTCTTCTTCTTTTTTATTCGAACAAAAATAAAATCAACATGAGAAATTAATAAAAACTATATCTATAAAATTTAGAAAAAAGATAACAATTTAGGCCCCGTTTGTTTGCTGGAAAGTAGTTTCTTTTTGGAAAGTGAATTCCAGGAAAGTGAATTATTTTCTGATGTTTGGTAGTGTAATGAAAAATAAGTTAGAAAATATTTTTCAGTGTTTGGTTATGTCATGAAAAATGAGCTGGAAAATAACTTATTAATGTTTTATTTTTCTCAAATTTATTAAAATAATGAGGAACAAATCTTATAAATTAAAAAGTTGAATGAAAATAAAATAAATAATAATCAAAATAATAGAAATCAAATCTAAAAAATAAAGTATATTAGATCATCAAAATAACTTTAAATAAGCTAAAAAATATATTAAAAAGCTTAGTGTAATATATATATATATATATTTTGCGCTCATCATTTGATTAATTTTTATCCAATATTTTGATTTTTTTTTATAGGGCATCATGTTGACATATCTTTTTCTTTTTTCTTTTCTATAGAACCACTGATCAAAATGATTCGACCAAATCATCGAGTTCGAGATCAGATTTTGGAATGTGTTAAGAAAGTGGATGGTGGCAAAATGAAGTGCAAATTTTGTGGGAAGGAATATGCCGAAGGTACTTCCATTACGAGGATCAAATGCCATTTGTCAGGAATGAAACGCGGTGGTGCTAAAGCTTGTGAACAAGCGCCTCCAGATGTCAAAGCATACCTTGCAGCAATACAATTACAAATTGATGGCTCTCAAAAAAAAAAGAGTTGGCTCAAGCAGTAATGAGGTCACTAATGCAATTTCAACTTCCGCACAGCAACAAGGTGAAGCTCTTTACTTCGAACATCGGATGGCTAGCATCACTGTTGAAATGGAGCTTCAGGAGAGAGGTGGCTCCCATGAGAGGCCATCAATTAATAAAGCTGGTGAGCCTCAAGGAGATTCATCCCAACCAACAGATAATCAACTCTTTTCTCCATCAGTAAACAATGATGTCATTATGAGCAATGAGCAGAACATAGTTGGAGTGAATACAGAAACAGTGGTTCCAGTGTTGGAGCAAAGCGATGAAGAACTTGACAATTTGGAAAGAGATGTTGAAAGGATGCAAGTGGGAGTTCAAAGCATGGAACAAGGTACGGAGGAAGAGAGAATTTGTTTACATCTAGAAGAGGCAAATGCAATGGAATGCACCGGTGAAGGATCTACTCAGCGTGTTGAAAGAAATGTCTCTTCTTACAGATTCACAGGAGAAGCAACACAAACAGAAGATCAAGTGCATCATTTAGTTGTTAAACCATGGGATGTGATGGCAGCTGCAGCTCATCTAATGGAGACCAGGGGAGATCCATTACCTACTAGCTCTACAATGCTAAAGGGTGGAGAATTTATAAAGAAGACAAGAAAGATATGGTCTTGGATAATGGATGATGAAGTCTCAACCATTGGCATTTACGGAATGGGATTGGTTGGTAAAACAGAAATGCTAAAACATATTCATAATGAGCTTTTACAAAGCCAAGACAATTCTCATCGTCTTTATTGGGTGACCGCGCCTCAAAAAGATTTCAGCATTGAAACATTGCAAAATCTTATTGCTAAACGTATTGATTTGGATCTTTCAAGTGAAGATGATGTTGTGCATAAAGCTGTCAAATTGTCCAAAGAACTAATGCAGAAGCAAAAATGGATCCTTATTTTAGATGGTCTGTGGAACGGTTTTCAGCTACACGATGTTGGGATTCCTGTCTCACTTGAGGGATGCAAGCTGATTGTTTCAACTCAATCAGAAGAAGTTTGTCTAATGGTGACTGATCGAAGCGTCAGAGTAAATCCTCTTTCAGATGAAGAAGCTTTGGATTTGTTCATGAAGAACCTTGGACATAACATCGAACTTTCTTCGGAAAAGAAACGAATTGCAGAATGTATTGTAAGGGAGTGCGGTGGTTTGCCGCAAGGAATTATAGCAATGGCTGGATCCATGAAGAGGTTGCGTTACAATCTCCAATGGGATATTGCTTTAAAAGAACTGGAACAATCAAGAGCTGGGGAATCTAACATGGATAAGGTATTCACATCGTTGAAATCAAGCTATACCCGCCTAAAGAAGTATCATCAGAAAGCAGGTTTCTTGTACTGTGCATTATTTCCCAAAGCCTTCGTGATCCCTAAAGATGATTTGATAGCTTATTTGATTGATGAGGGAGTGATAAGAAAGCAGGAGAGTAGGGAGGCAGAATTTTGCATCGGCCATAGTCTGCTTGATAGACTTGAAGATGTCTGCTTATTGGAAAGTATTGATGGTGGTAGTGCTGTCAAGATGCATTGCTTGATGAGGGACATGGCTATCAAAACATATCAAGAGTACTTTCCAGTCATAATTAAAGCAGGTGTAAAATTAAAAAGTTTGTCGGGTGCAGAAGAATGGGGGGAGGATCTTAAGAGAGTTTCACTAATAGAAAACCAAATTAAAGAAATTCCTTCCAGACATTCACCAAGGTGTCCCAGGCTGTCAACTCTATTGTTACACTATAATATAGAGTTGGGATTGATTGCAGATGAATTTTTCGAGAAATTGAGTGGGCTCAAGATCCTTGATCTGTCTTATACAAATATTGTAAAAATACCTGATTCTGTCTCCAATCTGGTGAGGCTCGTTGCATTATTGCTCGTTGGTTGTGAAAAGTTAAGACATGTACCATCGTTAGCAAAGCTCATGGAAATGAGGAGGTTGGATCTCTATGGCACTGCACTTGAAGATATTCCTCAAGGCTTGGAATGTCTATCCAAACTGAGGTATCTTAGAATGAATAGCCGTGGTGGAAAGGAATTTCCTGGTGAGATATTACGTAAACTCTCGCACTTGCAAGTCTTTATACTTGGATGGGGACAAAATGCTCCGATGACAGTTAAAGGAGAGGAAGTAGGATGCTTGGAGAAGTTGGAAGATTTGGAATGCCATTTTAAAGGTCACTCTGACTTAGAGAAGTTTTTCAATTCTCGGGACAAGACCCGATCACTCAAAACTTGCAAAATTTGTGTAGGACAGTTTGAGGAGAATGATGGTTAC
>Ga0307509_10009613_pt1 | contig 12035 bp, 16 predicted proteins | sample 10_EM_MG_FD_202245 | JGI IMG/M metagenome (GOLD analysis project Ga0307509, IMG submission 202245) | Populus trichocarpa ectomycorrhiza microbial communities from riparian zone in the Pacific Northwest, United States - 10_EM | ecosystem: Host-associated > Plants > Roots > Unclassified | place... | reverse complement strand
CTGGTGGATGCCATTTCCAGATTGGAGGCGGTTGATTTTCTCTAAAAGAGGGGTAAGTGCAAAAGTTATGGTGTGGAAAAAAGTGCAAATTTCGTCCGTGAGGTAAATCGGGGGGAAGAAGCATGTCCCGGGTGTCTCGCTGCTACCTGGGGTATGGTATGATACATACATTAGATCTACCATAGCCCTATGATTACGCCATCTCTGCCCTCCTCCGGGCTGACCTCGCGCAAGCGCTGTCAACAGCGGTCCTCTACGCTTTTACTCGCGAAGTCTCCCCTTTAAATAAAAATTACGACTGGTAACTTAGCGGCGCCCCTGCACGCCATTTCACCCGCTGGGCTGTTCCTTTCATCTCCGTTCAACGAGTTGTTGTTTGCACTCCTGACCTCCTCGGGATTGTACCGCTACGTGCATGGCTTCGCGGTTGTCGCCGACACATGCGTGACCCTAGCCACCATGGTGTGAAGTAATGGGCGGTCGAACGGTGCCGTGTTTCTGCTGGATTTTTGGAGGGTTGGTTGGAGGTTGATGGCTGGGGAGGAGGGAGGGGTGAGTGAGAGGTGGGGGGGCGGGGAGGTAGGTTGTGTTGAGGATTGGCGTTTCCGCAGCGGGTCGCTTTCGGGAGGTACTGTCTTACTGATGCGGGTGCGGGGGAGGTTAAGAGTTGGTATGGCGACACTGTTCCTGCCATTTACCTCTTTGTTCAAGAGCGGTATTGGTTTGTTTTCCAGTCTTCCTCCTCCCACTTTCTGGCCCGAGATTAACTAAGCCAGGAACGTGGGCATCTTCCGATATTGGATAATCTCCAACATCCCGCTATTCCTCCTTGCGACGCCGGCGCTGATCTTCTCATCTGCTCCGGTATATGGACTATCTACGGCGGTGCTGTACCCATCGTTGGGAAATTGGCTATCCCCCAGGTGCTGCTAGCTACCATAGCGCTCTTGGCATACCACGTAAAGATTATCACACGGTTGAGTAGCGAGAGCGTGGTCTAGTACTGGTGGGTTGCGTGCATGATTTGTCCTGGCGGCGATGCCCGTGCTAAGTGGATTGTGCGGTGGATGGTTTGTTATGCTCTTCAGGGGGTTTTGTTCGCCGCTTTCTTGTCACCAGGGTGGTAGTGCTCCCCTCTTGCTTGTGTGGGATTTGGGTTTGTAAAATTGGATTTTCGTAGAGGGTAGGAGAGAGGCGGTTGAGTGAGGACTTGAGCCTCTCCGTAATAGTTCCAATGAGAGAATATACAATTCTGTTCTTTTCTAACTTTTTTAATTTCAAAATCCGCAAGCCGAGACACTGTACAATTAATTATCCATCCGTTCATCCGTCCATCCGTTATCTATCTGCTTCCTCCGACCGCCGCTGCTACCGGCACGCTTGCTCTTCCCTAGCCTTATAGTGGGCTTCATCTTCCTAGTGCCGGTGAATTGAGCCTTGTTCTTATACGAGAAGCCGGAAAGGTCACCGGAGGATTTGGTATCGGTACTCATCGCAAACTTCTTCCTACTGCCAAAGCCGTACTTTTTGATCCTTCTTCTGGCGCTTGTGGTTGATGTCACCCCCAGTGGTACCGCGACGGCCCTTGGCAACCTCTTCGAGGGCTACACCAAGCATATCTGCCTCAGTGGTTGCTTCTAATTCCACCCCTTGTCTTTCTACATGCACTCCCCCATCAATTATCACTCATCCGGTAATGAAAGTCAGGGGAAAGGGAACATACTCCTCTTCAAAACCTCAACCCCCTCCAACACCTCCTTCCCCCTCTCCCGCTCCTGCAACTTCGCTACCTGCACCTTCTTCCCTCGCTGCTTGCGCGCCTCCCGTGCCATGATCTCCCCGCCGCTTCATCTAGTAGTTTTCGCCGTATCTTCCCCATGTTCTCGTCGTCTTTGAGCATCTCAGCGAAGTAGTCCATCGGTCGACTGAACCGTCCACTCTCCGCCAGGGCCGTGGCGCGGCACTTGTTGGCCGCGCTGTGGGCTTGCCTGTAGAATGCAAGCTCAAGGTTAGGTCATCGTGGATGTCTGGGATGACGGTGGGTTCCGGGGTGGTTATGTGCAGCGTTTCGGAGATGAGGGGGGTATGCTGGAGCGATATACATGCTAGGGAGGTAGTGAGGTCGAGAGTGTTGTTTGTGGTTAGTTTTTGCTGCGGGGGGTGATCCGTGTCTCAGTCTATGTCTGAGGCGGAGATGTCGGAGAAGGGGATGTTGGAGACCTCTGCTTCTTCGCCACCGCTGGTGGAATCGGACTCACCGGCTTCCTCCTCCTCAGCAGAATCAGGCTCGGCAAGCTTCCCCTCTGTCTTCTTCATAGCAGACCTCAAGCCCTCCTCCGATGCCAAAGTACCATACTTGTCCCAACCAATTTAGGCGCCTTACTGCTCTCTGAACCCTCCTCCTCATCGCCGTTCTGCCTGCGTAAGCCATTTTGTCGCTGCCGAGATATCTTTATTTGCCTTTCGCGGACAGGGTCGCGGCCTTGCTGCCTGAGTAGGGCGGTTTTCTATGCCGTTACATTAGCTGTTGATTGCGCAATTGCCATCTGGGAAGGGAGAGAAAGGAAGAACAGACAAATTTGCTCTTCCCCATTTTCGTGTATGAGGTTGTGGCCTTATTTCTTCGGTGGTTTGTGGTGGCGTAGAACGACTGAAGCTGTGGACTTTCCCTTTTATGAATTTTTTTCGGAAGAGTCGTGGTGGGGGCTTGGAAGTAGAGTAATCTTATCAGTACTCGAGTATCACTAGCATACCCACCATACCGTCACGGTAGCTAACTCAAAAATGGTGAATTAAAAATTAGGGTGGTGTAGATATCAACGATGGAGGTGTGGATTGAAAGAATTTAAGTAGAAGCTAGTCTACAGGGTCATGGAACAGCAAGTCTATGGGCCAGATATAAAAAAAGGTCAAACCAGAAAAAGAAAGCTACCCTTGCTAGAGGTGTATCCCACGCTGCCCCTCCACAAAAAATCACCGGGAACTGGTCCGCCAGCGCTCCAAACTCAATTTCCGTCTGCTTCCCATAGCCCTCAGTCTTCTTCTGGAACCTCTGGTTTATGAACGTCCCAAAATAATTGATATGCCTCTGCCCAGACATCCTCCTGCCCCTCATCATTCCCGCACTGCTCAAGAAGTTCAATAATCTTGTCGAAGGACTTATCGGGTTTCACTGTGATAGATTTTGGATTATCCAAAATATCATCAGCATGAGCATTTAGAATATCAAGGGTCTGCTGGTGCTCTGAACAAGTTAGTCGATATATTTCAAGTATAGCATATATTACTTACTGATCTTTGAGGCCAGCCGAGGGTCTAACCCATAAAGTGCCTTGAAAGTATTGCGATCTTTTCTTACTGGCCTTCCGTACCCCCCCCCAGGTGAGATATATAGTGTTGCATCAACACCGACATCGCTTAGATGTGCCGTGTAATTTCCTTCCAAAATGACTTTTCGGTCCAAATTGACTAACCTTTTAAGAATGTTACGCTTGAACGTACTCAGGAAACGGTTTCGCACACGCTTGTACCCCTCAGATGGAATTTGCAATTTCAGCACTTTCCCCTTAAGTTCATCCACTATCTTTTGCTGCGAGTTCAACCTCTTTTCCATTTCCCCAAGTCGTGTTGCTGACCTTGCTATGTTTAGGCCCGCGCGGTTTCCGACGTAGGGTTTGCCCCTCACATTCTTAATATGAAGTTCCTCCCGACGTAGTAACTGCTCTAGTGCTTTGTTTGCCGTCCATCTCATGTCCTCTCCAACGCGGATTTTTGGTTGCCCGGCTAGTATGGCATGGAATCTCCCGGTATTATTGCTTCTCTGTCTCCTTATATTAGTAGATTGATGGGAATAGCTGATGGGGTGAATAACTTACAACAGTTGTGCAATACATACGATTTCCAATCATTTGCTGCCCGGTTCTGAACGGAAAATTGAAGGTGGGAGGGGGTGGATGTCTGACCCCAAGCATTGCGATATTTTTCAATCTCATGGAAACTCCACTCTGTATCCTCATTTAGTAAGTTGACCGGAAGAGCTGAGGCTAAAGATAACTTACAATGGTTGTCAAAGACATGGGAATTTCAAGAATCTCCTCTCGGGTGGCCGAAGGGAAATTAACGGTGGAAGAGAGGGGACGTCCGAGTCTAAATCCTAGTGTTTCGATATTTTGCAACCTCATCAAAACTCCGCTCTGCATCCCCATATTAGTAAGTTGACTGCAATAGCTGATGTTGCACATAACTTACAATAGTTGTGGGAAGTAGATGGTTTCCAATTATTTCCTGCTGAGTTGCGAATGGGAAATTGAAGGCGGAAGAGGGGGGACCCCCAAAGGCTAGCCTTCCGATATTTTGCAATCTCATCCAAACTTCACGCTACATCCTTATTTAGTAGGTGAACTGTAATAGCTGAGGCTCAAGATAACTTACAACTGTTGTCGGAGACATGCGAATTCCAATCCTCTTCTGGCCGGTAGCAGATGGGCAATGAAAGGCGGAAGGGGGGGGGTGTCCGAGTCTAAACCCTAGCATTTTGATATTTTGCAATCTCATCAAAACTCCGCTCTGAATCATATTAGCAAGTTGACTGTAAGAGCTGATGCTGCAGATAACTTACAACAGTTGTGGAAAATATATGATTTCTGATCATTTCCTGTGGAGTTGCGGAAGGGTTATGGAAGCTGGAAGGTGGGGGATGTCTAAACCCTAGAGGTTTGAGAGTTTGCAATCTCATTGAAACTTCGCTCTGTTTGTTTAAAATAGGGTTTAGGTCCTAACCGAGGGTCAAGAACACTCAAATCGAGCTTTGTCAAGCTACGGTTGCCCCACGACTGACTGAATTTTCCCTGACATTTTTACTGACTACTCGTGTCGTCAATCGCTTCAGTACAATATTTCTGCCGATGTGACGTAATCAAAGATCGTTACAGTTTGAACATACCAGTCCTCGAGCATTTAGTCTACCAGCCTAGGATATTGTTCACCTAAGCAACAATGAACCAATGCCATTAATGATGATTTTGACATAATATTATAACATAGTATTGTCACTCCCACAGCGATCCCGACCTGTAGCCTCGTCTCCCCAAAAGCTTTCCCACCGGCCTAGCAATCGCCTCTGCCGCGGTGCACCGCTCCCGCTCAGCCTCAGTGCACTCCCTACCCCTCTCCGAAATATCCCCAATGTTGGATAACGGAGACGCTGTTCCGGGTGTATGAGGCACGTTCATAGCCGCAAGGCTGGCCCCCATGGTGGCAGCCTGGCTGCTCAATTCTCCTGCTATCCTCTCATCCGGAACAATCTTGCTGCCATCTCCCACCATATCCTGATTGATGGCATATATGGTCATCAGAGCATCGCCGTCTCTGAGAACCACCCCGATTGTCCACTCCAAGAAAGGCCCCACTCAAATCCTAGCAACAAGATACTTTTGCACCTGCTTCTGTATCCGAGGACATTGCTGTAGAGCTATGCGACAGTAGATAGAAATTTGCAAAAGGATGCACACCCGATCGTCTATTTGTTGTAGGAGATGTTGCTCCAGAGACGCTACCCGACGGGGTAATCGATATCGAGGGCAGGAGGGAGCGAACACTATACCTAGTACTCACAGCCTTCCCTATCGGAAAAGTCAGAGCCACCACTAGAAAGTAGGCAGGAGTACATACGTTCGGCCTCCGCAGTAGCCAGTAAACTCATGCTTGTCCTCCGCATACTAATAGCCCCCTTCCTGGAGTATATTCCACCTCCTTTCATTTTTCTCTTACTTCCGCCCCCATCCGAATCGCCCACAATCCTGATCATAATTTGATCATACATGGACCTTTCTCTACTGTCTCCTCCGTTCTCGCGGTGCTACTTTTACTGCTGGGGCCGGAACCATTTCTGAGCGCAGCGGCCCTCTCTCTCTTCTCCTCTTCCTCACTCACAGGTGAACTTGACCCAACGCTTTCCTCGGCACTACTATCCTCGCCTTCATCGGAGGAATCAACCACTGCACGTTCATTGACATCACCCTAGCCCCTCTGCAATCTCATACACCCTCCGCTCGTCAATCACTCCCGTGCCAGCGCGGCTGTGCTCCCCCTCAGGATTGGTAATTGGCCTGCGATCCGGCAACATTGGCAAAACTCCCCCTGATCCTGCGAGTGGGTCACCTGAGAGCTTGGTATAGGCAAGTTCTAAATCAAGTGGGACACCGGCATCTTGGTTATTTAGTTGGAGATCTGGTTGAGAGCAACCGGGGGAGGAGAGGCCAGTCGTCCAGAAGAGGATCGCGGGGATGCAGATCTCTGCATGTGATGCGATGCGGCGTTTGAGATTGGTGAAAGCGACCGCCTCCCCGGAGGCCCGAGGCTTCCGTGATGCGAAGAGGGCGGGGCAGGGACATTCTAAGAAGCTTGAGTGGCTCGCTTCGGGGCGGGTGGGGAACCGAAGGGAGGACGGCAAAATTGTAGACATCATTGGGGGTAAGGTTCCTAGGCTTATCACAATCCTGCAACTTTCGCAATATCGGGGCGCTATTCAAGAAGGACATGGAATTCCGATGAGGTGTGCCATTAGAGCTGGACCAAACAAGATGTCCGGTCGAGCTTCGATCTCCTGTCGCATCGGTCAAGGATCGATCTGGAGGAAAATCCTGTGCGGCAGCTATGGGGAGGTATCGTAGATGGGAGCACGGTTCGGGGAAGAGGTTCGGCTACCGGTATTCAGCGGGGGGAGAAGCGGGACAGTGGGGGTTAGTGTTGCGCTAAGGTGAAAAGAAAGTATTACACCCCACCAAAGGTGTCATGTGGTTTCGTGTTGCAGTTGGTCGGCTTATCATTTCCTGTGACACGTAGTCATGTGAGACAGTTACCGCCCAAAATTGAAGGGAACACTAGCCACAACGCCACTTGGGAAGGGACGCGCATCACCTAGCCAAATTTCTGTTCCCAATCATCCCCTTACCGCAGATCAATACCCCAACAACGCTACCAACTCGCTTCAACTCTTACCAACCTCCCGAACACCAGTTCCAATCACCCCAGCAGCAAACCCCACCATCAGCATATATACCAGTGTTTACCATGGCCGACCCAACCACCAGCACCCCCTGACATTTTGTCGCAAACACCCAAACCCTGGAGGATGTGCTAAAGACGCAGACCGTCGGTCTTGTGCATCGAAGCGAATTCAAGAAGCGTCGCGTCGAACCAGCGGAACAACGGGACCGCGAAGCAGCCGAAAAGCTACAACTCATTCGCAGCGGCGGCGGCGGCAGCGGGCCTGCGAGCTCGTCTCGGGAAGGTAGTGAGGTACCTACCGGCAGCCGCGCTAAGAGAACTAAGAAGCGCAAGAAGGTGGTCAAAGGGAAATTATCATTCGCTGGGGAGGGTGATGACGGCACGGATGATGGCGGTTACTCTTCATCCGCCGACCCGACAAGGTCTAATAGTGAGGATAACAATGAGAGAGGCGAGGAGGACGAGGTGAAGAGGCGGGAGGTTAATCCAAAATTGGGACTACCGGCTCCAAACGTCTTGACGAAGAATACACTTTTGAGGGAGGCTCAGGAACTTGAGACTCTGAGGAGGGAGTTTTTGGCTTTGCAGGAGAAGATTAAGAATGAGGAGATCAGTATTCCGTTTGTTTTTTATGATGGTAGGTGTTGTGCATGCTCCAATTTCTGGAGTTGACATACGGCTAACACCCACAAGGCACTAATGTTGCTCCGCCCACCGGAGAGGGGGTGACGGTTAAGACAGGTGAGGCTGTATGGCTCTTTCTCGAACGTGCTAGGACAATGTCTAGACACAGGGAGCGGCTCAGGGTTTCGGCCGATGATTTACTGCTTGTCCGCGGTGAAGTGATAATACCTCACGTATTTCTTTCACCTCTTCCTTCCTTTTTGCGATCACTAACTCTCTTGACAGCACTGTGAATACGACTATTTTATCGTCAATCGCACAATGGGGCCCAACGGATTATTGTTTGATTTCCCTTCATCCCGATCGCCCGCCTCCCAGACTGGCACTCCGAATCCTAATAGAGATGAGCCTACAATGACACAAGTGGTGGATCGTCGCTGGTACGAACAGAATAAGCACATATTTCCCGGCGAGCGTGTGGACGGAATTTGATCCCAATACGGATTACTCCCACATGGTACAGCGGGATGTGGGTGGGAATGCACTTTTTTCGGTTGAGCCTCCTTCACGACAGTCGGCTCTACCTGCTCCTGGGTTACCGATGGTATAGTTCACTATCAGAAGGCTCTTCTGAAAACTACCGTATGATACTGCATATGATATTTACTTCTTTTTTTCCTGCCTTTCGCTTGTTTGGTAACATCGAATACGGGACCTAGACTAATGGTTGAAACCCTTCGTATGTTTAGTTGCAAGGAGAAATTCAATGAAACAGATCATTGGATGCGTCATCCCATTACAAGTACCAGTAGGTGTCGGCGTTAAGCCTGACGCTGCATATGCTCGAAGAATGAGATTTTAAATTTCCACAATCGCATCTATTCTTTTCGTTTCCTCACACCGAAACTACAGTTGTTTTCATCATCGCCACAACTCCTTGCTCGTTTGGCCGAAATACCATGTTAGGATGGATGGCTTTATCCTCCGCTGTAACGACCTCCGATGTCGTGCTCAAACTGATAGCTCCACCGTTGTCTACCTGCAGGTAATTAGCTCCCTGATTTTTTTGAATAAACCCATCATACTGCTCGGGTTTCCGGATTAGAGTTGCGTTTCCTCCTGGTGTTGATGCGCCTGCTCTTAAGTTGATTACCTTTTCCTCATGTCCTACATCTATATTTACTGCCTCCCATGTACTGCCGCTCTACAGATTACCGAACCCCCTCCGAACGGTCAGCGAACCTGTCCAGCCTGCGGTACATCACTTTCCAAGCCGCATGACCTAGTAATCGCATTTCTCAACCCAAGCGACGAGTACAAGACTAGTGTTCTCAGTGGACTCAGTCCAAGTATCATAATAGAAATCTGCACTCTTGGACTCGCCTTCTGGACCTATCAAGTGACCCAGGAAATGTCTGTGTTAGCTCCCTCCCTACACTAAGACGAGGGGTTGACCATAGTATAGATTTTATCAACATGTCGCAAAGTCCTTACGAGCGCGGGGAACCGAAATTCAGGGGAGAATGAGAAGATTATTCGTGATGCTAATCCTGAAATCTCGGCCCTACTAAATAAGATTGCCAGGATGGGGGTTGTTGAAGATGAATTGAGAAGGAAGAACCATGAGTTGATGCAAGGGTGGAGAGAGAAGGCGAGGAAGCTGGCACAAACACAGGTATTCTTGGCTCACATTTACCATTCCCATAGTAAGAGACCTTGAGCTGATACTGTACTCGGGTACAAAGGTAAGTCGGGCGCGGTGCCACAAAAAGTCTTGGTTTCTTGCCTGTTCTGGGTGTCGCCCGACTTTTTTCCACCATACAAAAAAAGCCACAAAACGGGGTTGTATGGACAAAAACACTAGTTACTTTATATGGGTGTCGCCAGACTTATGGTACCCCCCGAGTACAGGAACTCTATGATAAACTCAAATGCCTGACATGAATATCTCAAGTCCAGCACGCCGCTGCGGATCAGGCTGACCAGGCGCTGTATGTGACCTCTCACCTGCCTTCTGACCCCTGGCACTTCAAGGACACCCGGAGTAAATCCTCGGGAAACTTTCCTCAATAGATTCGGCCGAGCCTGGATCCTGAATACATCCTACCCGGTACGAAGATCGGGAACATTTACGGTCAGAACGGGTCTGGTCCTGGTGCAAGAGCCATTCACTCCTTCCAACGGCCATTAAGGAGACCTGAAAATGGTCAGGGTATGCTCTTTAACGGTAGACGTTAGTTCTTTCCATTGGATTCCTCTCTAACACCCACCTTAAACATTCATTAGATCAGATTCCATTCCCGTCCACTCCTATTGCTAGCCACGAGCACCGTCAACGTTTGAATATCTACTCTTTAGCTATACGATTCCGCGGTGCGCTTAGCGAATACGGTAGACCACCTTTCAGGGGACTTGACGAGAACGCTCGGGGTGGGCGGATGGCAGACGGAGGCAAGAACAAGCCATGAGGTAGATGAGAATGGGAGGGTTGTTCTTGACCAATATTGATAAGGAACCGTTCCCTCCCCCCAAGGCGACCATGATTATGAGGTCTAGACATTGGTTTGGTTAACTTTCTGACATCCGCTACCAGACTTTTCTATTTTATTTTTCAATTAAAAGAGAGGCATCATGAAGATGGGGGGAATTGCTATAGATAGTCTGCTGCCCAGGGATACCAATGCGTTGTGGGTCCGGAGGTGTAAAATTGAGCTAGTCCATGCCTAATTCTAAATAAGAAACATTGCCATTACACTCACAAAGTTCCTGATACTCCAATCTCCGTAGAGCCTTACACCGCTTTCGCTGCATCTTCGCCAATCATTTTGATAATTCTTGAGCCTTCTCCCTAGCTTTCTCCATTTGCTCTTCCATTCTCCTCAGCCTCTTGCTTTGCGCACTATTGGGGCGTAGCGGCCCACTCATCTGAACCCTTGACTGCACTAATATCTATCTTTTATATTATCTCCTGCTGGGTTTCCTCTTCCAATAAGTTAAGTATCTAACCATTAATAAAGTTAGCACTTCAGCACTTTTCTACATCCTTCTCTAATACTGCATTAGCCAGTATCTCCGTTAAGAAAGTTTGCACTGGAGCGCCGTCGACCGGTTCCGCTGGAAGAAATTCCTGGAGAATCGTCTGCGACCATCCACACCTTTTCCTCAGGCTTTCCTGGGCTACCAGTTGAGCTAATGCCGACAAAGTGGTTTCATCCAATGAATTGCAATCAGTATCCCCGCAGCCTAAGCTAGTCCGCGAAAGAAAACGATGGGATACTGGAGATTAATACTAACGAGGGTGTTGCCAATTACTTAGTACCCTTGTGTTAGTGAACGCCTGACAGGTTTGACCAGAATATGTATATTGGATTAACATATAATATATTTATGGATTCTGCCCCTTCTCCGAACAAACCCCCATTATCACCAGCCATGTAACTGTCCTGCCCCCGCGGAATGATTGATGCAATTCTGAATACCCCAATCGCAGAGAGAATACCAGTCGCGATCTGCCCGGCCCACCCCTCCAAATACCCCGTTCCCTCAACCACCGCCAAATTCTGATATCCAGATCTACAACACAAATTATGAGGCACGGTAGACCCTGTGACAATTCAGACATTGCATTTGTAGTTCTTAATGGCCCTCCTCTCACTCTGGTAGTAACCCGTCTTCTTCATCTCCTTCTCCGGGGACGTATAGAGTTGCCCGCAAAGGAGAAATTATTGAGGAATCCAATTTCCGATAGGAGTGTCTTTGACTGTAAATTGGCTTCTCATCCACCATTGGTGGTGTAATGGCAATTTTTAAGGGGGAGGGGGGCCTGGCAAGATTACGACTATCACCTTGAATAATGCTTACCTGGGAACGCGATCCGGTTGAGCCCTGTGAGCGACGAGCGAGTTGAGATCTCCGTTTCAAGCTCCGCGAAGGTGTCGAGTATGGTAGGCTTGGTGGCGCATTAGGAACATATCCCGGCAAAGCTACTTCACTCCTGATGCGAAAGGGGGAATGTTGGCAGATAGCCATTGGGAAGGTGCATACCCTCTTCAATACCGGGGTAGATCAAAGCTGTGAACTTAGAGGAAGACATAGTCGATGCCCTGTAGTCGTCGAAGAACATTCCATCCTGCGTAATCTTGGGATTGGAGGCGACACCTTTTTGGGGTTTTGATTCCTGTCGAATAGTTTCCTCGGACGGGACTAGAACAGTCGCGGCTTGAGGGAGTCGACACCGGGGCGAAATATCCATAGACGTGAAGGTGGGAACACACCCGGACAAGGGTCGTGGACTTCCCGCCACGGGCTCGTAGTAATGGCTAGACATGGTGTATGCAAGTATTTTCTATCTATCATTATCCGCTCCGATCATCTTTGCTCACTCAGATCAATGAACTCACAAA
>Ga0307509_10009612_pt1 | contig 12036 bp, 3 predicted proteins | sample 10_EM_MG_FD_202245 | JGI IMG/M metagenome (GOLD analysis project Ga0307509, IMG submission 202245) | Populus trichocarpa ectomycorrhiza microbial communities from riparian zone in the Pacific Northwest, United States - 10_EM | ecosystem: Host-associated > Plants > Roots > Unclassified | place... | reverse complement strand
AAAAAATATTCCTCACCTTATGCGACAAATTAAGCTGGCACTCTCACGTGGAGGCTTGGAACTCTGAATGGGTACAGGCTGTATATATCAATAGAAAACAATCACTTGCTCTGTCATGGCCAAATTTGTTTTGTCAGCAGTGTCAAGGTGATGCATACGAAAGACAAAACACAAGAAGACAACATAGGTAAATAAATACATAATTAATGTTGAAAAAGATTTTCATATAAAAACTTTAATTCTTAAGTAGTTTATTTTTAAACAACTATCTCTCAAAAAGATTGACAACTCTTTAAATAGGATATAATTCAATCTTTACAAGGTAAGATAATTAAAATCTTATATAAAAAGGAAAACACAATATAAAATTAACAATTAAATTAAAATCAAAAAATAAAAAGTAAAATAACAAAATTAACTCAGACAATATCTTTGAGACCTAATTTGAGGGTTTTTTAGAGTTTGGCTAAGTCAACGAGGATTGTAGAATCTTTAGTAGAATTTAAATAAGATTTAATAGTCAAATAACAAATTATGATTTTTTTATATAATATTATTGGTATTTCATGAACACATGCAGTTATTCTCAGGCTAGCTTTATTTTCCTGTTTCACTATGTTTTATACATAATCCACTGGTGTCAAATCTCCAATTAATTGTTCAGAACTGTGAAACTTTTCGCCTATATTAAAGTTTACATATGTCCAAGATGACCCTTTATAAATGTGAAGAAAATGGCGTCAATGGAGGAAATAGTATTTGAAGGAATCAATAGGAATACAACATTAGAAATGGTCTCTACAGAAGCAAAATCAAAAGAGGTCATCCTTGAGGAGGAAGATGTATTAGCAGAGGCAGCAATATACTTGGGAAGTGATGACTCTATGTATGTTAGCAGAGTGAACTTTGTCATTGAAGAGGGTCTCAACATGATCAATCGAGATCTCAAAAAGGACATTAAAGAATTGGTTTCATAAGTCTGTGATTTGAAACAAATTCACTTTGGCAGATTTAAGTCATACTAATCAAATATTCACGTGTAGGCTTCTCCCACATGTCTCAAGCGAGTCATCCAAATATTGAATTTCACGAATTCAAAATATTATGTATTCTGACCATCTCTTTTTAAATACTGAGATAGCAATATACTAAACAACATCCTTTATTTTTTAATATTAAGATAATGATAGACTAAATTTACTTGGGCCAACCCTAGTTACTTGCAAAATCCATGACATGAGTTAACAAACCATAATAACTCCATGGAAAGAAAATTAAAAATAATAATAATATGAATCCCAATTCCCAAACAAATCAATATTAGAGGATGAGGTTGAAAAAAAATCAGTCTAAAAAAAAAATGAAGAAAGTGACTCGAGTTATCTCGGGTAAACTGACCAAACCCGTGACACGGTTCATAAGAACGAGATAACCTTCTAAAAATCTAATCGAAAGGAATTATAAAGCTCTATATATTCTCAATCAACTCAATGCTAAAGGATGAAAATGAAAAATAAAAAGTTGGATTTCTAACAAAGGGCAAGAAAAATTAGCTCGAGTCAACTTTGGCAAACCTTATGAACTCGCACCACGATTCATCAATACATGATAACTACATAGAAAAAAAATTAAAATAAATTATAAAACTCAACTACCAACTATCTAAAAAAAAATATCTTAAAAAAAAAAACTTGAGACGACCTAGATTAACCCACTAAATCCAAAACCTGAGTTATGAAATCGTGATAATCTCATATAAAGATAATTGAAAAAAATAATAAACCTCAATTTCAAATCTACTCAATATTGAAAAATGAAATTAAAAAATAAATTAATTTAGAAAAGGGCCTAAAAAACAAATCAAAGTCAACCCGGGATAATCTTTTGAACCCGTGACTTAGGTTATGAGACCAGTATTATCTTATATAAGTCAAATAAATTTTTTTTACAAAGCTCAATTCTCAACCAACTCAATGTTTAAGGATGAAATAAAATTTTTTTATTTAAAAAACAACAAAAAAGACTGAGTAAACTCGGGTTAACCTGAAAAATTCGTGATTTGGGTCACATAACCAGAATTTTACATAATACTGATGGAATACTCCGTCGGTATTTAAACACTGATTCTATTAGAAAAATATTTATTATAAAATACCTAAGTTACAAAATCAAACTCAATATTTCATTAAATGAGAAACAAATATAATTTTTTAAAATCTCAAACAAACCTTAACATGTACAAATCATATATTCATACAACAAATTTCTACGGGAAAAAATCTATAAAACAAGTAAACACACAAACAAACTATATATACCGCATCAAAATGCCAAAAAATTAACATTTAAAAACGGGTTACAACAAAAAAATAATAATTTTGCTTACTATATTTGACAAATCTTAAAAACATGGATGCTAATAGATTGAATGTTGGGGTGGCCTTATTTTTTAAAAATGAGAGCTTGATTTGTGACAAAATATAAGGGTGTTTGCAATTTTTTGCAGAATAAAAAGGAAGAAAAAGAAGAAATGGAAGAGGGGGAGATAAAGGGTTGTCTGTCAGGTTATAACTTAAATATTATTGATGGATTCACCAATAGTTATTAGCGATGAACGTATTTCTTCTATAATTTCTTATGTAATAATGATATTTTTTTTTTCATTCCTTCATTTTCAACTATAATTCTTTCGGTATACACCGATGTAAATATCTAGAAAATATTCCATGGATAAATGTCATTGTAATTTATTGATGAGTGTTTTTTTATCGGCATTTCCGTTTGTATTTGATATTATTTTGGTAGTATCATGAGACGTGGATTACCCTGTAGAAGAAAAAAATAAATAAATAACGAAACTCAATTATTAACAAATCAAATATTGAAAGATGAACTTAAAAAAAAACTGGTAGTAAAATAATGCTTAATTTTTTTAAAAAATTTGTAAGTTTGAAAATAATATATATTATGAATAAAATATTTTTTTTTCATATTTTATTATGTATCGTTTTTCATAATCAAACATAATATAAAGATTGTCATTTTATTTTGTACATCACTATCAAATACAATTTTATTTTCTAATTTTTTTTTATCTTATCTTATTTGTCTTCAACTCTTCTACTTTATGGTAGTAACCAAACCCTACAGTAAGTAAATATAGAAGGACTTTGAGAAACATAAAGTTTAATGAAAATATAAAATAACAAAACAAATTACAGCCGAAAATTGCAATGATGAATTTGCATTAAAATTGCAATAACAAAACAAAACCCCATGATCTGTCATGTACATAACGCACGGGCAGCACTAGGTTTGCAACCGTGTGTAAATTGCGGAAGAAGAAGAATATGCAACAACGAGTGAGATTGCAATTTTTTTGCTACTTTTAAATGGCAATCGTTCGTTCTTTGCAAATCTGCTGCATATATCAAATAGCAACCGTACGTGTTTGGCCTTTCAGCAACAGTTTCTTCCGTTGAAATAAGCTTTTTTTTTTTTTTAGAGAGAGACAGTACGTATGTCACATCAAGAATTTTGTTAGTTGAAGGTTGGAGATATAGAAGGAAAATAATTACAAGCAAACATAGGGGCCGGGAAAGCTGCCCAACTGCATCCCCTGGCAAAATCTGTGCAGCAATTAAGAAAGTCCTTCGAGAAGGCGATTACAAAAACGCCCAACTCGCTCACTCGAGTTGTGTATCAAAATTTGCAGACAAATACGGTCGGACTCACGGTCTCCCTTGGCAAAACATAGTGAATGCGCACATTCATCATATTAATTTTCTAGTTAAAGATATCCTGATTTCACTAATATTTTCCAAACATGGTGAATACTTCCTTGGACTTGCTTGATCCTCTGATGTATAACAACATTAATCTCTACATCGGTTTGCCTATGATGAAGTGCTTAACCATAAAATGTTATGCCATTCATGGCTAATTGTTAAACACAGCCAACTAGCATTTGATGAGTCTTCCACAGCCCATGGATTTAATCAAAGTACAAGATACATTGCCTGAAAACACAAACTAAGTCTTATTTTGTATAAAAATACATAGCAGAACAACTTAGCTCACCGACAAAATACAACTAGCGTCAGGACGAACAAGGTTTATGAATATATTGCATGTAGAGTGTTATATATATGGCTAATTCTTACTTTGTTTGTTTTGCTAGGACATCGACTTTAACTAGGGGTTATAAATTTAACTTGATTTGATAGGTTAATTTAATGATATATTAATTAGAATCTAGTTTTTGCTTAGTTTTATGTCATGTCCAATTGAATATGTTGATCTAACAATATAGTTTTATTTAGAAAAAAAATAAAATTTATGTTGTTTGTGTTATTAAAAAAATAATATAAATCATATCTTAAAATCTATCCCAACAACTTAACTTTTTAGGTTGAATTAATTTATTGACATGGTATCAAAGTCTTAATAACTAAGCGGTTATGAGTTCAAATCTTATCATCCTCATTTATTTCATAAAAAAATCAACAGCTTAACTTTTTAGGTTGAATTAATTCTTTGACATGGTGTCAGAGCCTTAATAACCAAGCGGTTATGAGTTCAAATCTCATCATTCTCATTTATTTCATAAAAAAATAAGTATAAAGCAGTGTGAGTCTATGCAAGTTTTAAATTCAGAGGGCTTTTACTTGAGAGAGTATAATAAAAAATAATATAAATGATAATTTAAGACTTCACCTAATAATTTAAACTTTTAGGTTGAATTGACTTTTTTACTATTTCATGAAACAACATTATTTTAATAAAAAAAAAAGAGGTTGGAAAAACCACCACCTAACTTAAGTTTTTGGCTAGTTAGAGTTTTGTATCTATGCTTTTAGTTAATCTCTAAGCATTGCACATTTAGGCTGTGTTTATCAGGAAGCATGAACAGAAAAAAGAATAGATAGAACGAAGTGGAAGGATGGGAGACAAAATAACACGACTTGTCATTCCTTCGATTATTTAGCTAATAAGAGAAAGGATGAAATTCAATCCATCCGGATTAAAAAAGCTAATTAAAAATTACAATAAATAAAGGATTGAAACTGATATTTCCAATATCTTTTCAATCTCCATCTTTCTTGCGATATTAAATACTCAATTCTTCACTTTCGTCTATCCCTTCTTAATCCCTCTTAACGAACACACCTTTATTAACCGAAATATTCTTTCATTTGCTCTCTTATGGCCACATTGGTGGTGCTATAGCCACCGTCGATAACCAAATTTAGTCCACTAACATACTTGGAATCACCACCACCCAAATACAGTGCTGCCTCTGCCACATCACTTGCTTTCAGCACTGCCTCCTTCAAGTTCGCTGATGTACAAATAAACTCCTCCACCGTCTTCTGGTCGATCCCTCCCAATCCTTTCCTTAATAATGGAGTTGCTACACCAAATGGTGAAATGCAATTAACTCTAATTCCATATTGCCCTAATTCTACACACAAGTTCTTAGTAAGTCCAACCAGAGCATGTTTTGACACAGCATATGCGTATGGGAGCATAGCCCCATAACACACCGAAGCAAAGCTTGAAGTGAATATAATACTGCCCTTCTTTGCCGGGATCATTACTTTTGCAGCGTGCTTGGCTGACAAGAATGCACCATACATATTCACGTCGAAAACTTTCTTGTAATCTTCGTGCTCAAATGCTAAGATGCTTATATCGAGCTTGGCGTCAGCTATGCCAGCATTACTAAACATTATATCTAGCTTACCATGCTTTGAGATTGTAGTCTCTACGGCATTTTGGACATCAATCTCGCTAGTAACATCACAGTGGACATAATCGGAGCCGATTTCATTGCACACAGAGTGACCTAGCTCATCTTGGATGTCGGCAATTACAACTTTTGCACCATGTTGAACAAAGAGTCTTGCAGTGGTTTCGCCGATGCCACTAGCTGCTCCTGTGATCAAAGCTACCTTGCCTTCTAGCCTGCACACAGATATTATCACATTTGATTGTTAACACATGCATGTGCTTGCATTGTAACATTGCTTACTTAAAATGAAGCCTTATCGTACCTCTTGGCAAGAGGAGCTGGTAGAGAAGAGTCATTCATTTTTATTTTTAAGGAGCAGAGCTCTTCAATTTGCTTGTGAAAATATAATAGGTTTAGTAAGCGTTTTATAAGAAGCGAATTAAGAACCTTAGCAGTATGGGGGGAAAGGATGATACTGACTCCCATCCACCCCACAGATTAATTATAGTTTGTATTAATTAATACCATTTACCAAAGGGTATGCCTTTACACATGTAGGAAAGGACAGCGATGCATGAGAGTCTAAAATGTTACCAAGTAGTTTGCTGATGATGGAAGTCATTTCATCCTATTCATAAAATAAAGTAGTTTAATTATGATAGAAGTCATTTGAATCTTGCCTGCCATCAATTTTTTCTTTCATTTGATTTTTCAAATGATGGAAGAGTTTTCATTAGAATTCCTATCGAACTATATTAATACTAATATTTCTCTTTTTTATCTTAATGATTGATCCTTTGGTAATGGTAACCGAGGTTACTTGATTGGAGGGTGTTTGAGAGTATAATAATGATTATTTTTAAAGTTTTATTCGCTTGTAAATATATTAAAATAATATTTTTTTTAAAAAAATTATTTGTGACATCAGCACATTAAAATGATCTAAAAATATAAAAAAAATATTGAAACAAAAAAAATTTAATTTTTTTCAAAAATATTTTTAAAATGCAAAAATAAACATGCCCTAAATGATGAAAAGCTTGATTCTTGACATTTCGTTTTAATAATAATTAAACTATATTTTAGTGATGTTGATTCTTGACAATTCCATTTTTATAACTACTCTAAATTTTAGTAATGTAAAAGCTTAAAGGTGTTGCACAATATAATACTCATAAAATAATTATTGACAATATTTCTTCTAATTATTTAAACTTGAGGAAAAAAGAAAACAAAAAATCTTCTACTTTTGACATTTGAAGGTAGTCATTTTAATGACCATAACTGAGAGCTGATCCCCACTAGACAGACCAAGCCTATGGAGTCATATCATTATTAAAAGTATGTTTTTTTTTTGTGTTAAAAAAATATTTTTGAAAAAAAATTTATTTTTTAAAATTTTTTGGATTGTTTTGATATATTTATGTTAAAAAAAATTTAAAAATAAAATAAAAAACATTATTTTGATGTATTTCCAAGCAAAAAAACACTTTAAAAAGCAACTGCTACCATAATTCCAAACATTGCCTTAAAACATTGAGTCAAAATATGTATAAGTATGGCGAGTTGCCATACCTAGCATTCTTGGGCTTAGCCAAATGTTGAGCCAATATACAAACAAGTCTGGCAAGCTGTAATATCCATTACCTTGGGCTCAAGTAAGTGCTTAGCTCAAGTTCATGTGGCTCTAGCAATCTTGTTAAGCTCTATTTTGAATCATAAGATATTTTTTTTTTCTAATGAGTAATAGATATTTTTCCTCTAATAAGTCAGATATACTTTCTCTCTTTTACACATAATAGGTTTTAATGCTATGAGAGGAAGATGACCTTTTAATATTCTCCTCCATTAAAGAGTAAGAACGATGGTTTATAAAGACCTATTAGATCCTTAAAAAAAAGATTTTTAATCTTCATTCTCAACTACATATTTATTTTTAGAATCTCTCTCTAAAATATCATTGTCTTTTCTAAAAAAAAGATACTTACTTAAACATCATAGAGCCTCTAAATTTGCTAAAGGAGATCTCTTGCAGGTATCAGGCACCAACCACCAGCTACTTTGGCTAGGAAGAATGGATCAGAATGTAAGAACCAATAGTTAACTGATCATCCAAAACATAAACCTTGCCCCCAAGCTACTTGGAATTTTTAGGACATCATTAATGGTGTTGTCTATGGGAACTTAATAAAAAACAAACCATCGATTGTTATTCTAAAATCGGTTTATTGACATTCCTAATCACTATCAAAGGTAAATAATCAAAACACTCATATAATAGAACGTGTTATGAACCTTCCTACATTTATTGGCACTTCTGCTCCATCATAGCTCCAGCAACTCTTTAATAAAGAATATGAAAGGCTATATAGCAATTTGATCACTTTAAGTCAAAGTATGATTTCTTCTACTTGCCCATAGACTTAATGAGACAAACAAATTTGGGCTAGGCATTTGCCAACTTCACGAATGCAGTTAGAGCCTTAAGATTTTGGAAAGCTTTCAACTAGTATGAGTGGAATGTTGGTTTAAACCATAAAGCATGTAAAGTCTATTTGTCAACCAACCAGAAGACATCTACTAGAGATACTCTATTCTCTCCTCCCTTAGAACTAATACCATGATATTAACAAAAATATCATCAAAGTTGATTATACCTCAAAGAGTAATAAAAATGTACCATAATCAATGACTGAGATTGTGAGTTTCTTATATATGAATTCAATTATTCACAGTAACAATGTTTTCTTTTCTCCAAATTATATCTAAGGCAACATCCTCACAACCTTTCAAGGAAGGGATATATATAAGAAACTCGTATCGATCCCTAGTGCGATTGCATAATTTATCTTGGAATGGATTGACATGGTCTCTCTAGTGCGATCGCACATTTCTCCAAGGATAAGATTGACATGGGATCTCTTAAGGGCAACAACCCCACAACCTTTCAAGGATGGGATGAGCTCAGTCACCCTAGTGTGATTGCATAATTTACCTTGGAATGAATCAAAGTCTCTCTAATACGCTAACATATTTCTCCAAGGATGGGATAAAACCTCAACAACAATGCTTTGTCTAAAGACAATAGCACCAATCTCCACCTCCTGCCTAGAGGGTTTTTAACTATCCATTACAAATTCATCCTGAATGACAAGAATATACCCAAAACCAAGATTTCTTCTTGGTTCTTGAAAAAAGGAAGATCCCTCCTAAATATTTATTAAGGTTAAACAAAGTTCAAATTTGATAATTTTTTTTCCTATGAGTGGGTGTTGGACCCATATAAATTTCTAACAATTTCCTAAGGTTTTTTTTAACCCTGTATAGAATTTTTAATGTGGGCTTTAGACTCACGCCGATTGTTTAGGGAATTCCTTTAACATTTTCCAGGTATTAGCGTTGGACCCATATAAATTTTCAACAGTCTTTTTAAGGGTTTTGAACCTCGTATGAAATGTTTACTATAGGCATTAGATCCATACACATGTACATATGAGTAATCATAAAATATATATGTTACACGGATAAACCCTATATAATCGAGGTTATATAAATGAATAAGGAGAGAAAGGGAAAAAAGGTTTAGATATCTAGCCCAGACTCATTAGCTAAATATTCCCTATGTTGGGCAGTAACAAACTTGATGGGGAACACACATGTAAAATCAGGCACCAGGACTAGATGGAAAGTAGCATTGAAGTCCACTTATTTTCCTCTTGATTGATTAAATAAATATAGGTTGGACATGGCAAGAAAGATTTTGTCCGCAACCATCTCAGTCAAAGATGTGGACCCTCCAAAACATTCCTAAAACTTCTCAAGAGAGTTCCTCAAAGCCTTTAGCCGAGCTTGAGAACTCCAAACTTCTTCCCTGGCAGCGACAAGTATAACCCTTAGACTATCTTGGGTGGTATTTGCCAAGGATCTCCTACTTCAGGATACCCACCTGGTTGTAAACGACTTAGAGTAATTTGTCATTATAACCCAACTGAAGAATAACACCTTATATTTGTTCCTTCAAAGATGAATAAGCCACCTTGAGGCTTCCTAGTTCGGTCTCCACAACAACCCTTTCCTTCTTTAGCCACTCGAAAGCAGCCTGGTTTGCCCTATTTATGGTAGAGGCCTCCTTTACATAATTCCTCTCGGCCACCCAGCGCCTCTTGGAAAAGGCACACATTATGAAAGCATGTCAAGAATAAGTGTTAGGAATAATAATTATTGAACCAAACAAAAAAATGAAACAAGAAAGTTCCTTACATTAAAGGTCATTTGACCAATTAAAGCTAAATGGTGGCTGTAACTCTCATTAAATATAATTGTGATGTGTGATGGGATGGTAAGGATCCTCTTTAGCAGTCTCACCACCTCAATTTCAGCCTCTTCAATGTCATACTTTCCACCAATAATAGCCTCTATAAGCTGCCTCTCCTTCCTAGTCAGGGTGAGGAAAATGAAAGGAGCTCGACCAAGAATAAGGCAGGCGAAAGCATCTTAGAACTCAGCCTTTTTCTGGAAAAGCCCGAGTAGAGGGCCCAACTATTGTAGCCTCTACTGATAAAGCTGGAAGTTAAGGTAGAGAAAATGCCACCACATGAGCCTTTACAGTAAAGACTGGAACATCAAACTCCATAGGGGTAGGGACCTTCCTCCTCTTAAAACAAGTAGCAGCACCCACAATCACTTCAAAGGAGTCAAATCTGTTTGACCTCGGCTAAGGGAGTACAATAACCCTTAAATTTTTTTGTACAGGAGTTTTGACTCCTATCGTTGTTTTATTAAGAACAGAGCCCTCAAGAATAAGAAGTTCATCAATAATGATAGAGTAGTTCTCCATTACTTCTTCAGCCCTGCCTCCACAAGTGACAAAAGACGAAGACTGCCTTTATGAACTCTCTTTTATAGACCTCATTGAAGTTTCTCTTTCTCCTTTAATTGTTAGTCCTACGAAAAAAAAAAGTCAACAATAAACTTAGCAACAAAGAAAACAAAGAATAATAAAGTTGCATAATTTGAAATGCAGCCTAATAATATCTTTTGGCCATTCTATTGACTTCATACTTAGTTGAAGTCGAGGCCAGCACAACACATGTTTTCTCCTTATTTGAGCTCAAACAAAGCTTCATGTTTACATTAAAGGGATGAACCCTCTGGTAATGGGAATAGCCCTAGATCTGATGCATTCCACTTTTAGGATTGATTAGCCTGTTATACCTTACTATCATCCATCTCCCCCCTTTAATTTTTGACATGTACAGACTTTTCACACGAAGTTCCTTTAATGGCTCTCATAGGTTTGTTGGAGAAGTTGAAAAACCAACGCATATCATTGCCACCATCAGTGCTACCAACCAAATGGTAACAATTTCTAAAGACATTGACTGTAGGCTCAATTTCGACGAGCCTACAAAACTTATCAAATACAAACTAAATGATCCACCCATTAGGATGAAACTGGCCTGGACCCAGCTGGTAGTATCTAAACACTTCCCTTATGAATCCTTGAAAAGGGAAGTAATACCCCATCATATATGCAAAAGAGGGTTGTAATCTCAAAATGACCCTAGGCAGAGCCCAAGGTCTCCCGGCTGATACATAAGCCTGATCAGGCATCTGAGTTATGTACTCTCCTAGCTGAAGACGAGAAACAAACTTTATGTCCTCTACACCTAAAGTGATAGGAACATCATCCTCATGGGTTTGAGGTAGCCTCCCTTTCCCTAAGGATTCCCTAGGAATGGTAGGAGAAGGACTCCTGCGAGGAGAGCTCTTCTCTATCCTACTAGAGGTGGATGCTCAGGTGTCGCCCCTTTTAATTTTGTGGCCCAATCTAACGGACCCCTGCCCCCTGATGAGTCATAGATATTTTTCCTCTAATGAGACAAACATATTTTCTCTTTTACACAAAGGGTTTTAATGATACGAGAGGAAGATGACTTTTTAGTCATCTCCTCCATTAAAGGATAAGAACGATGGGCTATAAACCCCATTGGATCTTTTAAAAAAAGGAGTTCCTAATCTCCATTCCCAACTACATATTTATTTTCAGAATATATCTTTAAACTATCATTGTTTTTTTCTCTTAAAAAAATACTTACTTAAGCATCGGAGAGTCTTAAAATTCACCAAAAAGAACCCTTTACAGATATCAATCACCAATCACCAGCTACTTTGGTTAAGAAAAATGAATTAAATTGGTAAGACTAATAAATTAATTGATCATCCATGGCATAAGCCTCACCCCAAGGTATTTTAATTTTGTAGGATATAATCACCAATAAACATTTAGGAAAGGAAAAAAG
>Ga0307509_10009611_pt1 | contig 12036 bp, 17 predicted proteins | sample 10_EM_MG_FD_202245 | JGI IMG/M metagenome (GOLD analysis project Ga0307509, IMG submission 202245) | Populus trichocarpa ectomycorrhiza microbial communities from riparian zone in the Pacific Northwest, United States - 10_EM | ecosystem: Host-associated > Plants > Roots > Unclassified | place... | reverse complement strand
ACCCCATTTATAAAAAAAAAAAAAAAAAAAAAAAAAAAAAAAAGTCACAGTAGTTAGACACACGAACCATGTCCCCTACACACCGGCACCTCCGGCGATTGAAATCTCAACACCAGGGAAATCATTGTGGGATCTACCACCACCCCCTCTCCTCCCCCTTGATGGTTTCTGCCAAGGGGAGCGATGCTACATCCCCTCCTCTCCCTGTGGGGTCTAACCCCCTCCTCTATGGGGTCCTTGTTTCCGTTCATCATTGACTCGCTCATGAAGTTCGGTTCTCCCCCCTTACCCCACACTTTCTTTGCACCTCGCTTAGGTTTTTGCACGGTCGGCATTCCGTTCTCTTCGCTCATGGTCGGCACTGAGCTTTCCAAGCCCTTTGCGAAGTACCTTTCCGTCTCGGTTATGTGGTCCTGTCGGGGAACACTCCGGTTAGTAACTTCTGCACTTCATCTTTGTTTCGCATTGGGAAAAGCAGCAGCCGCGGTTACTCTAGTCGGTCATCTCAAGTGTTTGGACTAGTCTTTCCTACATCCACCTTCTTTGGTCTTCGTCACGTTGGTCGGTTACAGCTACATCCAGTACCTCAGATTGCCCCTTACTGCGCCCTTTAGGCTTGCACCCTACGGCCCTGTCCCCACCTGTGTAGCAGATTTCCGCTGCCCCGCCCTCTGCGGTTGATCTTTGGTCACTATACAAAAACCTATAGCAGTTACGCCCGTCCTCCTACCCGTCGCTAATGCCCTTTTGGCACACTGACTGGGGACTCGTCAGAGTCTCCTCCATCCACCTTGTAATGCTAGCAGCCCGCACCGCGTTGTCGCCCGGGGCCACTCTGGCGTGCAGGTCCATAGTCTCACTTCCTAGCTCTGGCTGATACACGTCATTTATCAGAGGTAATTTTCCTTTGTCAGGGGTTCATTCATTCCCTTCGTGTTTATACTTTTGGTTGTAGATGTCGCTAAGGGTTCTCCTCTCCTTTCTGCGTGCTTCTTTCCTTTCTACTTCCTTCGTACGTCCGAGTATGTTCCTAGGATTGAGTTGGGGGATCAGCAAGATGGGCTGTTGGTCTTATATCAGAGGGACTTGGGGGTTAGAATCTTTCCTGGGGTGAGGATAATATACTTTTTTGTAGCCATATCGTTAAGATGCATGCTATGCTTTGTACCTAGTTTAACAAATGCATATGATCCAAAAAAAAGGAACAAAAAAGAAAAGTTATAGTAGTTGGAGCGCTGCTCCATGGCCCTATACTCATTTGAGTCCGCCATTCTCTTCTCCCACTCATCCGCCCCACAGAGATCTTGTCTCCTCCAAGTGATTTCTCATCTGGGCCCTGAGTCTCCCCTCTGGTCCAACAAGCAAATGCTCATTGCACTTGGTGAGTTCATCGTCACTACCGCCACTGGCTTCTGCCCTTGGATGCCCCTCCTCTCTCCGTCGCTTCAACCCTCTTCTTCCAATCCCTTTCTTCCCTCTACCACCTCATCTGCCCCTGGCCCTCGAGACTAGCAAGCAATTTCATACATTGCTTATTAGCTTTAGCTGCTCAGTGACACTTATCGGTCGCATTGGAGGACCTGGTTACGATATTTTCTTTTGTAGATTGTTAATTGATTTATGGTTTTGTTTTGGCTCTATTGATAATATGCATGCTATTTCTTGTACCGTAGGCATAATGAACGTATCATTTATAAAGAAAAGAAAAAAGTCACAGTAGTTAGAAGACACTTCAGCTCCCCTCTCTCCCGCCCTAAATTTCTCAACATCACATCGCTCTGTGCGCTATCCTCTCTTTCACACCTTCTGTCTCTATTGTTTGGGTCTTGCGTCCCAAATCCCACTCTCGAAGATGGCCTCGCTCCACCCCCTGCAAGGTGGCCACCGAGAAACACCACCCTAGCTCCCCTGTCGCCTCTCCCTGGTATGGGCAACCTTGACCTCTTGGTCTTGGTTTTCCACGAAACTGTGGCCAACATGAGCCTCCCGGCCAAAGGTATCCCCCCATCACTCTGAATAATATCTCAATCCTCTCTATCCAAGAACAAATTCTCCTCACTCAGCTCTCCAGCTACCTCAAAACCAGCATTTCCATCACTACCATCTTCCAAACTCTCTCTACAGAAGTCCACTACCTCTCATCACAAGTGGCCAACCTAGACCTCTCCCCGCAACACCCCAACCGTGGACCACTCCAACCGTTCCTCCGCGATATTGCCTCACGCCATCCCTCAGCCGCTCAGGCCCCTTTGCCATGCCAGTGGGCCAACATAGTACTACCTTCCCCCCCTCAGACCGGTATATTCTGTCCAGCCCCAACAGGCAACACCAACCACTCGCACGGAGACACGAGAAAAGGGAGCGCCCCTCAAGCACCCTGCCAGCCCCCACACCCCCTCCCAATACTGTCTGGTCATCCCACTCAGCTGACCCCGATTTCGGGAGATATGAAACATCGACCTTTCCCCCACCCGCCTATTGCAACCCGAAGCTTTTGCCAAGCAATACCCCGACACCTGGGAAGCCAACGAGTTCAATAAAGGGAAATACCCGCTGAACTCTATGTGGATCCACCGTCACCTGGACGGCTCCTGGCGCGCTCCATCCAGCATCGCCCCCAAGGCTACTCTCACATATGCTCAAGCTGGTGCGCCTTCTACCAAAGGCAAGAAAAGCCGTCAAGCAAAGCCTGCGGCCACGGCTTCCTCTGGTGCGGTTGCGTCTAGAGAGGCTTTTGTCAATCGTACACCTCCTCTCCCTCAAGCTGTATGCATGTTCTTTGCCTCAAGGACCACTCTCGCACCGCACCCGGAAGCAACCAACATAGCAGCCCACTTCCCCGACATTGCTGCCTCTGTTTTAAGAGATGCAAACAGCTCTCTCCCCCTCTCCTTCTCCTCTACAGTAAACGACAGAGACTCTGTCTCGTTACTTGGAGGAGACCGCCACCCCTCCGCTTCTGCCTACACCCCATATTTCGCTCCCCTCACCACCAGACTGAACAAAGCCTTTCTTGTAGGCAATTCCCTGTGTGTACTCGTCAACCATGCTCTAAAAGAAACGTAACGATCGATCCCCTCCAGCCCACTCGACTTCCTCCCCACAAATAACGACCAGCTCTTCTCCTCTCTTCACGAGTCAATCCACAATGCCAGGGAAGTCTCCATTCTTTAAGTACGCTACCTCAAACTGAATTCTGAGTCTAGCGGTCAGCAGACTTCTACCTCAGTAGTTGTCACAGTGGCCCCCCATGACTCCAATGCACTCCTCCCCTTGATGAACCTCTACTCCGGAAACCGCTGAGTGGAATAGATGTTCTCCTCCACCAACAACTCTCAGTGGACCAAATGGTGGAAATTTGGTCACACATTCCCCTGCTACCCCAACACGATTCCTGTCTGGCCCTTGTGCTCGCTTACCCACACCAAAAACGAGCATGGCTGCCCTAACTCTTCCTGCCCTAAGGCATGGTAACCTCGAGCCTGTCCTCAACAACTGCCCATCCTCAGTAGCGTGCTGTCCTAACTGCCAAGAGAAGCACTCTTTGCACAGCAGGGATTGCCCCTCCTGCCCAAAGGTGGCCCCTATGGGCCCAGGATGCCAGCTCAACAGACACAGGAGAGCATGGATCTTGTACAAGACTAGGCTGGCCCTTCGTCGCTCACTCGTCCAAGACCCAATACCCCACACAAGACCCCGAAAGCCCTTATACTCCCCCGCGATACTCCACCTCCGAGGCAGAGATCCCAACCCATCATAAACAACCTGCTACAAAGGGAAGCTGGAAATGAATCCCTGGCGTCCGACTGCTCTCAGGGCTCTGCCTGGTGATGGACAATTTCTTTACTAAGTCCAGCTATTGTGAAGCTGTCTTCCTGTCCTTTCCTATCATTCAACATAACTGCCTTCGGAGCTTGGATGTTTTTCTTTCACTCTTTCATAGTTTTACTATGCTACCACACACTTCCAAGAATATTGCAATTCAGGACCCTCCCTCTAGAGGATCTGTACTCCTGTCCTTGCCGGGTTTTCGTTCATTCGCCCCCCTACCCCACGGCCGACCTTGAGTAGCCATTTAAATTTCTCATTCACATGACACACTCCTATCATGCACCACCATATTTCACAGCACATCAGAGATGCTCTCCGTGGAGGCCTTTTCCCTGGCAGGCCTGTTTAGGTCCTCCCACTGTTCCCTTAGAGTTACTTTAGTATATCTTCTCTACACTAACCACCCTCCCTATAGCTCATTTACTTCCGGCACTGTTTTCACTCCCCTGCCCTCCCCCCAGCTGATTGTTGGGGATTTCAACCTTCATTACCCCCTTGCTGACCCCCTTCGCACCCGCTCTGATAGGGAGTACACTCTCTATGCCCGATAGCTAGATGTTGCTTTTGACACTCTATATCACCTTCTCAATACCTCATGGGTGTACACTCATTTTCTGTTTGATACAATTTCAAGACGATTGTACTAGACCTTGAATTTGCAAAAACCACTCTTTCCACCATTGTGTCCTCTTGGGACACACCGCTGCCCTCCCAGGAATGGGACCATGTACCGATCGTCGTTACCCTTAGACCACTAGCAGTCATGCTTCCACGGCCCACTACTCACTGGCCTCTCTTAGACTGGCCTGCAGTCAAAGAGGCAATAGTAGACTTCACCTTCCCTCCCTGGCCAACCAGGGTCACCGCCAAAGGCCTTGCGAGGTGGTTCGATATCTCCTCCACCCGCTAGACTACACTCCTCACCTCCTATGACCCAGCATAACGCCCATGCCCCCGGTCCAAACCATGGTGGTCCCCACACCACTCAGCCCTTAGACGGGAAAACCACAGTATGGCCAAACGCTCCCATCAAAACCAATCACCATTTAACTTGAGCAATATGAAGTGCTTGAGGAGATCCTACTTTAAAGGCATCGTTTCGGCCAAGAAAACCCACTGGTCTGATTTCCTATTGACGGCTACAGGCCAGTCCGTCTGGAGTGCCAACAGGCTTGCCTTTAGTCGCCCGCCCCAAAGATTTGCGGACCTCTCGAATGACAACGACCGCTGGGAAGTGTCCGAAACACTCCTAGCTTACTTCTTCCCCCCAAGGGTACCGCACCCTCCCCTCCTCACTAGATCACGTCATGAGGACTACACCCCGCTCACATGAGAGGAAGTGCAAAGAGTACTTGCGCTCACCTCAAATACCAGGGCCCCGGGTCCGGCTCATATCCCCTACGCAGTATGGAAATCCCTCCCGCGCCTCATGCCCGCTCTCCTACCATCCCTGCTGAACCCACGGCTGGGTCATTGCTTCCACTCCCCCTTCCTCAAAAAAGCCCTTCGTGTTGTCCTCGACAGACCCAGCAAACCCTCCTAGGACTGCCCCTCGTTCTTCAGGGGAATCGTCCTCCTTCGCACCAACTCCAAGATTCTTGAAAGGGTTGCGCCCTCCTGACTGTCAGCTCAGACGGTAACCGGTTCCCTCATCCACCCCCTGCATTGAGGTTCCCTTCTGGGGAGAGGCACAGCTGATGCTGCCCTTGGACTGAAAGACCCTGTCCAATCTTTTCATCGCCTCAGCCACAAGGTCTTGACCCTGTTCCTCGACATAATAGGTGGGTTTGATAAGGTGGAGGCTCCTGCCCTTCTGACTTTACTCCGCCGGAAAGAGATGAGGCCTTACCTTGTTAAATAGGTTGGTTCCTTTCTTCGTTACCGTACCTGCCATCTCACCTACCAAGAGTCCCCTTGGATCTTGGGCCATATCTCTGTTGGAGTGCCCCAGGGCTCCCCATTCGCTCCCCTCCTGTTCGTCATTGTAAGGGGGGCACCCTGTAGAGAGGTGAACTCTGAGGTTGCGACCGCACCAAACACTCAAAGTAGAAGATAAGATGAGGTCAAATAATTCAGAAGAATCAACGGTAAAACTCAATATAGTTAAGCTCGAAGCTTCACTCAATTTACTTCTCTGGAGGAAAAGTTGGTTGTTGAAGTAGAATGCCAAACGCTTAAACTTAAGTAGATATCAGATTTAAGCCTTTGACATTCACCATTACTTCCGACCTTGTGCGAGCACCCTGACATGCTCAGGGTATGTCCGAGACCTACCCTCCATCAGGATGTATCCTGCCAGAACTGTCGGACACACTCGGGTACACTTAACTCCGTCAATAGGATATGCGTTTCTGCAATGCAGCTCCAATACAACCCTGGTGGAAAAGCTCTTGCTATTAAAGTCATACCAGTGGCTAACTGTTATGACAACAACCGGAGTCAATACCTAGGTGGTGGACTCACTGGCACAGTGGAAGTTTTGTCAATACAAGCTATGCAGTCAATCATGTAATCTACGCGACTATCCAATGTGATAAATTGATATAAAAGCTCCCCCGGTGAGACGTAGCCGATGGTTCGCTAAGTGGGCGCTACCCATAGCCAGCCTCTCGGGACATGCTCTACCGTGATAAGACTGATACCTCTAGAGTCGAATAACAACCCATAGTAATGCTACAAATCAAGGGGAGAAGTTCCGGGCTGGTTACTGAGGTATTTGTCTCGAAAACCCCCTGGCCTTCTGAGACTACCTGAGTACCACTAGGAAGACTACCCTACAACCCGTAGGCTAGAATAGACTCCTAGATGCCCGAGAGACCACATATGGGCGACCCCCATTTTGGCCTTTACCCATACTCCCCTTATCTATCCTGCGAACGACATTCAGTCGGACAGACAGCGACGACTTATACGGTGTTACGGCAGCTGCTCCAATGACCTCTTTTAACTAGCAAACGAGCAACTACACAGCCGTCTGTCTATGACGCGCCGTCCCAACGCTGGGGCCAGAGCGGGGTGTTAGCTAAACCCGCCAAAGTTCAATAATATGTCCTGGACACCATTACACAGGCGTGGGGCCTCACCGCGCAGATGCGTGGGCGTCCAAGAACATCTAAGAGCACATAGAATGTGAGGCAATCGACCTCTAAGTTCTAGGATGACTTTGCTGGTCAAGGTAGGGTAACTTGGACACCTCAGTAGGGTAACTGGGGTCCATGGGCATAATGACCAAATTCCCAAGGTAGGGTAACTTTGCCCGCTTATGCCTTTAACCGCTCCGGAAGCCTTCCAGTCGACCATAGCGGTCGTCTTGGAGGTCCGTCTAACATTCCCATAATTCTCTTGACCTTATGCAAATGTTCTCCCGAATGGTTACCCTGCCTAGTAAAGTACCTCAAGGCTACTCAACAATTCCCTAGGCCTTATCCTAGGTTTACCAGCTATTTGTATAAAGTATACGAGACCATACCACCTCTGGTTACCTCTTGGTATATCATTTGGGCTAAGGTGATAGTGATTGCAGCTACCTATCGTAGGGTCATTCCACGACCTTACTATCCTCTTTGAGGAGTGCCTTTAGCGTTGATTAATAGGTTTGATCACTATCACCTGCCTTCATAAGAGCCTCATGAAATGTTGTCTGCAACCGAAAACCTTGGCAAGTCTGCAACACATGTGGTTGCAAGATGACAGGCTCCTCTCCAATATAGTGTCCCAGGCGAAAAAATGTAAAAGGTGCCGGTTTACTCCCCCCTTCAGGGCTGTAGTCCATACCCCTCGACAAAGCATCAGCTGTTTCATTTAACTGTCCTTCTTCATAAATAACCTTAAAATTCAACAGTTGTAGAAACTCTGCCCAGCTGTGTTGTCTGTGCTTTAGAGTCTTTGTAGTAGTAACGTACTCTAAATTCTCAAGATCGGTATACACCAATATCTTATCATCAACCGACATCAATCTATATGCTCATTCCTTAAAGGCTGCCACTATTGCGGCCATCTCCTTATCATGGACGTCATAATTTATCTCTGCTGGCGAGAACTTTCTAGTATCAAAAACTACAGCATGCCATTTGTCATCTTCACTCAGTTGAGATAATACGGCTCCTAATGCAAAGTCGCTAGCGTCAGTTTCCAACTATGTTGGACTAGTGTCATCAAAGTGTGTCAGAATTGGACCTGTGGTAAACATCTTCTTCAAGTTGTCAAAAGCATCCTGACATGAAGGAGTCCACCTCCATTTGATACATTTCTTTGTCAAGTCCTTTAATGATTTGGCTATCTTGCTAAACCCTTTTATGAACCGATGATCGAAATTGGCAAAGTGCATAAAACCTTGCACATTGAGGACCTTCTCGGGCGTTGATCATGCCCGGATCTCTTCACCCTTTGTACTTGTGATAGAGATTCTTCTATCGGATATCTTATACCCAAGGAACTCTACTTCCCGTTGATAGAAGCTTGACTTCTTAATGCTATCACAAAGGCGTGCGTTTCTCAGCCTTTCCATGACCCGCCTTACTAGGGAGGCATGTTCTTCAACTGTCTCTGTATAGATTAATATGTCATCCATATAAGCGATGACTCTGACATCTAACATGTCACAGAATACATCATTGATCATACTCTGGAACATTGATGGTGGGTTGCAAAACCCAAAGGGCATCAGGGTGTACTCATAAAGAAAATACCTGCTTTTAAAAGCGGTCTTCCATTCTTCACCTTCCGCTATGCGGATAAGGTAATAGCCATTCTTCAGATCCAATTTAGTGAAGAGGGTGGCTTTACCAAGCCTACTTCTAAGCTTGCTCATCCAGGGCAACGGATACATATTTTTGATAGTAATCTTTTTTAACCCTCGGTAATCAACACATAACCGAAGCCTCCCATCAGGCTTCGGCACAACTAATATAGGGGCACCTATTGGCGAGGAAGATCTTCTAATCTTTCCATGGTCTTCCATTTCCCTAATATAACCCCAAAGTGCGTCTAATTCCTTCTTAGACAAGGGATAGATAGGCCCATCTGGTAGTTTGGCCTCAGGAATCAAGTCACTACGATGATCGTATTTACTGTGCTCAGGTAAAGCATTGATTTTCTCTTGACTGAATATATCTGCATAGTCTCTATATTCAAGGAGAATCTTAATCTTGATGTCCTACTCGGTTCCCATTTGACACTATTTCGCGACCCTCTGTTTTGGATCTTGCCTTAGCGAACACCGCCCTCTCCCCCCTCGTCTCCTCATGGGACACCCCTCTCCCCTCCACTGGCTCAGACCACGTTCCATGTGTGATAACACTCAGACCTCCGGCTGTTATGCTACCCCCTCCTACTCCGCACTGGGCTCTCCTTGACCTAGACGTGGTGGGGAAGGAACTGGATACATTCACTACGCTACCCTGCCCGCCGAAACCCATGCCCAACTCCCTGAGTGGATGGTTCGACATCGCCTCTACCCGCCTCTCCTCCCTCCTAACCTCCCACACCCCGAGCAACCGCCCATGCCCCCGCTCGAAGCCATGGTGGTCCTCTCGCCTATCGTCTCTAAGGAGGGAATATCACAAGTTTGCAAAGTTATCCCGCCTAGACCCATCCCCCCTCAACTGGAGCAATGTGAAAAGCGCAAGAAGAACATACTTTAAGGCCATCGCCGTGGCCAAGAAAACACTGGTCGGACTTCCTATGCTCGGCCCCTCTGCGCTTCCTCTAGACGGCCAAGAGATTTGCTTTCGGCCAGCCACCACAAAGGTTCCCAGACTTGCCAGGGGCCTCTGACCCGGCCGAGGTAGCAGCAACTCTCCTTGACCACTTCTTCCCCTCCAAGCCCCCACCTCCCCCCTCCTCCGCCTCACACTTTATGAGGACTATTCCCCCCTCACCTCTGAAGAGATAGCCAGGGCTCTCTCTAAGTCCTCAAACACCTCCGCCCCTGGACCAGACCACATCCCGTACTCTGGGTGGAAGTCCGTACACCGCATCAAGCCCTCCCTTCTCCCTTCCCTCCTGGACCCCCTGTTGGCCCACGGTTTTCACCCTCCCTCCCTCAAAAAAGCACTTGGTATTGTCCTTGACAAACCGGGTAAACCCTCATACGACTCACCCTCCTCCTTTAGGGTTATCGTCCTCCTCCGTACGCTCTCAAAGATCCTTCAGAGAGTGGTAGCTTCCCGCCTTTCAGGCCAAGCAGTGATATCCTCCCTCATCCATCCCCTTCAATGCGGGTCCCTCCCTGGGAGATCTACCGCTGATGCCGCCTTGGTCTTACAACATAATGTTGAATCCTTCCACCGCCTCCGATACAAAGTCTCCACTCTCTTCCTTAATGTGAAGGGAGGCTTTGATAATGTGGAGTCCCCCTCACTCCTTTCTCTCCTCCACAAGAAGGGGGTCAGCCCGTACCTGGTTCAGTGGGTCGGCTCCTTCCTAAGGGATCGCACCTGCCGCCTGACGTTCCAAGGGTCCCCGCGCCTCTTCGCTCCAGTCTCGGTCTGGGTCCCTCAGGGATCCCCTATCTCCCCGCTTCTATTCGTCATATACGTCTCCTCCCTCCACCTGGAGATCCCCAGGTCTCTTATTATCTCCTACGTCGACGACCTTGCTATCACAGTGGCCTCACCCTCCTACAGAACCAACGTTCGCCTCCTTCAGAAGTCCTTCTCATCGCGCAAGAGAAAGGCCTCCCCGATCAACATCTCCTTCTCCATTCCGAAAACCGAACTGATCCACTGGAGGACCACCAGGAGCAATGAACTGCCGTCCTCCCTCCCGGTGTAGCTAGAGAATCAGCTCTTCTATCGACAATCCCACCTGAAGTCCTTGGGCCTCATCTTCAATCCCACCTTTGATCCAAGGTCTCACTTATCCAGGAGGTACACCCTTGCCAATGCCGCCCTAGCGACCATTCGTCGCCTCTCCCCCCCCGGGATGGGCCTCCCACCCTACCTGTGTCTCGCCCTGGCGCGCTCGCTCCTCGCTCCGATTCTTCTATACGGGTCCGCTGTCTGGAACCCTCCCCCGTCTATCATGGGCCCCATGTCCGTTTTCTGGCATCGGGTCTGTAGGTGGATAACCACCTGCTTCTCCTCAACCAACATAACGGGTTTACACAGGGAGGCCTGTCTCCCCCCGCTGCCCGTTCTGGTACGCCACCAACACCGCTTTGCGGGCCTAAGGCTCATCTGCTCCCCCCTGGAGATAAACCCCGCCACAGCCCGCCTCCCTAAGTCTGTCCCCACCTTCTCGCCCCACCGTGCTACCTTGATAGCACGTGGGAAGATTACCTCCCGACCCTATCTCTTCTTCAACCTTGACTGGCGTTCTACCCCAGACAAGTCCAAGAACCCAAGGTACCGACACAACGCCATCACAGGGCTGGCTAACCTGGCCGTCCCCCTCATACACGATGTCTCGATGCTGCCTCCCATCTCCCTCCACTTAACGGACTACCTGCCCGCGGTCCCGGGGGTTGTCCCCTCCTATACTCGCCTCAAGTTGAGGGCTAAACACCACCTCCTTTCCGACTGGTCTGACACCCCGGCCCCCCCATACTACCCCTTTCCGCCCTTGACGCGGCCCCCATCCCTTCATGGGCTTGGGCAAGTTCGTTGCGGGCAGGATACACCAGATGCGTTCTGGGAAAAGCTATCTTGCGGCTCACCCCTCATGGGGCAACCCTGATGCCGACACGTGCTGCCCTTTGTGCTCTGAGGCCCCGCAGACCTTTGAACATGCCATCCTGTGCTGCCCCTCCTGTGCCCGCCAGAGATCCCGCCTCCTCCAAGGGGTCTCAGACTTGGCCCCTGAGGCCTCAATCTGGTCCGACCAGCAGCTGCTCATTGCCCTGGTTGAGTTCATTCGCACTACCGCTACTGGTTTCCCACCAGGGATGCCCCCGCTCGCCCCCTCCCTCCAGACCCCTCCTCCAAACCCCCTCCTCCAAGCTACTGCCCTACCCGCCCCTGGCCCTCGAGACTAGTTTAGCGGTTTTTACTTTCCTTGATTATAGCTACGGCTGCTGTGCGACCCTTATTGGTTGCGTTGGGGGAACTGGTTATGTTTGTTTTATTTGTTGATTGTTAGTTTGATTTTCTGTCATCCTCCGTCTCCTCTACACACCCGGCGATTGAAATCTCAACACCACGAGATTATCACCACTTTTCCCAACTCCACCCCCCGTTATGGGTTCGCCCTAGGGGGTGGAGTGCA
>Ga0307509_10009610_pt1 | contig 12038 bp, 17 predicted proteins | sample 10_EM_MG_FD_202245 | JGI IMG/M metagenome (GOLD analysis project Ga0307509, IMG submission 202245) | Populus trichocarpa ectomycorrhiza microbial communities from riparian zone in the Pacific Northwest, United States - 10_EM | ecosystem: Host-associated > Plants > Roots > Unclassified | place... | reverse complement strand
GATAACTCGCGATACCTTGCCAATTGAAGAAGAAGAGGAATAAACGATAGCTCTTCCTCCCATGATCCGGTTCTAGCTTATAATTGTTTCATAATGTCACTGTGATTACTGTTGAACATGATTAGAATTGTCGGATTGTACACTTGAAAGGTGGCCCCCACGTTTCCATCATGTGCATATGCTGCACACAAGCCTCACACCTTCCTCCATTCGACCACCATGTTCGCTGCACCACCGACAGGAGGACCTACTCAGAATCAGCGACGTATTCCAGACAACGAAAAGCCACCTTTCCTGTGGTTGAAAGGATATTGTCGATTCGGTAATAGATGTAAATTTCGTTGTGCCTAGAGATGGAAACAATGTCACTGCAAACTGGGTGTGGGAATTTGTGAGTCACTGGGAACGCCACGAAATACGGAACCTGTTCAATTTTCGTACACAATCAACGTCTGAGGTCCTTCAATCTCGCGCTACGTCCCGCCATACTCCGCGATAACAGTGAGCAGGACATCACATCATATTCTATTGCGACATTATTACATACATTAAATGTAACCACCAATTTAAGAGCTATTCCTCAGGTATCGCCTTGGAATTTCGATCCCCGCCATGGCCCTTGCATTATTTCCATGGGCTCTGGCTATCCCGTAGATTAGATTAGATACCATCAGTGGCTGTGCACGGTCCTGTGCAGTGCCAGCGCTACAGAACAGGATCATCACCGCCTACAACGCCATATCGTACGGCCTTGCTCGACGCGATTCCACCGCGCAGACCTCACCACCCACCAGATCTGCCCGATCCAACGAGTTATGCACCTCTATTCCACAGGCTTAGAGTTAGTGTTGCCTGTTCTGGGTAACTGAGCCTAAATTTGGGTGGCAAGACACATGGGAATTGCGTGGCATTAATATCGCAATCCGCCAGTTAAGCAGATGTGTCTTGGCAACAGAGTATAATTCAATTCCGAACAGTGAGATTATACATGCGGATATGGCGTGGTTGTGCAGGCCACGAAGCAGCCACACAACACTTGATGGTGCGTCAAAATCTCTTCTCCATCACCTTAGGTATTAAAATTTCACGTCCTTTGTTATGCACCATAGCATCCATCTTTCCCAGTATCTCCCCATATCGGCACTTATTCATGAGCAACAAAAAAAAAATCAGGTTAGGTCCAATGGACATTGTCTTCGCGTACGTGCCCCTCTTCAATCAGCCTACCGTTTTTACTCTTGTGCGCTAGTATCATTGGTCCAACCGGAGTTGGAAAAAGCACGGTGAGCCTGGTTGGAAAGCTGCAAGAATCCTCGTTCAACTGTTGCTTTGCTCTTAGTTTATTAACGTCGCTCGGGGCAGAAAGGTTACGCCAGTTGGGCAAAGCACGACTTCTTGTACCAAACAACTTTTGCCGATAATCTTCGATCACATTCCTGATTGTCCGAAGCTTGAAGGCTACCGCCTAGTTCTCCTTGACACCCCCGGTTTCGATGATACCGATGGACAGGACAGAGAAATTTCGAGGCGCATCGCTAAATGGTTGGAAGCCTCGTGAGTGGATCCCAAGCGTCTTCCTGAGGAACGATCCAAATCTACTATCAAAGCCGTCGCAATGGTGCGCTCGTTGGCGGTGTACTCCATTTATATGATATAACCGTCAAGCGCTTCAATGGCAAAGCGCGCCAGAACCTTCGCGACCCGTCTACTTCCGCCTGGTGCGACGACATGCGGAAGACCGTGATAGTAACGACAAACTGGCCGTGGTATCCTGATGAAGATCTTGACCAGCGTGAAGAAGAAATGAAGGACGACCATTGGAAGACACTCATTGGGAATGGGCTCCAGGTGTGGCGATTCCTGGGACATTACAACTCTGCTTGGGCTGTCATCAATTCCCTTCTCCATCATGTCGACCTATCTCCTACGTCCAAATTACCTATAAATGGCAAAGAAATCAAGCTTGGCCGACAGGACATTGTCTTCCCGTTGGTATCCATATCTTGACCAAGCTCGCCTTTTCTTACTCTTGTCATAGTGTTATGGGTCCAAGCGGAGCTGGAAAAAGCACGGTAAGTCCAGTCCAAAAGCAATAGCAACCCAGCCGTTCAAGCGTTACGCTGTTCCTAGTTCATTAACATTGCCCTGGGTCTGGGTAAAGATGTCACAAAGGTCGGGCATAGAACAACCTCCTGCACCAAACACCCATTGCCGATAATCATCGATCCCATCCCTAACTGTCCCAAGCTCGAAGGCTACCGGTTGGTGCTCCTGGACACGCCTGGCTTCGATGATACCCACGAGGAGGATGTAGAAATCTTGAAGCGCATTGCTAAACGGCTGGAAGCTGAGTGAGTGAATCCCGAGCCTCTTCCTGGGGATTCATCCTAACTTATCCCCAAAGCCGTCGCAACGGTGCCGTTGTCGGCGGCGTTCTCTACTTGCATGATATATCCGCCAAACGCTTTACTGGCACAGCGCGCCAGGGCCTACTTATGTTTTCTCGCTTATGTGGCTATGCCGCCATGCCGCAGACTATGTTGGTAACGACCAAATGGCCACCAAATTCTGATGCCGTTCTTCAGCAGCGTGAAGTGGAAATGAGAGACGTACATTGGAAGACTCTGATTGCAAAGGGACTCAAAGTTCGCCAATTCCAACGAAACCAGGATTCCGCTTGGGAAATAATCAACGAGCTTCTTCAAGATATCCCAGGCATCCTTTTGCAACGAAACAATACCAGCAACTGGCTAGACCTTCAAATCCAAATGGAGTTGATTCAACGTCGGATGACTATCCCAGAAACTGAAGCAGGTCAAGAGTTGCGCTACACCCTCAAGCAGCTCCTCAAGATACAGCAGGAAGTCGTCGCTTTGGAGAAGTCATTCGCTCGCACTGGCAACCGCGAAGCACAAACGGACTTGAAAAATGCCCGTGCGACAAGACGCAAACTCCAGAATCAGGTGAAAAATCTTAGGATACGTCTCTCCCTTCCAAAGCGTTTCCTCAGGACGTTTGGCATAAAGGCGAGTCTTTTTCACCAACCACGGACGAACGCTCAATGTTAGTGTCACCACCAGTCTGGAAAACGACGTTGATTGCATTGCAATCGCGTTCCCTGCCCCCTTTTCGAATAATTTGATCGTATTGATTGAGGCAGCCCATAATTATTATTTAATTACACAATCTGATATTGGCAAGTCACGTGATGTACGCGACCCCTCTTTTGCTCTGCACTCAAATTCGCCATACCCATAACCCCCTAACTTACGGGTTTGGTCCGATATCATCAAATGAAATAGAAGATTATGAGAGGTGACACTAGCAGCTTGAAGATGTGATAGAGGATGAGTTGACACCAGGTCGTTCGTCACCTGTATACTCCGAATCAATGACGTGAGTTTACGGTGATATTTGAAATATAGTCGCCACTGACCAAAGTGCCAGTGAGAGCCTCTTCAACAATGGTAGGCTTTTCATACACCTCGCCTCGTGAATCAAAGAGTCGAGTATCGAGTCCGCTATCATCAAACATGGTTCGAATGTTTCTCCTCCGGGAGCGTCTCCGAGGATGGTAGGCTGGGAACGCAAAGCGGAATAAGTAGGTAGATGGCCCACGTTCCAGATCCCAGGTATCTTAAGCAATCACGAAATACTTCCGCATGGAAGCTGCATGACTGCTGCTTGTAGCTCCAACGCCTTCCGTGTCTGTACAATGTCTCCGCAGACTCTATGGATGTTACGTGTTCTGGGTGCCGGATGGCAGAGCCCATGCGATTAAACCACATTCCGCCAGGCTCCAACTCAAACATACACGACCTGATAGCGGGATGATTGCAGCAGTTGAGATTATACACGTGGACACAGCGTGGTCGTGCTGGCCACGAAGCAACCATACGGTTAGCGGTGCGTCAAAATTTCTCCTTTTCCATCACCCTATGTATTAAATTTTGAGTCCTTTGTTTCGCACTATAGCATTCGTCTTACCTAGTATCTCCCTGTCGCAGTTACTCATGAGCAGGAAAGAAATCAAGCTAGGTCCAAAGGACATCGCCTTCGTGTATGTATCCATATCTTGACCGAGCCCGCTTTTTCTTACTATTGTGTTAGCATTATGGGCCCAACTAGAGCTGGAAAAAGCACGGTGAGCTTAATCGGAGAGCAGCAAAAATTCAGTCGTTCAAGGGTTACGCTGTTTCTAGTTTATTAACGTTGCTCGGGGTGAAAATGTCACAAAAGTCGGCCACGGCCTAACCCCTTGTACCAAACACCTTTTGCCGATAATCATCGATCCCATCCCTAATTACCCGGGGCTCAAAGGATACCGTCTCATTCTCATAGACACCCCTGGCTTCTATGATACCCACGAGAAAGATGTAGAAATCTTGAAGCGCATTGCTGGATGGCTGGAAGTCTCGTGAGTGAATCCCGAGTCTCTTCCTGGGGAATAATCCTGATTTATCTCCAAAGCCGTCGCAGCGGTGCCCTTGTCGGCGGCATTCTCTACTTGCACGATATAACCGCCAAGCGCTCTCTTGACGCAGTGGGCCAGAACCTACAGAAGTTTTCTCATTTATGTGGATACGACTCAGAGGCCATGCCAAAGACTGTGTTAGTAACGAGGAAATCCCCCTCGAATCATGACACCGTTCTTGAAGAGGAAATGAAGGGTGAACATTGGAAGATGCTGAGACTCGAGGTTCGCGGATTCGAACTGAATCAAGCTTCCGCTTGGAATGTCATGCGTCTCCTCCTCCATCCCATCAATCTATCTCCTCCGTCGTACGAGCCGGGCGAAAAAGACATTATCTTCCCGTTGGTATCCATATCTCGACCGAGCATGCCTTTTCTTACTCTTGTGCTAGTGTTATGGGTCCAACTGGGGCTGGAAAAAGCACGGTAAGCCCAATCTGAAAGCGATAACAACTCCATTGTTCAAGGGTTGTGCCGTTCCTAGTTTATTAACGTTGCTCTGGGGACAAATGTCGCACTAGTCGGGCACACTACAACTTCTTGTACCAAACACCCTTTGCCGATAATTATCTATTCCATTCCTAATCACCCAAAGCTCAAAGGCTACCGGCTGGTGCTCCTAGACACGCCTGGCTTTGATGATACCCACGAGGAGGACGTAGAAATTCTGAAGCGGATTGCTAAATGGCTAGAATTTTCGTGAGCTGAGCTTGGTCTCTTTATCAGGAACAAGCCTAACATATCTCTAAAGCCGTCGGAACCATGCGATCGTGGGCGGCGTTCTTTACTTCCATGATATATCCGCCAAACGCTTTACTGGAACAGCGCGCCAGAGCCTGCTTATGTTTTCTCGCTTATGTGGGTACGACGCCATGCCGAAGACTGTATTGGTAACGACAAATTGGCCATCTGATCGTAACGTCGTTCTTGAGCGGCGTGAGGAGGAAATGAAGGACGAACATTGGAAGAGTTTAATTGAAAAGGGACTTGACGTTCGCCGATTCCAACGAAATCGAGATTCCGCTTGGGATATCCTCGGCCACCTTCTTGAAGGCATCCCAAGCGTCCTTTCCCGACGAAACGACATCGACAAGCGCCTCGACCTTCAAATCCAAGCAGAGTTGATTAAACTTGGGATGACAATTCCAGAAACTGAAGCAGGTCAAGAGTTGCGCTACACCCTCAAGCAGCTCCTCAAGATGCAGCAGGAAGCTGTTGCTTTGGAGGAGTCATTCGCTCACACTGGCGACCGCGAAGCACAAACAAACTTGGAGAATATACGTGCGACAATAGGCAAACTCCAGGATCAGGTAAAAGACCTTAAGGTACGTCTCTCCCTCCCGAAGCGTCTTCTCAGGGTGTTTAGCATGAAGGTGAGTTTGTTTACAACAATTTTGGGGTTGAATGCTCAACGTTGATACCACCAGTCTGGAAAACGGCGTTGATCGCGTTTCAACCGCTTGAATATATCTACATCTGCCCTGTTTGAATAATCGATGAACCGAACTCCTGGATGAATCGACGCAATCCAAAAAATTATTTAATTAGTATTTTGTGCACAATGAAATCAAGATCAAATATGTTCTGCGTCCCAGTGATTGGATCCAAGCAACTTGTCAAAACTTGTCGAACTGGACGAAGTACCTTCTGTTTTCTTGCTTGATAGCCGTAGGGAATTTCCGTGCCAAGGAAACTACGTTACAAGATAAACTGAGCAAAGGTGCTACCTCGCCAGCTCGTAGCCCTTAGCGACGCACTCTACTTCGGTGATGCCCACAAAACATCCCCTCAGGCATCACTTCTACTGGGGCCCTCACAAACATCGAGGAGCACAAAATACTTTCATGGACATTATACATCAGGAAGAGGATGTGTTCCAATATTCACTAGACTGGTCAGAAATGCGGCATTGAAGGAAGCGGCAAGGAGTCAGGAACGTGGAAAATAGACCAACACTCGACTTTTCCGGAGTCCTGCTTGACTCCCCTGACATAAATCCTGCAACCTGGGGAGCCACATTTACCGAGGTGAGGGATTTATTCGAATCAGCACATCATCCGAGGACACTTGTGAACCCAACCCGGAGGTTGGCATGCCTAATTCGGATGCCTCGATGTCGAATAATCTCCCTTGTTATCGGACCCGATCCACGTTTCACACAAGTATGGCGGTAGTACTTAAGAGGATGAGCTGACGAAAATATGGTGGTACTACAACGTTAATGCAGCCGATCAGCAGCCTGCACTGCCAGATCTACAGAGTCTTGAGCACGCCCTTCGGTGGTGGAACGTACTTGGTCCGAATCTAGCTATCTATGTACCGCAATATAACCATTTGGTGTAGCCAATACGACTAATACAACGCAAAGAATTTAAACATCAACTTCAAGAAATTCTCTGTATTTCGAGGGATCCTTGTATGGGATTCTTGTAAAATTTAAGGATCAGGATTTTCCTGATATATGGAGTACAACCACTTACTTTCGTCGACCATGGTCATGGCGAATGGAACATCCAGATCGCTCATGTGATCGAGAAGGTAGTTGATGATATCCCAAGCATCAGAAGACGTTTGGTGGAAATGGAAAATACGGAGTCCCTCATCAATGAAAGCCTTCCAATGGGTTTTCTTCATCTCTTGTTCACGCTGAACAAGAATGCTGTTGGCATCTGACGACCAGTTCGTCGTTACCAACGCAGTCTTCTGCATGGCGTCGCGGTCCCCTAAGCGCGAAAGCGGCGCTTTGCCATTGGAGCGCTTGACAGATATATCATGGACGTAGAGAACTCCCCTGATGCGCGCACCGCTCTGGCGGCTTTGAGGATAGTTTAGATCTAATTTTCAACAAGAAAATCGCCATGCACTCACGAAGCTTTCAACCATTTGGCAATGCGGTTGAAAATTTCAGAATCATCCGTGTAGGTACTATCGAAGCCAGGAGTGTCAAGGAGCACCAAGCGGTACCCACTGAGATCCGGACGATTAGGAATGGGGTCGATGATTATCGGAAGAGGATCGGTGGTACAAGGACCGGTTATGCGATTCCCGACTGGCGTGACAATTCTACCCAGAGCAACGTTAATGAGCTAGGAACAATTGGGTTGAACGATTGGATTGTCGCTGCTGTCTGACCAGGCCCACCGTGCTTTTTCCAGTTCCGCTTGGACCCACAACGCTAACACAAGAGTAAGAAAATGCGCGCTACCAGTCAGACAAAACAAGGATACTTACGGGAATATAATATCTTTTGGGCCTAGGTTGCTGCTCATGAGTGAGTATGGCAGAGAGAATACTGGGTATGTGGGATGTTACATATGTTGTGAAACAGTCATACACATAGCGGGAAAAGGCCTAACTTCGTTACTGAGCGCGTGGCTGCTTCGTGCCCACGACCACACTGCATCCGCATGTATATTAATTTCAGGCTTCATGTACGCTGCAGGACTGCTAATCAGCAAGATCGTCCACTTGTGTACGAGTGGATTGGATTTGGATTGTCGGAGACTTCAAGTTGGTGGTGTAAATAACCGTCAGACCCGTGCATGTGGCCGCACAGTCCACGCAGCGGAACCTACAGTACTTACGCTTCCTCGCTTTTATGGGGTCCGACGGCCATGCTTTGGTGACGACGCACTGGTCCTAACTATGATGTTCTTGACGAGTGTGAAAAGGAAATAGGGTGAACATTTGAACATTGGAAAGCCCACTAGCATTGACTCCTCCAAATTCGCCGAATCCGGCACTTTTCTGCATGGGGCATTGTCAATGACTCGGATCTGTATCGATGTGACATGGAAAGTACATGGCTGTACCAGTAAAATTTGTCCAGATTCCACGTCCCTCTGGTTATCGCGATTGTCAGCCCGAGTCCACATTGGCTTAAGTGGAAAACGTGCCGAGGATGTTGGCAGCTGATCCATGCGGATGTACGTTATCCAGGTACGGTCCTCAAGCGGGCCGTATAAAAGGTGATTCTGACCGATATAGGAGTCCACTAGTACTTGGACGATTCATGTTCATGCGGTTGTAACGTGGTAGTGTCACGAAGCAACCATGGGTCAACGTTGTCAACAGTTAAGTGTCGCAAGTCCTCACTGCATTAATCTTTGATTAAAATTTGCGAGGAGGTACCAACTCGTACTTCGCACCTCAACATTTGACTTATATACGAATGGCTCACAGATCGCCACCACAGACAAAAGCGAGTGAGGCAATCCAAGTTAACTTGAAAGACATTGTTATTCCGTGCGTATCCGTTCATTAGTCCTAGTAGTCCGTAACATATGCCAACTTCAGTGTTTTGGGTCCAACTGGTTCCGGGAAAAGCACGGTGCGCCAAATTTGACCTGGAACCCACCACATCGCTCACAAGTTTCTAGTTCGTTAACTATGTCATCGGGAAAAAGCAAATGGGAGTCGGCGAAAACATGACCTCTCATACTATTAAACCATGTCCTGCATATGTCATCCCCATTCCTGGTTTCCCAAAGCTCGAAGGCCACCGTTTGGTCCTCCTCGACACCCCCGGCTTCGATGATACCTACGTGGACGATGTAGACATTTTGAAACAAATCGCCGAGTGGCTGGCAGAATCGTGAGCCTGCCCAACTTTTACATCGAGGAACAGTTTTGAACAATGACAAAGGCGCCGTAAGGGCGCGTTCGTAGGCGGAGTTCTCTATCTCCACGATATGTCGACCAAGCGATTAACTTCCACCGCTCGCCAGAATCTAGAGACGCTCACCCATATTTGTGGTGAGGTCTCTATGAAGAAGACGGTTTTAGTGACTACGAATTGGGATTCGGGCACTGGCGATGTACTTCACCGACGGGAGAGTGAATTGAAGGAGAAATATTGGGAGGCCATAATTCAGAAAGGGGGCAAGGTGCAACGATTCTTGCGAAATCGAGAATCTGCCTGGGATATTATCAATAATCTCCTCAAATGTGCCGACCTTGGGGTCCCTCTTCTGTTACCGAAGCAATTGGCCGACGATCAGATACCCTTTTTAGAGACCAAAGCGGGGAGGCGCGCAGTTTCCGTGGCAGAAAAAAAGAAGGAAGGGGAGAATAAGCAGAAAAAAGCCACGGGCGGGTGCGTAATCCAGTGACGGACGCGGGCGGCTGATCCTGCCAGCGACAGCAGCGTAAGATAGAGCACTGTAACGGAAAATGAGGGATTCCAATACCATTCGAAACCTGCTCTGGGCTGTCCAAATTAAATAAAACAGTTATGAGCGTGTAAAGGAGAGAAAAGAACACTGGACAAAAGATCGATGTTTCATCAAATCTTGAAGTGGTAACACGTAGAACATCTTGAATGAAACAAGAATGGACGGGACATTTTTCGGAGGGTCAAGCAGTCAGTGACCACTAAAGCATTCCAAACTTCTTCATTTCCCTGATCCGTCACTTCAATGCAAAACAAAAATGATTAGCTCATAATACACTTTTGAAGGTACTATTGTATAACACATGCCGTCTGCGCCCGCTTCGCGATTTTTTCCCTCACTGCATGCAAAAATGTCCCTGCCCTCGTTTCAGGAACTGGCGTACCATTAATCGCCACTTCTTCCTGAATTTGGAGAGGGTCTAGGTTCTGGGCTAGCCGACGTGTGTTGTCGGCGCGTTGAAGAAAGACGTTGAGAATATCCCAAGCAGACGCCGAGCTCCCCAGAAATCGGCGCACCTCAGCCCCCTGCTGAAGCAAGGTGCTCCAATGTTCGGAACGCATTTCTTCTTCGTGTTGCTGATCGAGATCGGAGGTATTCACTCCCCAGTTCGTAGTGCCAAGGATCACCCTGTTAAGGGCGGCGTCCCCACACAAATGTCGGAATATCGTGAGATTCAAACGTGCCGTCCCAGTGAAGCGCCTGTTGGATATGTCTTGGAGGTATAGGACCCCACCGACAACCATTTCGCGGCGGTAGCTTTCATGAAGAAGTCAGATCTGATTCCTTCACGAATACGGGCCATGAATTCTACTCACGAGACCGCCAACCATGCAGCAATTCGTTTCAAAATCTCTATGTCATCCAAAAATGTATCATCGAAACCGGGTGTGTCAAGGAGGACCAGACGGTAGCCCTTGAGACCCGGAAAGCCGGGAATCGGATCAATAACGACGGGGGAAACATCCATCGTACAAGAGTTTATGTCGTGGCCGACGTTCATCCGCTCGGAGCCGAGAGCAAAATTGATGAACTACAGAAACTGATGGGTACGAACGCCGCGATGCAAGACCAGTTCAGCTTACCGTGCTCTTTCCAGCACCAGTTGGTCCCATGATACTAAAAGGAAATTAAGAATGGCCCGTCTTAACCAGCAGAATCAAACGCACGGTATGACGATATCTGTCTTCCTGCTATCATCCAAGAAGATGTAGTCAAGGGTAGGTGAGCTACCGCCTTTTTGCTCCTCGGTGGCAATCTGCGGATCTGGCGGAGGAAGCTCTGTAGGTATTGAAATCAGGGGTTGGAGAGTTCCTCCGAGCTCGGAAGGGGCTGGGATGAACTCCTTGATAAGTTCCCATGCAGAACTCGCCTCCCTCCGGAAATGGTGCATCACTGCCCCTTTATCGATGATAGGCTTCCAATAATCGGTCGCTAGTTTGTTTTCGCGTCGACCACGTTCCTCAGGAGAAAGCTTCTCCCCATTTGTAGTCGAAAGAACGACCTTTCCGAGAGCGGCGTCTTCGCATAGGCGGCAAATCTTCTCTAAACTCCTACGGGCTACACCAGAGAAACGATCATGGGTTAAATTATAGAGGTAGATCACCCCACCGATGGCTGTTTTCTTGCGGTAACTTAGATATAGGCCAGATCAGCCACTTTTATGGATGGCAAATTATAATCGCCTCACTTAGCTTCGAGCCATGTAGCCACCTGATCCAAATTCCGCTCATCGTCCTCGTAAGTGACGTCGAAGCCAGGAGTGTCGACTAAGACCAAACGATAACCTTCCGGGAGAGGGCTTCCAGGAGCTGAATGGATGACCACATGGGTAACTTGAGTAGTGCAGGCAGCTAATCTGTGACCAACTGCCATGCGCTCATTGCCTAGGGCAGTGTTGATGAACTACCAACAAGGCAACCATAGGTGAGAGATCAGAGGCTGAAGTTGAAACAGCGCCGTACCGTGCTCTTCCCAGCGCCGGTTGTTCCCATAACACTACACCGCGCGTAAATCATGATAGGGGTAGTTAATCGATCAGGACCTACAGTATTACAATGTCTGTTTGCTTGCTATCTTGAGGAACAGCGTCGTTCCTAGTTCTATTTCTTCCCCACATGATCGAGGGCGTTGTGCAAGTGTTTCGAGGGTATACTGAATGTCGAGGTCGAAGCCTTCGGGTCAACAGGGAACGTGGTCGACCCCATATGTACACGGTTCAAATGGCACGGGTAGGCCGATCGTGACAGGTAGTTCGTGTTCACCTCGAGGCTGAATTGATCATGAGTGCACGATTTCGTACGCAATACATAAGTGAAAAGATCCAATCTCACGATGAAAAATAGGGCAATGGGCATGATAAGGCGAGGGGGATTTCCATTTTTGTCGATGGCG
>Ga0307509_10009609_pt1 | contig 12038 bp, 10 predicted proteins | sample 10_EM_MG_FD_202245 | JGI IMG/M metagenome (GOLD analysis project Ga0307509, IMG submission 202245) | Populus trichocarpa ectomycorrhiza microbial communities from riparian zone in the Pacific Northwest, United States - 10_EM | ecosystem: Host-associated > Plants > Roots > Unclassified | place... | reverse complement strand
CTCCATACACTTTGATACTCCTAGTTTCCTTCAGTTTGCTTCCATGAAGGTGGGTAAGGTTATTTGTCATGTATATCTGAAATTTATACTCGACATCCATTTACTTATGATGTCAAAGATACAGGCAAGAAAAATAAGTATTAAGGATATAATAATATTGGTCAACTTGAAGGAACATAATATTGAGCATAGCAGAGGAACTTTCTTGAGGGTGATTGTCAGATTTGAATGTTTTCATTGCAGATTTTGCAAAGGTGTCTTGTACTGTTTGATATTTTGGGCTTTGAGAAAAGGGAAGTTTTGGCTGATGAGGCAACACTCAGCAACTAGAGTAGTTAGCAGCATCATGATAGATAGATAGAGGTTTTACAAGCAGGTAAGAGAGAAGAATCAAAGTCTGGCAGTCGAATCTCCGTTTATCTGAGGCTGCCCTGAAGCCACCAATGCTCTCAACTTATACCAGCCAATGTTTTGATCTCTCTTGGACCGTTTGGATGTCAGGCCACTGTGTCGCAAAGCTGAAATCTGTGAGTTTACAATGAAAAGATTGGTCTTGGTAGCTTACCGATCAGCAAATGGGCGGACAAGTTTGCCGGAAAGCGACAATGAATTCACGCGGGCAAATGTCTCGACATAAACAATATGGGGTGCATGGAGACCAAAGAACTGAATAAATCAATGGATGGAACCAGAATGTCAAGTGGTACTAACTGGCACTAACCTTATTGATGTAGACAGCAATGCAAAGAATAAAACATGTCCCAGGACCATTAAGGATGAGGATGTCGGCAAAGTTTCGATATCTACAGCTGAGAAAGGGTAGCAGTGTCAAATGATAGCTGCACACCATCAGCGAGTAGCATGCAGTGAGAGGCGTGGTCGTGAGTGTTTGATGAACCCTGCGAGCTCGAGGTATTGAGAGGATATTGTACTTGAGTGTGAGAATCAGCCTGGAAATAACACATCTCAAGGCCAGCGTACCGAGGACTTTTCCTGCGTCGCAATTTTGGTTTCGAGCTCGAGAGCCTTCTGGAGACTCAAAACATCACCATCGTTTATGACATAAATCCTCCGATTGAATTTGTTGGGGTCTAGTGCCGACATAAGGGTTATGGCTTCGCTTGTATGGCCCCCTGGAACACATCTTTATTTTTTCTGGCGGTGAAAACACTTGGGGAGTACCTGACCCTAGGTATACGGCCACCGTACACGTCCCAGATGCTCTGACCACATGGCTTGACCGTTTCCTGGAACCTGGGAGAATGGTATAGAGACGAATTACACACAGAACGGTCAAGACGAAGAAGACGAAGAACATTGTTAATGCCTAACGGTTCAAGTTGTCGTGGGTCGTGGGAGAAGACTAAAATAAAAACCCATACGGTGTGACCTTTTGAGCCCATTCCGAAAGAATGGGCTCTTTCATCGCACTCGATGTGCATGTCGCATCGGAAATTAGATTGGCATCGAAAGAATGTCTTGACAGGGGACTGATATCCGCGGCGAAATGGTGTGTTGTTCCAACACCAAGGAGAACTCCACCTAAATGACATTCCTAGGTGCTCAGAACTCTTGCTCTCTATTCCACCCAATGTTAAGAAACCAGGACTTGGAGATCCTTCTTCGTCCCCCTTTTCTACTTCTACACCCGCAAGGTCACAGTCTCCTCCCAAGCAGTTGGCAACATTCGCAGATCGGTCACCAGTACCAACTCAAGTTCTAACACAACCCACAATCTCATTGACACCTGGAGCCAGCTTATACCCACGCCAATTTATAGCACTCGAAGACTCCAGGGATCTGGAACATGATTTCGAAGCTCAAGAGGAGGATGTTATCCTCACCAGTCGTTCGTATTTCGAAGCGCGAGAGTTTTACCGCGTCAATGTCTTATTGAAAGAATGCAAAAGCGCAAAGGCCCAGTTTCTACGAATATACTGTCAATTTCTTGTATGTTATCACACCATTGGTTTCACTTGTGATGTTTATCCCATCGGGATCAGGCGACCGAAAAAAAGGCTCAAAGAGATTGGCATAAGTTCGATAGTGAGTTTCGCTATGTGTTTACGACACTCTAAAGAGAGATCACTCTAGATAACCGCCATCAACCTCCATCCCCTGTTAACCAATCCTTAAATGATCTTTTGGATCTTGTACAAGATTCTATGGACCCTTGGCTCCTCTTCCTGTGACTATAGCTATTTTGTTTTGTTCCTTACTTGGTTGTTAATCACATTGTCGCTCACATAGCAAGGCGTTATTCCTCTCGCGGCTATTGCGGCGAGAAGAAGCAATCGAAACTGCGCTGCTGTCCATTACTGGATTTAAATGGAATTGGTCTGCTTGGACATTGTTGGGTAGTTGCATCGGAGATGGGGAAGAGGTTGTTTCGAACGCCTGCCAGCTCAATTCGTATTAACGATTCCAACAGCTCTCTTCTCTTCTGCAGCTGATTCCATTACCGACCGACCATCCACTGGTCCAGTTATTCCAAATAAAGACCCTAAACGAACTTCACAATCCATCCGACAACGAACTGCGTCTGTGTGATAGATTACTGGAATTCTTCCCTAATAACCTTTGGATCATGAGTTTAAAGGCATGCGCGTTATACCACATTCACGGTTAGTTATAATCGTTCCGTTATTGTACTTTTTTCATTTGAGCATACACAGATTACACACGCGCTGAAGCTGAATTCGACAAAATTCTCACCCTTGACCCAGAGCGCATTGATGACATCGACATTTATTCTAATATCCTTTACGTCCTTGACAATCGGCTAAAATTGTCCAAGGTTGCTCACGAATTTTTAGCATTGGAAAAAGACCGACCAGAAGTCTGCTGTCTCATTGGTAAGTTTCTGTCATTGTACTGGCTTTGAAAGCTCAGGCAGTGAAATTTGGTAGGAAATCATTACTCATTGCGTGCCGAGCATGAGAAAGCCGTCAAATACTTTAGGAGGGCCACTCAGCTTGATCGGACATACATTTCTGCTTGGACGCTGATGGGGCACGAGTACGTGGAAATGAAAAACTCACATGCTGCTATAGAAGCCTATCGTCGAGCCGTGGGTATGCATCTTTTCTCGCCTTGCCCAGCCTTAGACCTGAGCCGGGACCCCTAGATGTCAATCGAAAGGATTATCGGGCATGGTATGGCCTAGGACAGGCCTACGAATTAATGAGTATGCACAATTACGCCCTTCACTACTATCAACGTGCTACTGCCCTGAAGTGAGCATGTCCTTGTTCTGATAGTTTCCACTCACCGATATTTCTATCAGACCCTATGACATCCGTTTGTGGCAAGCACAGGCGCTGTGTTACGAAGAAATTGGAAGGCGAGTAGAATTGTAGGACCGATGCTATGAATCCTGACCGAAGTCCTTAGACTTCGAGAAGCCGTGGAATGTTATAAACGGGCGTTGATCCCGGCAGATCCCCATGAGATTACCATTAATCTCAAACTCGCAAAAATTTATCACACGTTGGAGGAGCATTCCGAGGCCGTGGCGTATCATCGGCGGGTGGTCGAAGTCTGCCAAGCTGATCGTACGTGACAAAAACTGTCTTGGCACCCTTCCTCATGCTGGAAAATAGTGCGCCCAATCCACGATTACGCCAAATCTAGTTTGGAAGTTGCCGAGTACGAAATGCGTGTTCCAGGTGGAGATCTTCTACTCGCCAAAGGATACCTGGAGCAAGTCGCTACCAGCAATGCGGAAGACGTTGCTAGAGCGGCAGATTTACTCAAGCATGTCAAGACGCTGATTCAAAATAGAGCTGGGTTCTCGACTCACATCGACGCCCAGAGAAATTCCATGGATGGGAGCGTGCCTGCTCGAACTACTTGAACTGATAATCCCAGTGTCAATAAGTGCTAGATTTGATATGATACTGTTATCAACCTGAGCATTTGCCTGGGGTAAGAACGGGAGGTCTCTGAGACCACATTGCATTATGTTGATATACTTGCCTTTCTGATCAGTGTTGTATTCCAAGGGGTTACTAACCCCGTTCGTAAATTAATGCTTCTGTCTTAGAAATATCCCTTAATTAAGGCTTCATTCTAGGGGTTATGAAGCCTACCCAACAACTTCTGCCATCAATAACCATCACCTAACTGAAATATATTTGGAACTTTTTCTAATTTGTGAACCCTCATACAGGATTAAACAGTAGAAGGACTATAATGTTGGGGTTTTTATACACTTAGATAATAGAGGGTGATTAAGCCCTCGTAATCTTAAGATAAGGGTTAATGATATTAAAGGCTTAAATGCATTCTGAGATTAAGATTTAGAATTAATCCTAGATGATGATACGGCTTAATTAGTGTTAAAATACAACACTGCTCCTAAGGATAACAGCGTTTTAAATTTTCAAGTTGTAAGGATGGAGCAAGTTGTAAGTATACATGTGGTTGCCTGCCCTGAATATCGCAGCATGTGGTCACGAGTTCCGTCAAGTCCAAACTCCAACAAACCCACGGGAATGTCGATAGGCTTCGGCGCTCAAGCGACCTACTCTCAACCTTACTCAAGCTATACGAATATACCACCGCAGGGAGCAAATTTTACCTCGAATGGCGAATTCAGAACTTCGTATTCTTCTGCAACCCCATCAACATCGACCAAACAACATCGACCTCAACCCTCCGTCTGTGCTGTCATTACGAAGGAAACAACATCAGTAAAAAAACCAGCAATTGCGAAAAGAACACAAGAAGAATATGAAATCATGACTCAGACGTCTGAAAGGTAATTTCTTATACGTTCGATGTTTTCTTTGTTTTCCCATAATCTTTCTTTTACAAGGTTAAATTCCCTCCTTGCACATGATCAAGGACTGATCTCGCATCCCGACGTTGATTCCCAATTTGTGGATGAAACCGACGTTATCAAGCGACTCCTTCCATACCACATTTTCCACCAGCCCAAGGAGGACTTGAGTTCAACAATATCAGGAAGGGCGAAGGCGAATCTCGTAGAAGTGAATCTGAAAGAGGAGATACGGGGTAAGGCACCCGTTTTGACCAAATTTTCAGATCTTTTGAAACGAGGACTTTCTTTAGCCACCAAGTCAGCACTAAAATGTTTTAAGAGACGTGAAGCTATACGTGACCGATGGCGAAAACTCAAAATTCGCTCAGGCAAGGTTCGTTTACCAAGAACCCTTCCTTCTCTCTCTTTTGATGCCTTCTTCGTCATTAGCGCACAGCACACGATGACCAGGCGTATTATCTGGCCCAAATCATCCTCGACGCTGACCGTTCTGAGAATGCTTGGCTTGGGAACGAATTACGAACTGCTCGAGCAGAAGCCGAACGACTAGAACGCGAAAAACGCACCACTGCCAGTGTAGCGCGCATGACGCATTTCCCCTCGACACCCCAAACTGCTATGTCAACCATGCAAGCACAGTACTACCGCGGATATCCATATGCATATACACAAGCCTATGGAAGCGCACCCCCAGCTCCTGTCATATCATCTTTCCCCGTCACTCCAGCTACCCCCACTAACTACTCCCCGTATCAATCGGGGGCAGCCATACCAGTTCAACTTCCTGTTGCATCATTACCAGCCCTCCATTCACTTGGAATAATTCCAGTGCCAGCAACGGCTCTACCACCAGAAGGCCAACCACAACCGCCCGCAGTTCTCAGAGGTTCGACTGCAAACGGTACAATACTGAGCCTGGAGATCAATGTTTCACTGCTACAAAGCACTCAGATGAGCGGGTTGGCGATGGTCTTGAATTCTCTAGTGACGAGAAACAATACGCCCGCAGCATCGACAACAAGCGCCTCTAATCCAGCGCCGCCGTAGGCTCGATTTATTTCTCATCCCAGTACTATATATGTTTGGGCCATGCAACAGTACGCACTGGCAGACATGCAAAATCTGCTCTGCACCCACGTCCTCTCAATTCCTGGGTTTCGAAAAACATCACGCATGTATATAGGCTGCGTTAATGATGACCCATGATCTATGTAAGGTGGGTTGTGAAATTTGATGGCTCACTGCAAGGAACACTGGTACGGACAATTATAATTAGTGAGGATTTGCATTAGGGATTGATTTCAAATGCAATGGTCGAGCCCAAGTTTGTTCATAAGTTCATAAAGGCTGGATCTGAAGGGATTTTAATTAAACAAAAGGACTCCCGTTTGTGGCATCCACAATATCCCCTTGCTCACCAGATAACTAATAACTATTACTTGGCAACAAGTATGTATGTAACATTGTTTATCTTATGTGACCATTCCTTCGGCCTTCCTGTTCGGTTCCCACGGAACTCTAATGTCCAGTTCGAATTCACCCACTGACAACGTGAATGCCCATCAGCAACCTCTACTTCGGAAGGGCAGTAGCGCGACGGTTCCGCTTCCAGGACATCCCCCATCCCCAACTGAAGATAACCACCCCGATGCAAGCCGTTCCTACGGTACAATCCCTTCCAGACGCCAGTTCTTTGGCAGGCCTTCCCTTCCACGCAGGACTTTGTCGCAACTCCCCATTCTGAATACTCTGCACCGTGTTCGCTCAAGCTCTTTCAGCGCAACAGCCCCATTCTCCCCAGTCTTCCGCGACCTTTCATTTGCACGGCTGAGTACCACACGACCGATATCTACCTACGACGAGCCTCTCCAGACGAAAGACGGAGAGGCGCCGGATGCTGACGCCAAAGTCAATGGCATCCGAGTGTGGTACTCTTCTTTTACTTCCATCGATTGGCTGCATGATGCCATTAAAGATTCTGTGCGTTTCTCGAAACTCAGGAGGCGCAAGTCCATACGATCGCGAATCCGCCTCATTTTCGACAAGAGCCTTGGTTGGATAATCGTGACTATCGTCGGATTTTTGACGGCTGTCGTCTCCTTCCTTATTGTACGTAGCGAACAATGGTTATTCGATCTAAAAGAAGGGTATTGCGGAGCTTCGTGGTGGAAGGCCAGGCGATTCTGCTGTCCTCATCTTGATGAAGCTGATCTTATAACAATGAATCCACTTCAAGAGCTCTGTCCCGACTGGACAAAGTGGTCGAATTCTTTCTCTTCAAACCCCGGCAAAACTGAAGACCACGTTGTGGGATACCTCTCTTACACCTGCATTGCAGTATGTACACTAATTTGATGAGGATATTCTGTGAGCAGATGTGCTGACGTCTTTCTAGCTTCTTCTGGCGCTGACATCATGTTTACTTACGATTTATCTGACGAACTCCTCCACTTTTGTGACCCGGAAGGAGATAGCAGGTGTTCCAAACGCCACAGGTGGACTTGGTCAAGCTTACAGAAGCTTGAAATCATCCCCGGAACATAAGCGTAAGATCATGTATTATGTGAGCTGGAGAGTTACTCCTCACCTGTGTACCTGAGATATTGAAGTATATCTACAGGCAGCTGGAAGTGGAATACCCGAAATCAAAACAATTCTTTCAGGTTTGTTTGAGCTAACTGTTCATTTCCTGTTTGTCAAGTTAATCGCTCCTCGTTATCAGGCTTCGTGATTCATGGCTACCTTGGCGGTCGCGTACTTTTCACAAAGTCTGTTGGGCTCGCACTCTCAGTGGCATCAGGGCTATCTTTGGGAAAGGAAGGGCCACTCGTTCATATCGGAAGTTGTGTGGGTAATATCGTTAGCCGAATCGCCATCAAGTATGAGAACAATGAAGGTAATCTTTTTAATGACTACATGTCCAGCTCTCTGAACAAGCATACCAGCCAAACGTCGTGAGATTCTAAGCGCTTCATGTGCAGCTGGTGTCGCTGTCGCCTTTGGTGCCCCCATTGGAGGCACTTTATTCAGCCTGGAAGAGGTTTCCTACTTTTTCCCACCGAAGGCGAGTTAGCTTCGTTAAATGGTGGTCCCTTCTCATTGCTGACAGTCTTGAAGGTGATGTGGAGAAGGTTAGCCGCAAGGTCTATTGCAACTTATGTTCTAACTCCAACATTGGACAGCTTTTTCTGTGCAATGATCGCGGCTATCACTTTGAAAATGCTTGATCCCTTTGGGACTGGAAAGCTTGTACTTTTCCAAGTCACGTATGATAAAGTCGGTTCATCATTTTCATGAATTGGACGTGATTTTAACAGCATCTTCAGGATTGGCATGCTTGGGAACTCCTCCCTTTTGTGATCCTTGGGATTTTTGGTGTATGTTCTATGTCTGGAATCATTTTCAAAATCACCTAGCTAATGTACCAGGGACTATACGGAGCTTACTTTTCAAAGCTTAATTACTACTGGAGCAAGAACATTCGTAACAGGACATTTCTTAGCCGTCATCCAATTGTGGAAGTCCTACTTGTGAGATCCAAAACATCTGGCTGACGTCCTCAGTTAACCCCGGACATATGGTAGATCACGTTCTTAACATCCATCTTATGCTTCCTCAATCCTTACACAAAAATGGGTGGTACTGAACTCATCTACAATCTCTTCGCTGAATGTCGGACGGGTTCTGGGAATACTCACTCCGGCTTATGTGTCGTCGATCCAGGTTCCTTCGAACGGGTTTGGCCAGTTGCTCGCTCGATCATCGTTGCTATGGTTGTGAAAGCTGCCTTGACAGTGATTACCTTCGGTATCAAGTTACCGGCTGGTATCTTCATCCCAACCTTAGGTGTTGGAGCATGTGCTGGACGAGTGGTTGGAATCGCAATGCAATGGCTTCAAATGAGAAACCCAGGTTTTTTCTTGTTCGACTCGTGTGGGGGAGATGCCGATTGTAAAATATCGTAATTCGTCATTGAGTTCTTTTCCTGACATCTTATTTGCAGGCATTGTTCCAGGGCTATACGCCATGGTTGGCGCTGCTGCCGCACTCTCGGGTGTTACTGTGAGCTTTTTTTTTTTTTTTTACATCGTCATTGTCGTCTTTGACCCGTCCTCGTTTACCAAAACAGCGCACAACAGTCTCATTGGCTGTCATTATGTTCGAACTCACCGACACTCTGACTTATGCTGTGCCTGTTATGCTTTCGGTTCTCGTTGCAAAGACAATTGCAGATGCTTTAGAGCCAAAAGGAATATATGATCTTGTAATCGAGTTGAACCAGCTGCCATACCTTGACTCGAAGCACGAGTATCTGTGGGGGAACCTCCAAATAAATGATGTGGTGAGTTCTTCTCGGCCTCAAAGGATCCAACCTCAAATTTCTTTTAGACTTTACGAGACGCTGAAATCATCAAACTGGACCAGAAAAACACAATAAAAAGTTTACGTGCACAACTCCTGAACTTGACCTCTTCCGGTGCCGACGACAGTGGGTTCCCAATTTTACGCAGAGATGTGAACGACGACGGGATGCGCATGGTTGGTTACATTGGTTCCAACGAACTGGAGCATGCGCTTAGTTCGTTCTCATTCGTCATCTTTTCATCAGCCTTTTATTTAATTATTTTCGCCAGGTTTGGTGACTAATGATTCTGACGACGAGATCCATTTTCATACAACCTATTCACACCCCTTGGCTTCTTCTTCCATTTCTTCCCTGCAAGAATTTGGCCAAGGAGCGAAGTTGTTGGACCCATTTGACTTCACTCCTTATATGGACCAGGTTTGTGCAAGGTTGTTGATTTATGGGCCAGAATGATTACCTTTTCCTGACAGGCCCCGCTTACATTAGCCAATAACTCTCCCATGGAACTTCTGCACCAAATTTTTGTCAAACTTGGTGCCAGATATGTTGTCATTACTGACACTGATGGATTGTGTGCGTCTCAGATTTTTCCTGGTCTCACAGTCGTATTTGACTATCAGAAATGCCTTAGACGAAGGGGTTATTGACAAGAAGACGTGGCTCGCTTTCCTCAGTGACCTCGAAGAGAAATCATAACAAGAATTCACCCGTGGAACCCGGTCACTGTCTCGACCTGTAACCCTACAGAGCTGCTATTTTTATTTCATGCACAAACAAACATCCGAATCGCTGAAGTCTACCCAGTCCCATGTCGAGATACCCGTAGGGCATGTCCATGTTTTATTTTTCAATGCATGTCTTGTACTTCCTAGTCTCCTGTAGTCAGCTTGACGAAGTAATGATTGATCAACTTGTGCAAATATGCACATGTTTGTAGCGGTGGTGTTCTGCCAAACAATGCGGTTGAATAGTGTTCAGACATCGCAGATTTTCCATTTACAATCATGGCAAACGCAGGGTTAGGAGTTCCGATCAAGCTGCTTCATGAATCGCTAGGGCATATAATCACCGTGGAGCTGAAAACGGGGCAACTGTATCGAGGAAAACTTGCCGAAGGTGTGTGCGGCCTGATTTGAATTCAAAGGATTGCTAACTCAGCCCTTACTTTTCATCTCTTCGCCCCCATTTTCGAAATTTGGAACTTCCAATTCTTTAGCCGAGGATAATCTTAATATCTCTCTGAAGGACATTACTGTAACTGGTCGCGACGGACGTGTATCGCAGCTTGATCAAGTTTATATCCGGGGAAGTATGATTCGTTTCTTCATCGTTCCAGATATGTTGCAAAATGCTCCCATGTTAGTCATTCTATGCATATTCCATCGCATCTGCGATTTTCTCCGGGCAAGCTATAATCTGATTTTTTGTGATTGTGTGTCCCAGGTTCAAGCGTGTTGGACCTAATGCTATGAGAGGACGGGGTATCGGGACGGCGAGAGGACGTGCGACAATTATGAGAGGTGCGCAATGCATCACAACTCTATCTTGGCATATAGATATCAACTGACCGATTTGCTATTTTTCTCATAACCCTTACCGTTGTTCCTATTCCTGCTTACCAGCAAACGGTACGTCTTCGGTGCACTCCACAACTTCTATCAGAATTGGAACTCATTCCTGTGTTTGTTATTTCTAGCTCGACGCGGGCGCGGCGTGGCCCCCCCTGCCCGGGGTATTCGACGATAGTGGATGCTGTTGTTTTCAAGCCGACGGCGTCTGGGAGTTGCTGTTTTTGTAAATGATCGTCGGCATCATTTAAAAGAGTGTCTCCACAAAATTGCGCGAAGTAAAAGAGACACCCCGATTGTTACATATTGTTTTACAACTGTTTTCAATTCTATAATTGTAATTCCATCGCATGAAGACCGGCCACCGATTACTTACGAGACGTTACGAGACATTGCAACCATGGTAGCAGGTGTGAATTTTGCTCGAGGTACCAGGACTATGGATGGGACAAACCGATTTTTCAGATGCGACGGTCCATGGCATCTGGGAACTGCGGAAACCCATGCCATGTCCGAGGGGAAATGAGGTCTGTCGACTTCGGCGGTGAAAGACAAAGCCAAGAAACTGGAAAAAGACGACAAGGAAGTCCGTTGTGGCATTTTACTTATTGCTGACTGGACAAGTACTTCGGGGTTTAGCTTTTGACCCCGAGAAGTTAAATTTTCATGCCAAGAAGAGGAAAGTCTCCACGGAGCAATTTTTAACGAAAGCGTACAGATGAATGAATCCTGAGGAAATGATCTAAGGATTCCTAGTTTAAGACTTGATGATTCTGATTGCACCGGCAACGGGAAAGGTCAAGGGCAATTCGGGGGTAGCAAATTTGCATAAAAAATTCCCTAGAAATCAGAAACCCTGCCTTTGAAACTCCAATCTCCTCCTGGATCGGCAGCTGAGCGGGTGACGGGTTCGCGTTTAGGGCCTCCTTTTTCGCCCGTGGTGGGGTTGACATCGCCCTCGAATTCAGGGGCTACTGGAGTGGGGGCGTCGGGATGAAGGAGAGCGGGCAAGTTTGCCTTACGCTGGAGATCCTCGAATTGGCGCTGGTCGTCTCTTGGAAGGGGGATTGGGCCTGGACGATTGATGGAGACATGCCTTTTGAAAAGGCGGAGAGAGGAGTAGTACCGATTCATGGTGGTCCACTGGTATCATGTATACAATCACGTGTTGTCCATAACTCAAGGGCAGTAGTTCCATCGCTCACTACTGCTCCAAACTCCGCGGACCACCAAAGGCGTATGTATATTTAGTTTCCGGGATTTCATCGCTGTCCAGTTATGTAACAGGCTTGGAAGACAGGTTAGAGGCGTTGGAAGC
>Ga0307509_10009608_pt1 | contig 12039 bp, 14 predicted proteins | sample 10_EM_MG_FD_202245 | JGI IMG/M metagenome (GOLD analysis project Ga0307509, IMG submission 202245) | Populus trichocarpa ectomycorrhiza microbial communities from riparian zone in the Pacific Northwest, United States - 10_EM | ecosystem: Host-associated > Plants > Roots > Unclassified | place... | reverse complement strand
CCGAGGTGAAAGGCCATTGCGACCTCGGGTTCGGAGTCGGACTCCCCCGAAGCGACGGTGGCGGACAGCTGTCAACTGTAGCCCGCCTACGGTGAACTTTGGGCCCTTGCCGGAGTGTTGCGTCGACTCGAACTCCAAAACGGACGACAGACTGGACGAAGGTAAAGAAGAAGGTACATTCCAAACGATCTGGCACTGTGCTGTTCGCTTTGACGAGGACCTTCTGCGGCTCCGCTATAGATCTCACACGCTTCCACACCGACGGTTACTCCTGATGACCAGAATTCACGTCCCGGCACCCATTGAACTGGCTAAAGTCCCGGATAACGAAGAAAACGATACCAACCTTGGTTCGTCCATTCAAAGATCCAGTAAGATTCTGCGAACCGGTATTGAAACGCTTTGTTTGCTCATCAGCCTCAGACTCGGGCAAGGATAGGCCCGAGGCAGAAGAAGACGTTTCCGGGCTCTCTCTCGAAACGCTCTTTCTTGATGACGAACTTACACCTGCGTCAAGTAATGCCGCGCTGCGGTCCGGATCGATGTCGACTCCCTCAGTTACTCCCTTGGGCGAGTTACTCACCCCATCCACGGCGACATCACAGCCAGCGGAGGAGGAAGGAAAAGCAGACGATCGTGGACAGGACTCAACAACCGAAATCGACGAGGCGAGGTTCTCCACCGTCGCGTTGAACATTCTAAGTAGCAAGCGATCGTCGGCGACTTCACAATTCGACTCCGGGGACCGAAGGAGCTCAACTGCGTCATTCTTGCTCGCGAAAGCACAGGATACCCAATTTCGTCACAGTCTCGACGGGCATCGGGAACTACAAGATGAGTTTGAAAAGGCTCATGCAAACGAGGACGACGCAGATGCGGCCGCAAGGGGCGTTGACTGGGGTGTGTTTTATGTCTTCTCTCTCCTTATACGCGTATTGTTGATCTGCGGGTCGTAGAATTCTGGGGGGCTGTCATGTCTGATTACCAAACATACGCGACGGAAAACCCGGAAGAGCTTGCCAGAGCAATCGAGAATGGGATACCACACACACTGCGGGGGATGGTGTGGCAGATGATGGCAGCTTCGAAGGATCCCACCGTGGAGAAGTTGTACCTGACGTTGATCAAGGAGACCAGCCCTCACGAAAAGGCTATTACAAGGGATCTCGGAAGGACGTTCCCCCAGCATGCCTTCTTCAGGGCTGAAGGGCTTGGCCAAGAGAACCTGTTCAATGTCCTCAAGGCATACTCATTGTGGGTGATCAACTGCCATCAACGCACGTCCTTCATTTGACGGCTTAAAAAGATATGATCCGCAGGTTGGATACTGTCAAGGGCTCCCGTTCGTGGTGGCCATACTCCTCTTAAACGTAAGTAAATGATGTCAGTGGCATGGGTGTTATCTCAGCCGAAGCAGATGCCAGACGAAGAAGCGTTCTGCCTCCTCGTGCGGTTGATGCACTCCTACGATCTCCGGGGGCACTTCTTGCCCGACATGCCCAGACTGCATCTACGGCTGGTGAGTGAACACCACCTTGAGATGCCACCCCACTAATGTCCGCATCAGTACCAGGTAAAAATAACTCCTCGCTTTCCAATCTACAACAGACAAACAAAATGACCCGCAACAGTTTGAGAGATTGATCGAGGAACGCCTCCCAGTACTGCATATCCATTTCCTTCGGCAAGGGGTCAAATCGAGCATGTTTTCTTCGCAATGGTTCCTCACCATGTTTAGTTACCGGTACGAGGGCCTCCCTGTTCTGCATGGTGTCCCCTAATCTCGCGTTCTAGTTTCCCCCACGATATGGTCTTCCGAATATTCGACAACATTCTGGCGACCGGCGTCGAAGCTTTGCTTGGCTTTAGCTTGGTTATACTTCAGAAGAACGAGGAAAAGCTGCTCGCGATGGAGTTCGACGAGATGGCTGCATACCTGAACAACAAGATCTTCGATACATTCCGGGTATGGTTACTCTTCGTCCGCATTTCGAACACACATCCACCCGTATTCTAGAGGGAGGACGGCACGTACGATGTCGATTCGTTCGTCCAAGACGCTGTTAACCTGAGAGTCACCCCACTCATGCTGGACGCCATCGCCGCCGAGTATCGAGAAGCAATGCGCATCAAAGAAGCGCACGCCCTGGAGGTGGATGCGCTACGGAGTAGTAACAGGAACCTCTCCGCACAAGTGTAAGCACTTTTGCCTGGGAGGGGTTTCCATTATAACTGTTTACGAAGGCAAAACATGGAGGCAAGCCTGCGGCAATTGAACGAAGAACACCGGGAATTACTGGTAGGTACAGCGAGGTGGCTTTTGACACCAAGTGCTTACAATATCTCAGAACCAACTCGTGGCGGCCGGGACGAGAAATGAGGAGCTGGAGATTGAGCTCGTGAGGTACAAGCTCCTGTGAGTGTTGCACCCCTGTTGCGATACTCCACGCTCACGGACATCAGGTATGCGGAAGCCATGCATCAAAGCGAGGACGCAAAGTCTTCACACAGAATCTCGCTATTATCATCCAAGCGGGGCAGCGCCGGTAGCTGATTTATCATCCAAGGGTGGGCTAGGTGTGATACGTGGAGAGGTTGATACCGTTAATCTTTAGTTTTAATGCCGGACAAGATTTCGTCGATAGCGTCTGCATTTTGCTTGAGCGCTTGCCACTGTGAACCAATCGTCAACGCTTACAATAGGACAGTAGAGTATTTGTTTACCTCCTCAGCCTTGAGGGAGATCCCCTTCTTGCCAGGTTTCTGGTCCTTTCCAGAGCTGAAATACTCGCGGATGTCAATGAGCGGGATGCCTGGGTGATGATCCCTGTCACTTCTGCTTTGCCGAACCACGTCTGGGTACAATGGCGTACCTTTGAAGACGCGAACCGTTGCTCGTCGGTTGCGCCCAAGGTCAATATATTGCTCCCCCTCTTCGTTAGTCTTGACACCCTCATCGGCCGTAGTAGCTTCTTCCCCCTTCTTTTGTTTCTTGGTTGGTTGTGCCTGGGGACGACGGTCAGGACTGGGGTTGGTCGATAGGAGTCACGCGCGTCGCAACGGCTGCAACTCGCCTTTGGTTTCTCAGATTTTGCACTAGATTTCTTTGATTTCTTCACGACTTCCTCCTCAGACGCGCTCTTGTGCGCGTTGTCGCTAACCTCATCTTCCTCGTCACTCGGTTCACGTCGTTTCGGCATTAGTGCAGAGATTGGAGGTGTAGTAGATCAGACCCGTGGGAACATTGCGCGTCGACGACAAGGCTCCAAGATCTCGCAAACACCTTTCACCACACGCGGCGACCACCCATCGACACCCATCGCGTCAGTCTCTGGTCGCCAGTACCCCATTTCAACGCCTAGGTCCGAGTTTTTCCACTCGCCAGTGGAAGAATGAAGATCCAACACAAATCAAAGAAGGTTCTGCCACCCGTAAGATACTCGACTCTTCCGTCTAGGCGAGGGATCTGACATGAACACAGCTGCCACAGGTCGTGGAACTCATAGAAAATCTAGTGGCAACTCCCAATGATGACCTCGTCCAGGTTCTCGGCGACATCTCCGTCTGGAAGTGGCCCCGATCCGACTTGAACGCCTGGATAAAGGTGTTGAATAAGTTCGATGCTATCCTGGAGGAAGTTATACGTGACTACGAAGTAGACAAGCTTCAGGTCAACGACTTTGCGCCTTTGACCAAACGCACCGTCTGCGAAATCCTTCGATTCGAGCGGATGCTCTTGGAGAACTCTACGAACAGAAAAACATTTAACTCGTATGATGTGCGTGGCAACTCGTTTGGTGCCTACTTTCGTTACCGACCTTTCCTTGCAGCGATTGAATAGCCTCATGTTGACCTCGGATCTCGACGTCTTGGTATTAACCTTGACTCTCATCCTTCGGCCTTCCCAGCAATATTCTGCCCAACCAGCTGTTGCGCAGGCCTTGAACATATCTACCCATCGCCTCCAATGTCTCACCCGTCGGTGGAACAACATTCGCGAGGCTGGTGTCACGCTCGTCGACCTTGTCACCGAAAAAGGCTGCCCGAAGATCGACACCCTTCCCCCAGATGCCCGCGATGTCCACTTCACCTTCTATCGAAAGGGGAATATGGAAGAAAAGCCTCAAGAGAAACCCATGGAACCCGTTACTGACACCACCCCCCACACCACACCCCACGCCACACCTCGGAAGCCAATCTCTGCAGGTCCAGCCCAACCCCAGGTTCTAACCCAGACAGGGGCTGTCAGTATTTTCATAGACAGACACACCCTCCAGAGCAAGACCGTCATGAGCATCCTGGCAGACGCCATCGAAACGTACAATATCCCTGACGACGCGAAATTCGAGTTGATGTGCAGGATTCGAGTCGCCCAAGCGCTATGCCATGGGAACGACAGCGATAGAGAGAAGTTGGTAGTCGTGCGAACCTTAGCGATTGCCATCTTCTGCCATACACACAATGAGGCTCAAGCGTTGTCCACCCTTTTCCTCCCAGAACCGGACTTGACGACACACCTAGCCGAACTTCTTCAATTAGACCGTGGGGTTCCCATCCCTGTCCAAACGGCGGCCATCGCAGCCCTTGATGGTGCCGCCAGGTACCGAGGGAAGATCCAAGAGGTTCTTGCAGCAGTAAATGCTGGGGTGAACCACGGAACCTTGATGTCTCTTCTCCGCAAGACTGTAAACGATGTTGCAGATCCGGAAGCCAGAGTTCCCCACTCTTTCGTCGAAGCGCTGCTGGCTCTTGTGACTTTCTTGGCATCTCACGCCGCTGGCGGGAACATGGTCGTCGCGGCCGGGTTGATCCCACTCTTGATTCAGATAATCGATAACCGCTTACCTCAGAGGTTGATGATGGTCTCGAAGACGATGCAGTTGGTAGACAATGTGTTATACGGGTTCACCAACGCATTCCAGTTATTCTGCAATAACCGTGGAGTGGAGACCCTAGTGGATAGGATCGAGGTGAGCGCGTACGCGACGGGAAGACTGTTTCGCTGAAAGAATTTTCAGCATGAGGTTGACTCAAACATTGTGGAGTTTGGCGGTGACCAACCCGCGCACGAAATCCCAGTTTCATACGGTTAGGAAGTTTCATGCTTTTATCTGGTAAAATTCCGACCCCCGCGTAGGGAAATTGTCCGTTGCACGCGCGGCCGTTCTCAAGCACATCCTCCGGTCAATGCATCGCATGATGCAAACCTCTGGGACTTCCGAAGGTCTTCGTGGTCTTATCGATTCTTCACTGCTCAAGTCTGTTAAGAAGATCATTGGGTGTCGAGGCCTGTTCGGTCCAAGTATCTTGCCCTTCGGTATTCCATACATTTCCTATTTGTTGCCTTTTGGCGCCGGCTCACGGGATCTCTCGCCTAGCTATCAACATCATGGCAACCTTTGTCCACAATGAACCCACTTCCCTCACGATCATCCAAGAAATCGGCTTGCCTGAAGCATTTTACAAGGTGGTGGAGTCAGGGGTCGAGCCATCGTTTGAGGTAATCCAAGCTGTTCCAAATGCGCTCGGAGCGCTCTGCTTGAACCAGACTGGGCAAGACCAACTTGCCGCTCGTCCAAGTACCATCCCGGGACTTCTCTCGATCTTCACTTCCGAGCGGCATCTACGAGTCCTCCAAGACAAGGAGAACGCCGTGATGATCGGTACATCCATCGACGAACTCATTCGACATCATCCGTTCCTGAAGACAGCCGTCTTCGAGGGCGTGAGATCGATCCTTGGACAGATCGAGGATCTCGGTAAAGCATTCACCGTTCCGGAAGATATCCGGCACTTTTATCAACTTGTCCCCGATCCCGAGGCTCCGCCGCCAGTACAGAACGAGGCTGATGTTGCGATGGACGTCGATCAGTCACCAGCTTCGGCCCACGTCACCTCTTCGGAGGATCCCGCTGCCCAGAATGAAGAACCAGAGAAGGAAGGCACACCACAAAAGAACCCTGACAACCACGACAATCAAATCGTTGCATTTATTGATGTCATTGGAAGGGTACTATTTTCTTTCGTCGCTTAAAAACTGTGTTCTCATCCACCTCAGTTTTTGGAAGGGCTGTTCCAGCACCCGGTACACTGTAAGGATTTCGTCGTAAACACGGATGGTCTCGAACGCATTGGTCGCCTCACTGGGTTGCCTTGCCTACCATATGACTTCGCGAACAGCATCGCATCCGACTCTCTCGTCCAAGTTATTCGCACCATGGTCGAGGCGGCAACAAACGAAACTCTAACTTTCCTCGTGAAGTTGGTGAGGGAGTCGCTGGTTGAGACAGAAGAATTTTGGAAGTTCGGGGAATCCACATCAACTTTCTTGCCTCTGCTGGAGACCAAGGGTAAGCCTGCATGGAGAGCGCGACGGACCAGACTAACACATTTTACAGATAACCTAGAGGAGGCTAACCAGCGTTGGAGAAGCATCATAGCCCTCAACATTCGCGTCACAATGCTCTCCGACCTCTACTCCACTGCGGGCTATTCCCATAGCAGGGGCTCGGCAAGTCTCCTCCAGGCGTTGATCGGTCGAGGCACCCCCGACGTTATCACAGGACTTGGCGATTTGCATCGTGCGTGCGTCTGGGAAAGCATCGTATTCAAGAATGGCGTGGGCGTAAAGGATTCGGATCCGTCGATGCCCTCGTTCTTGAGATTGCCGTCAGACGGCCACGCCGACGACAACCCTCTTGTACAATCACCATTTGGTCTCCCTGCGACCGATAATTCCACACCAGACACCAACACGGTGGAGAGAGCACTTGGCAACTCATCACCGCCCAAGGCCGCAAAGGAGAAGGATTCGCCGAGGTCATTAAACATCAAGGCCCTCAGTCACGCTCTTAACCAGATTCCAAGTTCCTTGACCCCGTTGTTCCAATGTGCGATTTCCGTGCACTGTATTGGGCGTTATCGGAAAGGCTTACAATACATTTTAGCCATTGTCAAGCTCTTCTTTACGCGTCGTACTCCAGATGCAAGCACCAAACAAAGGATCCTCGATACTTCGGCTCTCGTTGCCGGCGTTGTCGACAAACACCTCTCCCCGAAGGTTTACGGTTCGTTCTTCCCCCCTATCTTATCAGCTAGCACTAATTGAAACCGCAGACGACGACGTTTCACTGTTTACCTATTACACAGTGATGTTGGGTTTAGCGAGTATCCTCCTTGTCGATGGTTGGTGTAAAGAATCCCAACAAAGGACTTTACTAACCTGGTTATAGAACGGACCACGCAACACACATTGCATACTGTCTTGCTCGTCTCCCTAAACCGCATTGGGGGAATCAAATCCATCTTCGATATCAGTCGGAGCTTCATGAGTTCCATCGAGAAGACACTCGGGATCAAAGAAGAGGACCGCACTGAGGTTCAAAAGGAGGAACTGGTCCACGCGTACGGTGGCCTGAAGGTCGCTCTCCACCTAATCCACCCCCTGATTTCCTCGAAGCCCCTTTTTGAAGCTGGCCAGACCTCGTTCCTCAACATCAAGGGGGGAGGCAAGAACGACGACTTCGACCCCCACGACCTCCTGGTAACTCTCCGACTAGCCGCTTTCCCTCTTCTCCGCGATTTGTGGAGTTCCACGTGGTTGGTTCTCACTCCTCTCAGCGTTTGCAAGTCCGTTGTCCAGACAGTCCTGGAGCTGCTGAACAGTGACGGGGAAGAGCCTTCCCCATCCGGCTCTAGCAGTGGAGACGCGCCGCCCGCGAGACAAGGCCCAGATGAGAACCGCATCCGTCAGTTAACCGACATGGGTTTCCCACGAGCATCTGTCGAACGCGCGTTGCTGCGAGCCCACAACAACGTTGCGGCCGCCACAGATCTTCTACTCTCCCAGCCATTCTTGTTAATGGGTGAACCAGAACCAGCAGAACAGAACCTCGACACAGATTCTCTCGGAGACCAAGATTCCGATGATACGGAGCCAGGACCATGGGAACGTGCCACCCAGGATGTAGCGAGTACCTCGAGTGACGCTCCGACAGTTATACCTGAGGCGCGTCGAAAGGAACTGGTCGCAACTCGCGAGGAGTTCGCAGCAAGTATGCCCCAACAAGCATTGCGATTGCTCGACGACCACTCCTCTTTGATGTTCGACGTCCGCAGTGTATTCACTATCTCTGGCGAAGGGACTCAGGAGCGTTCCATCAACCTTCTCATCGACGACATCACCTCATTTTCTCCCGCCGCTTACGATGTACAGGAGCAGCCCCTTGCTGTTCGTTGTCGACTTCTTGCTGTGATTTTTGGGGAAGTTCAGCCCTCGGTCGTCCGGAAGGCGGCAATTGAAGGAAAGAAGCTGATGGACACCCTCCTTGCTCTCCTCCTTTCTGGACCGTCCAGCTCGGAAGAAGGCTATACCACTCCTAGCTGGCTCGCCGCCCACCTGCTTCTCACGGAGGCTTTGCTCATTCTTGGGGAAGAACCAAGGAAAATCTCACTCCCCAAGTCCGACGAAAACTTGGAGCCCGATGGTGTGCCCAAGGAGGAGCTGCTCGCTGGGCCTCCCTTCACCGACGCACGAAATATCCTTTTCGACTTCTGTTACCGCTTGCTTTCTTTAGGTACGATATCGAGAGACGAGCAGCTCTCTTGCCTCCGTCTCCTCGTGGTACTCACAAGGGATCACAACTTTGCCACCGATCTGGTGAAACGTGGCGGCATCGACCTCCTCCTCAAGTGCCTGCGAGCGAGGGCGGATCCGTTCACCTTTGCGGGACCTCATTCATACATTACCACCATTCTTCGACATATCATTGAGGACAAGAACACGCTTGAGCATATCATGCAGCGCGAGGTCAAACGCTTCATCTCCCATCCCCGAACACGACCTGTGGACCCTCTGGCCTTTGTTCGTAGCTGTAGTGCAATGGCGCTTCGTGACCCCGCTGTCTTCGTCGACGTCACCAACAAGGTATCCAACCTCTTCAATCCCCTAACCCCCATCCAGAATATCGCAGTCAAGAAGGATAACCAAGAGGGCAAGTCAGGCGCTCAGAGGAGCACCGAGACCCCTAAGGGCGCTGAGATGCAGGTCGACGAACAACCGGCCACAAACACAGAGTTTTCAGAGTCGTTGGAATCTGTGGTCCATTTCCTCATCGCGGAGCTGATGCGGATCGCTAAGCAAGGGTCGGACCAGTTGATTGCGGTTCCCCCAATCTCTCCCCCGAGCCCCACAGACGCCTTAGCAACCGTACTTCAAGCCACTCACACCTCCCCCGCGACGATTGAGGCAGCTGAGAACAGCGCGGTGAACAAAGGCGAAGGGGTGAACAATTACACGTACACCTGCTTCCTTATGCAAGCCTTGACAGAACTCCTCTTCTCGTACGAGTCTTGCAAGCTCGCCTTCCTCTCCTATTCGCCAAAGAAACGTTCCCAGCCACCAAAGGACGCAAAGTTCAGGACCACAGCGCTTCACTTTTTCCTCTCCGACCTGGTCTCTTTTGGAACCCTCGATCCTCAACCGACCCCCGAGGCAAGACGACGCATCATCCTCTGCAACTGGGCCATGTCTGTCCTGGTCGCCCTTTGTGTTGACCCCGCCGGCGGTCACGATCTCAAGGATGTGCCAGCGGATCTCGTCTCTGTCCGGAAGTTTGTGATCGAGGCCATCAGCAGGTCGATCAAGGACCTCCCACTCACCGCAAGCGTCGAAACCCGTTACGCTCGCCTGTTGGCAGTCACCGACTTGTGCTACCGACTACTGACCGTCAGGTTTGGACCCGGGATCCGAAAGACCCCCGACGAAATTCCCACACATATCGCCAAGGTCATGCTGGAGAAGAACTTCGTTGCCAGTCTGACCACTGCCTTGGGGGACACCGACCTGAACTACCCGAACATCCGCACGGTAGTTACTTCTGTCCTGAAGCCGATGGAGTACTTGTAAGTTATCGCCGTTCCCCCGCCGCGAGCTCTGGTGACACAGACATTTCACAGGACAAAGGTTGCGATCAAGATGAGTCGGGCCTCCGGAAAGACCAAAGATCTACCCGACGAGGACGTTGCGGATTCTGACATGGATTCGGAGGTCGAGGGTGTGGCAAGCAATGAGGCGCGCGAAGAAACCCCGGACCTTTATAGGAACTCATCTCTCGGAATGTGCGTGTTACCTGATATCCTGCATGAAGGGTAACTAACAGTACTGTATTGATGATTAGGTTTGGTGGAGTAAGCTGACACGACTGAAGAAATATCCGTGGTACTGAATTTTGCACTAGGAAATGGAGGACGTGAGTTATGGCCCCGACGAAAGCATGGATGGCGATGACATCGGCGAGGACGAAGATGCTGAGATGGACTTTGGAGAAGAAACGGGAAGCGAGGACACCTCTCGCACTGACGACGACGATATGGACGAAGAAGATGACGAAGTTGACGTAGACGATGAAACGGGTGAGTCAGAGGGTGCTTGGCAAGACGAAGAGGAGGACGAGGCAGACCTTGTCGAGAACGGTGAAGAAGGGGAAGGGGACGAAGATGGCGACGAGGATGACGAGGATGAAGAAGGAGACGATGGGGTCATCTGGACAGAGGTGTGTTTCCCCACGTGCATCCATCCTTTTTGAAAACTCATTCTCGCACAGGGAGCCGAGCAGGTTCCGGGAGAGACGGATGAGGGTGACGACGAAGAAGGTATCGGAGGTACCTTCCAATCCTGTTGTTGTTTCCTCCCAGTGCTGAATCGGTGGGCACAGGAGTTCCCGTGATTCTTGGAGAGGAGGAGGAGGAAGACGAGGATGAGGAATGGACCTCCCCTCAAGACGGGTATGTTAGCGGTCCTAAACCCCCTCCCTCGTTCTGACACTCGTACTTCAGAGAACTGGGCATACTCGAAGCACAGGACACCGCGCCTGGACAATTCCCTTCAATATTTGGCATCGGTAACCCCTTCGCAGACGTCGATGGAGGTGGGAGAAACGGTCCCCAGCTTGTCTGGACGGGTGGCAGGCGAGGTATGATGTGTAGCCCGCTCGCAACATTCGACTCGCTGATATATGCATCCCAGTTGTTGACGAAGCAACGGACATCTTCGGCCGTCCCCCAGGTGCTGGTTCTGCCCCAGAAGCAACAACGCATCCCTTACTACTCGATACTTCTGGCATACAACGGGCCGCAAACCAACAATCGCGGGTGACCCGGCGCCTTAACCGAACCCTAATCTCCGATCTTCAGCCCCACAACCTCCTTGCAACTTTGGAAAGCCTGATCGGGGGCTCGAGCACGATCCAAGTACTGAACCAGCTCTTACATCAAACTCGACCCGGTGGCCCAGAATCTCTTCAACTGGACGTCCCCGCTGGTGCCCTACTGCATATGGAATCGCATCTCATAGCCCAACGCGGAAGCCGTGGGCACCTATCAGCCGTTCGCGTAGAAAGGGCTCGTGGGAACGACCCCCGGCGGGAGGAACGGGATTTCAACCCCTTGGGAACGATCCAAAGGTGGTCGGAAGAAGGAAGAATCTTGTGCGGCAAATACGCATCGGACCGTCTTTCGAAACTCTCGGACCACGTGGTGTTGAAGCTGCTGCCTACCTCCCTCCAGGCCGCCAAGGAAGCAAGGGAGGCTAGGGAGAAGGACGAAGCGAAACTCGCGGAAGCCGAGGCGGAGGCGGAGGCCAAGGCTCAAGCTGCTAAGAAGGAGGAGGAAGAGGTGGCACCCGCGGCCACTTCGATTACCGAGACGCTTCCACCAGCTCCGGAGCCACCTGCTCCCGTCCACGTTGACGCAGATGAGGAAATGACCGACGAGCCCACCACCGAGCCTGCTACCGAGCCCACTACCGAGCCCACTACCGAGCCCACTACCGAGCCCACTACCGAACCCACTACCGAACCCACTGTCGAACCCACTGTCGAACCCACTGTCGAACCCACTGTCGAACCCACTGTCGAACCCCAGCAGATCGCAAACGAGACCACAGACACCGCACCTGATGCCCCGAACGAAGAACCCTCCACTAGTACATCGACCGCTCCTCCTGACGCATCGGCTTCCATCCCTACCCCTCCGCGCGTG
>Ga0307509_10009607_pt1 | contig 12039 bp, 4 predicted proteins | sample 10_EM_MG_FD_202245 | JGI IMG/M metagenome (GOLD analysis project Ga0307509, IMG submission 202245) | Populus trichocarpa ectomycorrhiza microbial communities from riparian zone in the Pacific Northwest, United States - 10_EM | ecosystem: Host-associated > Plants > Roots > Unclassified | place... | reverse complement strand
ATCGAGCACGGGGGATTAAGCCTTTAAAAAAATGCCCAAACATGTATGTTTGGGACAAACAACATGCATTGTGTCACCTTCCATTTCAAACTTTAGTTATAACAGTTGGTTGGAATGTTGGACAATCAACTTCAAGTGGTAAAAAATTTCATTTTCAATAAAAAACACCAAAGAAACACCCAATGGACCTTAAAAATTCATTTATGATATTAAATCAACATTTAATTAATTAAAAACAAAAAACTAACTCAAATCCAAAAAGGTTTTTGAGACCATGTCTACTTTTTTATGCAAATTGAAGGGAAAAAAAAACTTAAATAAAACTCTCCTTGTTAGATAAAATTTATTAGTATAAATGATAACAAGTTTTGTCATTGAAAAATAACTTTTTGTCACTTTTTTTTTATTGAAAAGTTACTTTTTTTTATTATAATTCGACAACTTTATATCCTCTTCCAAACTCACTAAACAAAATGTGATAAAATAAAATTTTGAACCAAATTGTTTAATTTACAAACTAAAAGGACTAAGAAAGAAATTTGAAAGATCCCAAAGGCAAAAGGTGCCAACACATTTTTTTTTTAAAGGCCTCCTATTTTATTTTTGTTTCAATTTTGATCTTCTCATCTTTAATTTCTCTTAAACAATAAAATTGGACTATTTTTCATGAAAACAAGTATCAATCCAATAGCCTGACTTTTTTTAAGATCAAGATAATCACATAAAAAATAGATCGCAATATTTTATTAACTTTAAATTTCAATCAACACAACATAGAAAAATCAAGTTGAAAATAAAAGAAAAGGTTGAGGATCAAACATAAAAAAGGATCAAAATTAATATTATATTTTTCTTAAAAACAAAAGGCTTGCTATTATTTATTTGTTTTAATTTTGGTCTTTTAATTTTTTACATACAATAAACTCAAATTCTTTTTTTTTTTTTTTGTTGTTAAATAAAGCACCGGTGTTTTTAGTGGAAAAAGGTATAGTTTTTAAACCCGGCCTGATCTAAGGCCCGGGTTCCGAGTTTTGACCGGGTCACCGAGTCGCCCGGGTCAATCTCTATTTTAAAAAAAATTCAAAATGACGTCGTTTTAGTAAAAAAACAAAAAAAAGTCAACGGGTTGAACCGGGTTTTGCCGGGTCACCGGATCAACCCACCGGGTCATGATTTTTCTTATTGTTCTTTAACCCGGCCCGGTTCCTACACCGGGTCGGTCTGTCGGCCGTGTCAGGTTTCAAATATATAAAGAAAAGAGAAAAAGAAAATTAAATGACCAATGTGAAAAAAATAAAAAGTAAAACAAATGTGCAAATCCAGACAAGCCACATAAAACAAAAACTTATGGGTTGTAGTTTCTTCTTGTTTAATTAATAATGGCAACACGAAACGGAGCATCTCCCACTTGCGGTTCAGCTGGAGTGCGGGACAGATATTTTCATTTCCCCAGCTGCATGCGAACGAGCGTAGTCGTACTCCTGTCGTTCGTTGCTAGACCAATATTAAAAACAGAAAAAAAGGGTTGCAATTTTTTGTCTGAAAAGAGTTAATTTCCAGTACTGCCATTTGCTTCGAGTAAACAGTTTTGTACACATTTCACGTGTTTTTGCTTTTTGGTTGATTACTACGTCTATCTGCCTTCCAAGCAGTATCTTTTGGAGCCAGGAGAAAAACAACTGAGAGTCCATTTCTTGATTGATTAAGGGATTGTCAAAAAAATGGAGTCTTTGCTTCCTGGGTCCTTTCCTCAGCTTTCCTCTCCACTTCCTTCTGGTATTTGTTCCTTTTTTCTCGTTTGATTAAAATCTCTGTTCAGTTCTTATTATCCAGGTCGCTTTTTTTTTCCTTCATTTTTCTGCTTTGTTTTATTTGGGCTCATTTATTTTTCCCTCTTTTTTTTTTTTCCATTTATATCTGATATTGCATGCAATTATTAATTGATTGACAGGTGGGAATTACTTGGGCGAGACCAAAGTCAAAGTGGGTCATTCTCCAAGTATGTTTCTGCCTACTTCCTATTTTTGTTTTTGTTCTAAATATTATTGGTAATGGTATGGCTTCTCTCTGCAAAATTTGGTTGTTTTCCTTTTCTTTTTTATTCTGTTCTGACCTCTGCTGATTTATAATTGCTTGTGCTGGTTTTGGATCAGAGTTTAATTCAATTTGGGGTAAATAACAATTGAACTGACAATACTTGAAAACCCATATTTTGCTGATCCGTTTGAATAAAAACTACTAAAAATGCTAAAACAAACGGTGATTGTTTAAGTTTTTTGTTCTTCAGTGCAAGCTTATTAATTACTATAACATTTTTATGCGGTGCCTTTGTTGTGAAAATGGGGTCATTTTATCTTAGTTACAAATCGTTGAGCAAGGGATCCATAGTTTATTAATTATCATATGCAACATGCCACCTCTTGAACTATTCAACTTTTAATGTGATTTTTTTATAAATACGACAAAGTTCATGAATTCTCGTAGAATAGCTTATTTTGATAATTAGATATTCCTTTGCTCCTAAAATTTAGTTCCAGGGTGGGATTATGGTTCTGCATTTGTGTTTCAGAAATGGATTGTTCTTTTAGTTCATGTTGATTGTTTCCAGCTCTCTGATTTCAACAATTTTACATCTAATTACATACTCACTTTGCTTCTATATAACCACAATTCCCAATTGTTCTGATTGTCGGTATAACTGGTTCTATAGGAGAAGTTCAAGTTTACAGGTGCAGAGCAAGGAAGATCCTAGAAAGACAGTGTGTTGTTAGGTTTCAGCGGCATCATAGTGGATTTTCTGTGAAAAAATCTACAATTTACCAGGAAAATAATGCTAAGTTCTTAGTGCATGCTGCCTCTGGACAACCTTTTGAATCTGAGTCTGGAGCTTATAATCCTGAGAGTACTTCAAAATCTGTCAAAAATGCATTAGATGCTTTCTACAGATTTTCACGGCCTCACACTGTTATAGGCACAGTTAAGTCAAAGTTTGTCATATAAATTCAACAAAAGTTTAATGATCATTGTATGCCATTTCCAACTTTTCTGTCAACAGGCTTTGAGCATCTTATCAGTTTCTCTCCTTGCAATTGAGAAGCTCTCGGATATTTCTCCACTATTTTTCACAGGGGTGTTGGAGGTAATGCCCAACGATTTCAAGTTAATTTAAAGAGTTCATTAATTGGCTGAAATAATTAAAATCACCATCATTTATTTAATAATTATTTTGGCATTTCAGGCTGTGGCTGCTGCTCTCATGATGAATATTTATATTGTGGGTTTAAATCAGTTGACTGACATTGAAATAGACAAGGTAGCTTTTCTTAGTAAATCATTGTAATAAATTAAAAACAAAAGGAATGGGAATTTTCCAACTAATAACTGAAGACTCAGTGGGCTGCAAGGATCAGTTATTTGTTGACTTTAAAGATCTTCTCATCTTCTCTTGACTTTCTACCAAATTTATCAAACAGTCTCTTTTTTTGTCTTTCCTTTTTGAGAAATGATCAGATAGTTTAGCGGTCTTTAAATATTAGTTCAGCAGTAGAAATGCCTGCAAAGTTTGCTTCCGGCAATTTGATTGACCCTGTCTGGCTAAATTATGTTGAGCTGTCATTATTGGATTTGCTCAACTTTCTGTCTAGGTAGCTTGAATAACTTTACGAAAATAGATAAGTAGATAGGTTTATTTGGATTTCCATTGCTATATGTGTACTGTATGTTTCATTGCAGGTTAACAAGCCATATCTTCCATTGGCGTCGGGGGAGTATTCCATAAGTACTGGTGTGATGATTGTTACATCTTTCTCTATCATGGTATATATATTCAAGAATATTCTTATTGGTTGATTGTTACATGCTTATAGTTGTGGATAATTCTTAAATTCTTATGATTGCACAAAAATGTAAATATAGCGTTGTCTTCTCTGTATCTGTCTGCTCAAAATTACCCTAAGAAATTAGTGAATAGCTCCTGTAATCGTGGTTAGAAAATCTCAAGCTAGCAAGTGGAGAGACCCATAACATGCACTACAAGGCTGTGCCAACTCAACCATTGCTCAATATGCTGTTTGAGAATTGATTGCAATATTATTCGCAGTTGCAGAACGGGGGGGTGGGGATTGATTATGTGCCTTCATCTGCAAACCAGTTTTTCAAAATTGTAGTGGTATCTTTTGAAATATCATAATTTATTTGTATTTTTCTTTCTTCTTTCTTGTCGATGGATCTAGTATGAATAGTAAATGAAACTTGGGGAATGTTATTAGATGGTCCATGATTTGTAGTAAAATACTGTGTATTTGTAAATCATCCATTATAGTAGGTGGAGTTTCTCTTTCCACATTTAGAATACTCATTGACTGTATTTGGATTGTGGATTCCAATGAAAAAACGTTAATTACTCCTTGTTCCAGAGTTTTTGGCTTGGATGGGTCGTAGGTTCGTGGCCATTATTTTGGGCTCTTTTCATCAGTTTTGTTCTTGGAACAGCATATTCAATCAATGTGAGTTGATCGAACTACCACTACAAATGCTTGTGCACGTATGCAAGCACACCTTTAATTTCATGCATGCTTGTATATTCTTTTCCGCTATTATTTTTTTTATTGGAATTAAGGGGTAAAAAATTAAATAGCTATCTTTTGTGTATCTTGCATTCTGCAGCACTTGTTTCTTGTTTACTATATAAAAAATTTGCAGTTTTGCATTGGTGAACTGTGCATGGAGGCATCATGTCATTTTAGTGATGTAATTGAGCTAATAAAGCTGATGGCATCAGATGTCACTTTTGTCTGCATATCACTTTCATTTCAAGAAATAAGGTTTCGCTCCGGGTTAAGTTCAATTAGCATTCATATTTTGGAACTTTATGGCTTTGCAGATTATGTTTTCTGATAGTGCTTACTGGATCTTTTATTACATCAGTTTCTGGTCACAATTTTGGAAGATTCAGTCATGGTTTAAATGATGATGTATTACATGGTTGGTTTCTAATTGAATGGTCATTGTATCTTTGTGTTATTTCAGCTGCCACTGTTGAGATGGAAAAGGTTTGCGTTCGTTGCAGCAGTGTGCATCCTAGCTGTTAGGGCAGTGATTGTTCAACTTGCCTTTTATCTGCATATGCAGGTACTTCTTTCCTAAGCATATGAATAGTAACTAGAAAGATATTGAGTACATAAAATTAAGGGCCTCCAAAACACCTTTACTGGGCTTTTCCCTGCAGAACACTGTGTCGCACTTTTTGTTGTGTTGGTGCTTTAGACTGTTCTGACTGGAATGTAATGAAAATGACCATCGTTGTTGTATTAAGCAATTTTCTGGCATATATGAGTGTGGAACCTTTTAACTTTGGAGTCTTGTTACTCAGCCACTAACATGTTAAGAGCCTAATTATTACTGTGCTGACAATTTCCAGACCCATGTGTATGGAAGACCACCTGTCCTTTCAAGACCTCTAATTTTTGCAACTGCATTTATGAGCTTCTTCTCAGTTGTTATAGCACTATTCAAGGTAAATGGGATTTATTTATTTATTTCTAATTTCAGTAATAATAGAGGAGTAGAGGCAGACAATTTTGGAGTTAGCTGTTTGTCAATAAACATGTTCCTGTAAATTAAAGAGATTTATTTTCACCTTGTATGGGCAGGACATACCTGATATTGAAGGAGATAAGATTTTTGGCATTCGGTCTTTTACAGTGCGTTTGGGACAAAACCGGGTCAGTTTAGAACATCTTATACATTTTTGAAATGTAAAACTCCTAGTAACCTTTGTTTTTACTAATGTCTCTTAGCTGTACTTGTTTTCCCTTGCTCAGGTATTTTGGACCTGCATTTCATTACTTGAAATTGCTTATGCTGTTGCCATTTTGGTTGGAGCAGCATCTTCCTATACTTGGAGCAAATATATCACGGTAGTGCTCTTGCTTCTTTATTTATAAAGGTGACATTTGTGAGCATGTACAGATTTTCTTTCTTCTAGAGTACATTCAGTGATATACTTTCTTCCTTATTTTGTTTTTGAAGTGGAAAATGAAGTGTAAAAAATGACTAGAGTGTTGGAACACATGTTTCCACAAGTCAGCTGAAATGATTACATAAATCTTTATTGTTAAGCATAAATCTAAGTTATAACTGGCCTTCCATGCGAGTTCTGAGACCCTGCATTTTTTAAATTCCTGTAACGATGGCTTCCTTTACAAAATGGCAAAATCTGAAGCATTTAGAAACACTTAGTCCAACATGGATTAGTACTGACTCTTAGATAATAAAAACTGTTGATTAACAAGGAGATCTAATTTACGTCTTATCATAAACTTGCATTGGAATGAGGGGTGAGGGGGGTTTCATATACTGAGTGGTCTGAGATCTTCTATCGGGATGTTGGCTGGATGCATGTATTATTTATAGTTTCATAAGAAGAATGATGAAATTTTTTTCTTACTTCCACTGTTACTCATGCTTTGCTTTAAACTCATTGCATTTGGCTAGATATTGGGTCATGGCATCCTGGCTTCAATATTGTGGAACCGTGCCAAATCTGTTGATCTGAAGAGCAAAGCTTCAATAACTTCCTGCTACATGTTTATTTGGAAGGTAACCATCTACTTTAGATTATGAATTCAACATTGCAGGAAGAATGTGTAAAAATAGACTACCCTATAAAACTGGTCAATGTCACTCCAAATAAATCAATGAATAGATAACATGTTTATTTAGCGTGTGATGCTTCTCATTGCATGATTTCTGTTATATATTTTTTCTTATCATCTTGAACTTCAGCTAGGTAGTTATATTTGCATCAATCATGTAACAGCTTGTTTGGAACCAATGTGAAATTGAATTCAATTGATAACTTATTACAATTCTTATGTTAGGAATAAAATACTAAATCACAATTGAATTTAATTATACTATTTGGAATATCAGTGGAATTAAATTGAATTAGCAATCTTGACTATTCTGCCTTTAATTCAAAATTGCATGGTATATCTTCTCAGTGAATAATTTGTTTATAAAAAAAATATCACATTGAGCTCCCTCATGCTGGCATTCAACATGGAGCTTTTTCCACGCTATGCCCTAAACTTATATTCAACAGAACTAGAAGGTTAATTGTTTATATTTTGTATTGTAAAGGACATGTTTAGTTGTCTACTCTCCCTCCCACTCTTTCCCTCAATGAAATTTTCTTCCTTTAGCGGAGAAAAAGAGACACCATAGAATAAACATATACAATATAGAAAAATAAAAGAAAAGGACTCAACTTGCAATTATCCATGTTAATTGTCAAACAAAGTAGAGAGCAGTACTTTGAAACCCATTGAACTATGATCATGCCAACTGTTATGCTCTGAGCAACAAGAATCATCCACCATTCTCCATTTCCCCATAGAGAAAAATTGCTTTCATCAAATACAAGAGTAGTTACCTATTAAATACAATGTAAATAGGTGTCTGGAAAATCATATTATTAGGTAGGAGAAGGTAACATAGATGTTCAATTTAAAGTAAAAAGAAGTTTTTGTTGAAAAAAATAAAAAGGGTATTTTTGGAATAGTATTTTCAATGTTAATTTTAAGAGGAATTGATTTACAAATTAAAGGGTCTCCCCTCTGATTTACTTTTGTCTATTTTTTATGATTTGAATTCTATTTGGAATTCAAATCAATACATCAAAAGGGTTCCAAACACAAGTATTGATTTAAGCTTTAGAATTGAATTCAATTCCAAAGATTCCAAAAAGTCTTACGTTCTTATTTTGTAAAGAGTTCAATCTTTCTGTACTAAGAAAAGTTGTCCAACTTTTTATTCTTATTCATTTATGGCTAGTGAGTTTGAATTCAAAATCTAACAAACATGCTCCTTCATTGCTACCTGATCTGATTGAGTTTGCATAAAAATCTGGAAATCAGCATTCGATCTTGGTTGCTATTATCTCTTTCCCATTACCTTTTTTTTATTTTTTTCATCTTTTGGACAGGATTGTAGTATAAACTTAGAGAAATATCACAAATAATTAATAATAATGTTGGCTAGTCTAGTCTACACAGAGCTTGTTTAGGCTGGTCCAAATTAGAGATAGTACATGCCTGGGTGCTGATGGATCATTCTATTTATATCAAGAGTGAATTGGCAGACTACACAAGCTTTACATCTTTACACAGTGATTAATCTGTTTCTCCGAACTTAATAAATTGGTTTGACTCTTTCTAACATGAAGTGTTCCTCTTGCAGCTGTTTTATGCCGAATACTTGCTCATACCACTTGTAAGATGATAATTACCGAGCACTCTAGAAAGTGGATCCATAAATTCTTGACAATTATGCTCTGTCCGAACGAAACTTGAAGATTCCGTAAGGTATTGCATGGCCTGGCTTCTTCTGATAAATTGTGAAATGGAAGTTTAACGTGGTTAGAAAATCGGTGCAGGAATGCTATCATGCAATGATAGCAGCATGCTGTTGCATTCTTGATCACGTAATGACGTAAGATCTTCAATTTAGTTACAATCGATCTTGAGTTGAGCTTTGGCTCTCACTTGATTTGGAGCGAGGACTCCATGGAATAAATAGTTATGAGATGTTTAAATGGCCTACCATCCCGAATTCAAAGAGTCCAACGTGTTTCTAGATATTAATGTCTTCCATTATCCTGCAAAAGTGCTATTTGGTTTGCGATCAGAGAGGAGATCTGGGCCTTCTTTGAAAAGTGATTTTTTTTTTTTTTGCGTTTGAAAAATACTGATTGAAATAGTAAAATTTTTATTTTTATCAAATTTGTTTTTGGTGCTTGGAGAATATTGATTGAAAATAAGTTTATTTTTTATGATTTTCTATTTTTATAATAGAATTTATATGATTTAAAATGTATGATTATTGTATAATATAACTTGTTTTGTATTCTAATATATGTTTTAGCAATATTATCTAATTTAAAGTATTATATGCACTAATATATGGAATTAATATACTTTTATATTGCATGTTAACATATCCAAATATATTAGTAATTTTTTTTAATAATATTATATTTTAAAGTATTTTTTTAATATGTAATTGAAATGTTGTGTCACTTTAGTTTTTGAATCCATCATGTAAAGTATTTTTTCCTCTTTTAAAACACTTTTTTCCATCTAAAGTTTATGTTTTTCTTCAACCAAAAAGTGAATTTTGTTGATCTGTTTTTCATAATGTAGCCAAAAATAAGAAATTCAGAAAACTGCTTTCTAAAAAAACATTTCTCAACAAACAAACAAGGCTTATAGATGCATAGTGTTTGAACCATACCAAAGTGCTCATAAGTTGACAAGCTTTGTTATAACTTGATTTTGACTTTTTTTTCCCAGCATGTTTCAAAAAAAAAAAGAAAAAAAAAGAGGGGAGGATTAGTGAGTGGAATGAAAAGGAAAAAAGAAAGAAAGAGAGAGACACCAAAGATAACGTTGAGAAGGATGAGGAGTAATAAAAAAAAATCATAATAATTTAAAAATATAAATTTTTAAGGAAAAAAAGATAAAAAGAATTTAAAAATCTAAAAATAAACACTACATATAGTCCAAAATAGGGAGGGAGAGAGGTTAGATAGAGAAAATTCAAAAATAAAAAAGAAAGAGAAAATTCACGAGAGAAAGAGAGCAGAGAATCAGAGAAGAAAAAAAGAGGAAAAAAAAAAGGTCCCCGTGACCTGAAAAAAGAGAGAGGATAGAATGAAACCCTAGCTTTATCATTTTCTTCCCCACTCATAGCCGCCCTTCACCAGCAATCACCCCCGCCAGCCACTCATAAAATTGTCATTCGCCAGCCACCAGCTCCCACGTCTCTCCTCCATGTTGTTTTCCTTTTTTGCTTGTGGTCGTGTTTAGTTTTTTGTGTTGCAATGTCCCAATGTTTGTCTTTTTTAATGATGATATTGATTTTCGTGTGATTGTTTTTGTCAGAAAAAGATTACAATAAAAGTTTTCAATGGTTATTTTTACCTACCAGTCATAGTTATCAAATCTAATTTGAGATTAACTCAATTAGAAAGCCTGGACTAAGTTACAAGAATTAATGCAAGTTAACTCGGAAAAATTTAAAAAAATATATTTAAAATTTTAATATTTTATATGAAAAAATTAAAAAACAATTCATGTTAATATAAACTATACATATTATAAATAATAGAGTTCAAAAGATTATTTCAAAATGTAAAAAGATACTATTTTAGTATGTTATCCTTTTAAATTAAAGTATTTAAACCAAAATATTTTTTATCCCATATTAAAAAACATAACTTTTATATATATATATATTAAAGGGTTTCAACTTCTATATTAAAAAAATAAAACATTCTTCTAGTATTTATATAGTGAACTTTGAAAAAGGTTAATAACCAACTAAAAAAGAGGGGTTTTTGGTTAGAAGAAAAAACACATTTGAAAAAAAAAATTCTCATCGGGTTTTGCCGGGTCGTCCTGGTCACGGGTCAACCGGGTTTGACTATTTTTTGCTCCTGCCGGTCTTTCACCTTACTCGAAGCGGTCCAACCACTGGGTTGACCGGTCCTAGTTCCGGATCGACCTGTTGGGCCGGTCGAGTTTAATAACTACGTATAAAAGTGTGTGTGAATATATATATATATATATATATATATATATTCACACACGGATTTGATATATGAATTGAAGGGTGCTCCTTGATGAATATCTTTTTCATTCACTTTTCGCCATTCAATAAACCGCTATTCCACTTGCATAGTCAGGTGAATATAATAATAATAATAATAATAATATACCATGAAAACTATTTCAGTTTTTATTTTTTATGTATGTTTTTTTTTAATCAATGAATGGAAAATGCTTATTTATAATTTTTTTTATGGGCGAAGATATATTACTCATTATTATGAGTGAATAGCTAGATTAATCATGACCTTACCAAGGCTCATAAAATGTGAATATAGGCTTTCAAGCTTATTTTGAATATAATTAAAGAAAATAAGCTTGAAGTTCATTTAATCATTTACTATCCTATTGAGTTAATACCTTAAATTTTAAAAGTGAGGATTAAGTTCTATTATTAAGCTCGGGTCTCGAATCACTCTTTTGAGTTTTAGTAGTTTTTTTCTTTAATAAGAAAGAAATATATACTAGTTAAGATAAACTTTAGTAAAAGCATAATAGATACATTTATCATTGAAAATAAATAACAATGCAACCTATTTTAAATATGATGCTTTGTCGTGATTTTTATCTTTCATTTGACATAATCAGCCTCTTACTAAAAAATCTTTGAATATCGATTAGGGTTTCTAGTTAATATAAAAACTAGACAACAACTTATTTTTTTTATTTTTACCTTTAATTCGTTGATATATCGCCTTTAACTCGACATATCTCATGAGACACTTGTCAAGAAGAAAAAAAAGAAATCATATTCATTGATTCATATGTATTGTAACAACCTAAACTTTTCATACAATTATTTCCTTTTTAATTGTTGTGTACGTGAAATGTAGAGGTAATTCTCTCTCTCTCTCTCTCTCTCTCTATATATATATATATATATATATGTGATAAGTTATTTACATAATCATGATAAATTTACAATCTCTTCTGCTAATGAAATAATCATGAAAGTTTGATTTGCAAAATCAAAATTGTAGTGTGAGATGAAATATACGTGTATCACATGGAAACATAGAAAATAGGGTAAGCATGTCCGTTTTCAATACCACTAATATTTTTATTACAATTCTAGTAATAAACACAATGTCATTAATCCTTTTTTTTTTCCTAGCATTTTTAAATCTATATTAGATCTGATTTGTTATTTTCTTCTCGTCAATTGATAAACTATCATTTTCTTTATTATAAGTCACCACCCTGGATACCTTAAAATTTTGTTAACTATGTATTCAATAATTCTTTTCAGATAATTATAAATCATGCTTTAAATTAACCGTATACATTGTCTCATTTTAAAAACCACAACTCCTGCTTTTAATGAAACATGTTACTCGATTTATTTATATACTCCTAACTCATGGTCTAT
>Ga0307509_10009606_pt1 | contig 12039 bp, 12 predicted proteins | sample 10_EM_MG_FD_202245 | JGI IMG/M metagenome (GOLD analysis project Ga0307509, IMG submission 202245) | Populus trichocarpa ectomycorrhiza microbial communities from riparian zone in the Pacific Northwest, United States - 10_EM | ecosystem: Host-associated > Plants > Roots > Unclassified | place... | reverse complement strand
GGAGGCGGGATCTCTGACGGGTGGAGGAGGGGCAGGACAGGATGGCATGTTCGAAGGTCTGTGGTGCCTCGGAGCATAAGGGGCAGGACACGTCGGCATCAGGATCCTCCCACGAGGGGTGTGCCGCAAGGTAGCTTTTCCCAGAACGCATCTGGTGTATCCTGCCTGCAACGAACTTGCCCAAGCCCATAAAGGGGTGGGGCCGCGTTGTGGGCAGATAGGGGTAGTATGGGGGGGCTGGGGTGGCGGACCAGTCAGAGAGGAGGTGTTGTTTGGCCCTTAATTTGAGGCGCGCGTACGATGGGACCACCCCGGGTACTGGGGGCAGGTAGTCTGTCAAGTGGAGGGAGATGGGCGGCAGGATGGTTACGTCGTGGACGAGGGGGGTGGCCGCATTGGCCAAGGCAGTAATAGCGTTGTGTCGGTATCTCGGGTTCTTCAACTTGTCCGGGGCGGAACGCCAATCGAGGTTAAAGAAGAGGTAGGGTTGGGAGGTGATCTTCCCACGTGCTATCAAGGTGGCACGATGTGGCGAGAAGGTGGGGACGGACTTAGGGAGTCGTGCTGTGGCAGGGTTTATTTCTGGAGGGGAGCAGATGAGCCTTAGGCCGGCGAGGCGGCGTTGGTGGCGTATAAGTATAGGTAGCGGGGGAAGACAGGCTTCCCTGTGCAAACATGCCAGGTTGGTGGAGGAGAAACAACTTGTGATCCACCTGCAGACCCGATGCCAAAAAACCGACATTGGGCCCATGATAGACAGGGAAGGGTTCCAGACAGTGGACCCATATAAAAGAATCGGAGCTAGGAGCGAACGCGCCAAGGAGAGACAGAGGTAGGGGGGAAGGCCCATCCCGGGGGGGGAGAGGTGGCGGATCGTGGCCAGGGCGGCATTCGCGAGCGAGTATCTCCTGGAGAAGTGGGACCTCGGGTCAAAGGAGGGGGTGAAGATGAAGCCCAGCCACTTCAGGTGAGACTGTGGGTGGAAAAACTGACCTTCCAGCTGCACTGGGAGGGAGCACGGTGGCTCTTTGCTCTTGGCGGTCCTCCCGTGGATCAGTTCAGTTTTTGGAACAGAGAAAGAAATATTAATCGGCGAGGCCTTCCTCTTGAGCGCTGAGAAGGACCTCTGAAGGAGGCGAACGTTGGACCTATAGGAGGGCGAGACTACCGTGACAGCAAAATCGTCGACATAGGAGATGACAAGTGACCTGGGAACGTCCAGGTGGAGGGAGGAGACATATATGACGAATAGAAGAGGAGAGATGGGGGATCCTTGAGGGACCCCGACCGAGACGGGGGCGAAGGAGCGAGGGGAACCTTGGAAAGTCAGGCGACAAGTGCGGTCCCTGAGGAAACAGCCGGTCCATTGGACCAGGTACGGGCTGACCCCTTTTCTGTGGAGAAGAGAGAGGAGAGAGGGGGATTCCACGTTGTCGAAACCTCCCTTGACATCAAGGAAGAGGGTGGAGACTCTGTATCGGAGGCGGTGGAATGACTCAACGTTGTGTTGCAGGACGAGGGCGGCATCGGCGGTGGACCTTCCAGGGAGGGACCCGCATTGCAGGGGATGGATCAGGGAGCATATGGTTGCCTGAGCCGAGAGGCGGGTGGTTACCACTCTTTCGGGGGAACACAATACTGATTATACAATATATATAGACACAAGAAGGAAAAAGAGGAGTCAAACAACACTTATAGACTTTTATGAAATAGGTAAAAGCAATTCTGAGGACTATTAAGATAAAGGTTTTGGGATTGATGCTGCGGACCATGCTATACCTATTAGGCAGGCAGGCACTAAAGCTATCGGTCATGAACTGAATCTGTCAGACACACATATTGCCTATCCCATTATGATTGAGACAAAGAAATTGGGATAAGCACTCTGGATAGACACACCAACTCAGAGCAAGTTCCTTGATAATGCTCAGCATGCTCAAGCTGGTTGAAGCCTGTTTCGATATTGTTGGACAAACCTCTGAAGAGGTGTTTGGGGTTGGTGTAGTATAAAAAGGAAGTAGTCAAATGAAGGAAGGCTATTGAGCCTGAGGAACTTTTCTTGGTAATATTTGATCTTTGATTTGTTAGTATAAGAGTTTTGTGGAGAGGCGAAAGGGAAATATGCGTAGAGGAGTATGAGTATTGTAGGTGTGGAAGATGATGGACCAATGGAGTAATTGATAGAGGAATGGAAGAATGGAAGGATATTGTAACAGATTTACTAATGTTGAACCTAGGAGTACAATATATTGCCAGCGGTTGCCTGGGAAGTGTGTAACAAACACCCTTCTGCTAGGTACTATAAAAACTGTAATAATTAAGTGGTGTACTATGAGGTTGAGTTAGAGTAAGTGACTCAGAAAAGGGGGGAATTAGTGTCTTAAATCTATTTTGGTGTTTTTAGCGGATTCATTTCACCTCAGTCGAACCCTGTATTAACGACATGTCAATCCCACCTTCAAAAGGAATAAAGTAAGAAATTTAAATGTAAAATAAACAATTCAAATTCATTGTCTCTTTAAACTTCAAAAATATTGATTCTCTATTTCTATTTGATATAATAATATTCAATTTTTCGCACTTGAAAGGTCAACAATAACAAAATATTAAAGAAACAACAATGATGCATAAAGATAAAGGTATATCAGGATGCATCAAAGTCCAGCTTATACTTCCTTCTCTTAGTGCAGACAAGTTTTATGCAGGAATAAGAAAGTGAAGGGGCCCAAAAAGAAAATAACTTACCGATTGCCCTCCGAAACAGCAAAAACGACCTACAGGCAGAAACCCATATCGCTCCTACACTATTAGCTATAAGCTACGGCTGTTAACCTACTGGTACGGCAAGAATATACACTGTGGTCCGACAAAACACCGGGAGCCTACTCAACTAGAAGTAGGATGCTACTTTTGTATCCCAGTGGGGAATATCTCCCATTGGAAAAAGGATGAAAGGGAGGAAAAGATATACGGAGGTGCGAAAGGGGCAACGTCGCTTGATAGGGGGTGGAAGGCAGTGACAGTGGAAGGAGCTGGAGTGGGCCCTATATGAGGAATTCTATCAGCGAAGAGCAATTGGAAGACCGGTACGACGGGGCTGGTTTCGTTGAGTTAGTAGAGAACTATTTGAAAAGCTATATCAGGGAAAGGATACTAAGCTTTTCAAGTTTTCAAACGGATGGTGTCGCGGGTTCCTGCAGGCACAACATTTTCCACTATGGTACCAGTTAAGAAGATAGTTCTCAGATTATTTGCACTTGCATGTCATTAGAATGTTATGATTAGCTGATGCTTCGATGACTCAGGATTGTGAGTCATAATGATATAATGACTTTTGGGCATGACTCATAATCATAAGGTATAAGTTTCACTCAGGTGACACAATTTGCTTATATGTTTTGTTTTTTGAGTTGTGATTAGTTTATGGTATCTTGTACAGTGACTGTCACAAATTGTGACTAAGCAAGGCAGATTTCACATGACTAATAATTGTTAGTCATAAGGGATGTTTTTGTTTTATACTATGTGGTCGGTTGACTCATAGCTCCCACATGATTCGCAGTTGTATGTTAACATTATTTTATGATTGGTTGATATTTCTATAACTCACAATTGTGAGTCATAATGATCTAATGATTTTAGCACGTGACTCACATTATGAGTCACGAGTGTTGCTCATATGATGCGCTTTGCTCCGATGACTCATGGATTGTGTTATGATTAATTTAAGGTATGTTGCATAGTGACTCTTAGAAGTCATCTGATACATCTTGGGCATAACGTGTTAGGAGTCATAGAACAGAGCGACTTGAGTTATGACTAACTAGGAATAGGGTTGTTGGCGTGAAGAGTCTAAATAAAGGAGACTTAGTCACAGTAGTTAGAGTATGAACCATCTTCTCTACACCTTCAGTCATTGGAATCTCAACACCATGGGAAATCATCATGGGATCCACACTCTCCCCTCTCCCCTCTTCTGATGGCCACTGTTGCCTAAAAGGATGTACGGCTCTACATCAGACCCTCTCTTCCCTTCTGATAACCTTGCCACTGGGATTGGCCTGGTCTATTGGTTGAGGGCTAACTCCTCCCTCCCCCTCTCTGTCTCACTTCGCGTTCTCGCTTTGCAATCGCAGGGTCGGAAATGCCTCTCACTTTCTTTTCCATTGGTGCTGCTGTCTTTCAAGCCTTTTGCGAAGTACTTCAGCTTTCAATTATGTCAGTCTTGTCGAGGAACACTTCGGTCGGTAATATCATCGCCTCATCTCTTGTCTCGCTATTGGAAAAGCATTGGCTGTGGTTGCTCTAGGTACTCGTTTCTAGCTGTAACGACACTATGATTGGTAGCTACAATGACTACCACATTTCAGCGCAAGTGGTATACCAAGTGGTAATCAGAGGTAGAATGGTCTGCTATAGTTAGTTGTCACAAATCATGACTAAGCAAGGCAGATTTCACATGACTAATAGTTATTAGTCATAAAGGTATGTTTATGTTTCTATGACTCACGCTCGTGAGTCATATATGTTTTATGTTTCACGCTATGCAGTCAGTTGACTCATAGTTCTCACATGACTTGCAGTCGCGTGTCATCGTTATGTTATGATTGGTTGATGTTTCTATGACTCAGGATTGTGAGTCATAATAATGTAATGACTTTCGTGCGTGACTCACATTATGAGTCACGAGTTCCACGCAGGTGACGCACTTTGCACACCTGACATGTTTTATGTTTTATGATTGGTTTACGGCATGTTCCGCAGTGACTCATAGGAGTCATCTGATGGATTTCGGGCAGGACTCATTATGAGTCATAGGACCGCGTGACTCGACTTATGAGTCACCAAGGTTAGGGTTGTTCGCGTGAAGAGTCTATATAAGGTGGAGATACGATGACAGTAGTTAGACACGAACCATCTCCTCTACACCTCCGGCAATTGAAATCTCAACACCAGGGAAATCATCGTAAGTTCCACCGCCTCCCCCTCTCCTCCCCCTTGATGGCTTCTGCCTAGGGGAGTGACGCTACCTCCTCACCTCCTCCTACTGACCTCTTAGCCGCCCCTCCTTGGGGTTCTTGCCTTCGTTCATCGTTGACCCCCGCTCATGAAGTTTGTTGCTCCCCCTTTTTCCCCGTATCACCTTTGCACCTTGCTTAGGTTCTGCACGGTTGGCAACCCTTCTCGCTTCGTTTACGGTCAGCGCTGCTGTCTTCCAAGCCCCTTGCGAAGTACTCCACCATTTCGAATTATGTGTGCCCGGTCGGGGAACACTTCGGTCAGTAACGTCACAGCCTCATCTTTCGCCTTGCTGTCGGAAAAGCATCAGCCGCCGTTGCTCTAGTCGGTCGTTTCTAGTGTTTGGGTCCACCCCTCCTTCCTCCTCTCCGGTTTTTGTCCCGTTGCTCGGTTACAGCTACACTCCGCTCCCTCAGCTGGTATCTTACGACTAGGTGGCTCCTCTTGCCCGTGCGGCTGCCACGGTGGCATGCTCGGTCACGCTCTTCCATCGTATAGCACTACCTCCTTGGTCGATGTCAATGCCTTGGGCTCGGAGTAATTGTTTCGGTCACCAGCGCTTGTGTGCTACTTTAGGCCGGCCCCTTTGGAGTGTTGTTTTTCTTCCTCTGTTTAGTTTCCTTTCTAGTGGTTATCCTTTCCTTCTAGCGTTTAGGCTAGATTTACTTTGTTACAATTCGGGAGGCTATGGCAAGGGATTTCCTGTTGTTTCCTGCTTTCCTGTTGTTTTCCAATCTTGTCTGTATCCGCATGAAGGAGGGGTCAGGATTCTTCGGGCGAGATGTGCTGTCGGTTCCATACCAGAAGGACTTGGGATGATGGCTTTTTCCCTGGTGCCAGTAGTATAGTTTTGTTTACGCCATAGCTAGCGCTGCACGCGAGTTCTTGTACTTTAACAACAAATACATGATATAAAAAAAAAAAAGAGATCATAGTCGTTAGACAGGCTCCGCGCCCCCTATTTTCGTGCCCCTACATTTCTCAACACTTTGTCGATAGGTGCACGATACCTCCTCGCTTATATTTCTACCCCTCGCTTAGGCTTCGCATCCCTAAGCCCCAGCATGGCTCAGCCTGGTCCTCCCCCCCTCTTTGCCACTGTCTCGGGCCCCTCTTTAGCTGCCTCTTCGGCCTCTCCCTCGTTTCTGGCAATCTCCGACGAAGCCCGTTTCCTCTCCTCTTTCCTCGACCGCACAAGAGATCTCACCTCTTTCACTCCAACCCAGCTCTCGTCCCTCTCCTCTAGGGAGTGTGATAACCTCGCCCTCGGCCATGCCATGAGCCTCCCCCTTCTTTGCTCTGCCATCCACGCTATCTCTGTGATCGGGTCTGTATCGAGGATCTCTACTCCGCCGTCCACACCCTCGAGTCTCAAGTTGCCAACTCCCTTGTCGATCAAGAACTGAGGGATTTACGCAACACTGTCCGTGACCTGTCACATCATGTTGCTCCGCCGCTATCCGTGCACCACCCTCTCAGACCACCATGCCCCAACAGGGTTCCCGGCAAGCCCGGAGTCGGTCCATTGTTCCCCCGGCCCCTGCTGCACCCATCCCTTCCTCATCCTACACTCCAGAGAACTCCCGTACTCCTGCCCCCCGCCGCTCCTACGCTGATGTCATTCACGGTGGCACTGCCGAGCTTGATCAGGCCGCAGCTGATAACGCCACCAGGCGCAATGGCAAGGCCAAGCCCAAGGCACAGTCTTCTAGTCCTGCTTCTGTTAAAGTCGCGAAGGTCATTGAGGCCGCCTCCCCCAAGGGCCCTACTCCCCTCCCCAGCGCGTCCAGAAGATTTTATGCCCCCCGCACGGTTCAAGCCCCTCACCCCGACGAAGCCCTTATCCGAATCTGCTGGCCTGACCTCGCCGCCTCGGTCCTCCGCGAAGCAAACTCCAACCTTCCCGTTGCCTTCAAGACTTTCATCAATGACAAAGGCGCTGTCTCCCTCGTATCCACTGACACCGCAGTTCCAGCTGCCTCCTATGTTCCCTTCTTTGAGGCTCTCTCCCTGAAGCTCAACGAGTCTTTTCCCGTTGGCGACAACCCTTGGCTCCCCTTTAGGCTGGTGCCGACCGATCTCCAATTTGCCATCCACGGTATTCCGCTGGAAGCCCTCCCCGAAGATGACGACCTCCTCTTCCCTCACATCCAGTCCTCCATCTACAATTCCAAGAACATCTTTATTAGAAGCGCCCGATACCTCAACCCTGACCCCTCCTCCGGCAGGAACAGCAAGAGAGCTTGCTCCGTCGTGGTTCACGTCTCCCCTGATCATGCTGACAGAATGATCAATCCACCCTCCGTCCTCCTGTACGGCAGCAACCGTGTGGTTGAGAGAGCCTACCCATCGTCTCCCTCTACCCAGTGCCGCAACTGCTGGAGGTTTGGCCATGTCAAACCCTGGTGCAAGAACCCCGTGGTCTGCCCATTTTGCGATAGCAATCACCCCAAGACTGAACACTGGTGCTCCAACCCGTCCTGCCCGAAGGAAGGCAACCTACAACCTGTTCTCAACTGCTGTGTTGCCTCTCCACCCTGATGTTCCAATTGCGATGAAGACCACTCTGCCAGTGACAGAGACTGCTCTGCCAGGCCGGTTCCCCCTCCAAGGAACACTCCTGCAGCTGACAACCCCGGTGCCGCCCCCCCTCCACCCGCCCCGCCCTCTGCCCAAGAACAGGACAGACAACCCCAACATTATGGACACACGCCCTGACTCCTCCCGTCTCCCAGCTGCCCCCATCACCCCGGCTCCGGCTGGCTCCAGCTCTAATGCACCCTCCCTGGCTCCCGCCTTTGACCTAACCACTCCCCAAGCCCTGAGGTGCCCCCAACCGGAACGTGACTGCTCCACATCTAGCACTGGTGCTCCTCGCCCCGAGATGGAGCCCAGCCCCTCTCCCGCCCTGCAAGACCAGTCAGCCCCGCGCCGGTAAGATGTTGCACAATCTAATGTCCCCACGACAAGACCTTCCCCCTGTGCCCTTTCTTTCTATTGTTCAACACAACAGCCTCGGGAGCTGGGATGTGTTTCTCTCCTTGTTTAATTCCTTTGCTTTTTTTTTTGCTTTGCACCCCCCTGATATTGTTTGCCTTCAGGATCCTCCTTTTTGGCGCTCTCGCCTTCCTTTCTTTAGTGGGTTTAAGTCCTTTTGCCCCCCCCCACTCTCCTGACTCTAAGCCGAAGGTTGCTTTTTACGTTTCTACTTGTTGTTTGTCCTATGCTATGGTTCTTCCTAGGTTTGTTGACAGGCCTCATGTTGCTGCCCTTGATTTGTTCGGGGTTGACCTCTTTGGTGGATCTTTTACTCAATTTCGTATTTTGAACTTGTACAACCTCTGGTCCCAGCGCAGCAGTGTTAGGACCGTTCCTCCAGATTTGTCTTTTCCTGATGATGGTTTCCCCCTTTTGGTTGTTGGTGATTTCAACATCCACCACCCCCTAGCTGATCCGCTGAGGTCCTACTCTTGTAGGGATCTGGCAGCTTCTTTTCCATACTTCTCCAGGACGGCTGACCTGGGCTTTGAGCTCCTTAACCTGCCCGGGGTGTTTACTCGTTTCCCTTGGGACAGTGCTACCCGCCCCTCTGTAATTGATCTTTCATTTCCATCACCCCTTTTGTTTCCTTTTTTCACTCTTGGGATACTTCCCTTCCATCGACTGGCTCAGATCATGTTACTTTTTCTCTTATCTTTGCTCACCCGATTTCTGCCCCTACCCCTCGTGTCCCCAACTGGTCCCTAACCGACTGGGACTCTCTCTCTCCTGCCCTAGGCGATCTACTTATTCCCCCTCCTCCTTCCTTCCTGACAAGAGCTTACTTGGAAGCCTGGTTCGACACACAGCTGGCTCGTGTCACTACCCTCCTTTCCTCTCATACTCCGCTCAAAAGACCCTTCCATAGATCCAAGCCCTGGTGGTCTCCCATCCTCTCAGTCCTTCAGCAGGAGTTTCACTCAGCCTCCCGCCGCTCTTGTTCCTCTGCCTCCCACTCCGATAAGACGGCCGCCCGCCTTTCCAAGCAAGGCTACTTCAAGACCATTAAAGCCGCGAAGAAGGCCCACTAGAAGTCCCTCCTCGCATCAGCTACCCCTCGCTGAATCTGGACTGTAAGAAAGATAGCAGCCGGCTCTCCCGCCACCCGCTTCCCCAATCTCCCGGGTGCTTCGTCTCCCGGAGAAATAAACCAGGCCCTACTGGACTACTTCTTTCCACCCCGCCCCTGCACTCCCCGCCCTTCGATCCTCCTCCCCTACGGTGACTGTCCTGAGCTCACAAAGGAGGATATCTCCCTGTTGCTCCTCAAGTGTTCACCCTCCTCGGCCCCCGGGCCCGATAGCATCCCCTATTCGGTTTGGAAATCGGTTCACCGTGTCTCCCCAGGCGTTTTAGTGTCCCTCCTCGCCCCCCTCCTCCGCTTTCGCCATCACCCCTCCTCCCTGAAGAAAGCTAATGGGGTCGTCCTTGACAAGCCTGGCAAACAATCGTAGGACTCCCCTGCTTCCTTTAGAATTATTGTCCTTCTCCAGACTGTCTCCAAGATCTTGGAAAGAATAGTCGCCTCCTGCCTTGCCCCCATCGCCAGGTACACCAGCCTCCTTCACCGCAACATCAGCAAAAGATTACCCTGCGTCCTGACGCACGCGACGTTGAATCTGCGGCCCATGCGTCCTGTACGTCCTCAGTTGCGTCCCCTGCGTCCTGTGCGTCCTGAGTTGCGTCCCCTGCGTCCTGTGCGTCCTCAGTTGCGTCCCCTGCGTCCTGTGCGTCCTCAGTTGCGTCCCCTGCATCCTGTGCGTCCTGAGTTGCCTGGCAACGCCCCCTCAAATTCCATGCATCTGGAGCCAAACCAATACACCACATTCCGTCCTGACGTATTAGTCAAAGCAACTCTGCCTCCGGTGCATCCAGACTGGTCTATCAACACCATTGCTCATCATGATTTACCACTGAGAGATGCTCGCTTCAGGGGTACCCCTGAGTATTTCTTGGCATGGTTCATCATGGTTTCTCGGCACTTAGCCTCACATGCGACACACTGTTCTCTCATCATCACCCTCAATATTCCCTTCTCTCATCATCACCCTTAACATCCATATTCCCAGGCATCCTGCATAATACTCCACTACAACTACATAGCCTATCCTGAATCTGACACCAGGAGGTTTCTGGGCTCGACGCCAGCTTCACGCCGGTATAGGGTACATCCCTATCGCATTAATACTCATGGAGATCGCCCACCCTTCTGACAGTAGTCTTTTGTCTCTACTAATCCTAAACTCGATGTCACATTCCTCCACAACCGCTTAAGCGATTTCAGATCTGGAGACAGGACATCGTTGGACTCGACGCCAGCTACACGCCAGTATGAAGAACGTCACTGTCGGATCAATACTCATGAAATCGCTATCAAGTCTGGTGGGGGGTCCTGGGAAGGCTGAGAGGAGATGCTGGCGATCCCAGGACTCGATGGCAGATCCCTCCATAACCGCTTAACCGATTTTGATTCTGTCACTTGGACGTCATTGGGCGCGACGCCAGCTACACGCCGGTATAAGGTATGTCTCTGGCGCATCAGTATTCATAGAGATCGCCACCCTTCTGAGAGTGGTCTTTTGTCTCAAACAATCCTGAACCCGATGGTAGATTACTCTACAACCGCTGAATCGATTTTGAATCCGTCACCTGGACGTCGTTGGGCTCGACGGTAGCTACACGCCGGTATAAGGTACATCTCTGGCGTATTAATACTCATGAAATCGCTATCAACTCTGGTGGGGGGTCCAGGGAAGGCTGAGAGGAGATGCTGGCGATCGCAGGACACGATGGCAGATTCCTCTATAACCGCTTAACTGATTTTGATTCTGTCACTTGGACATCGTTGGGCACGGCGCCAGCTACACGCCGGTATAAGGTACGTCTCTGGCGCATCAGTATTCATAGAGATCGCCCACCCTTCTGAGAGTGGTCCTTTGTCTCTATTAATCCTGAACTCGATGGCAGATTCCTCCACAACCGCAGAACCGATTTTGATTCCGTTACTTGGATGTCACTGGGCTCAACACCAGCTACACACTGGTATAAAGAGGGTTCTGAGGTGCCAATTTTCCATGTAGCTATATGGTCCCGGGGGAGGCAAGAGGGGGGTGGGGATTGAATGAGCTGTATATTAGAAGAATAGAAGACTATTAGTAGTAAATTTAATATCTTTACATGATGTAAAATATATTGTGACCCGGGGGACCAAGGTCAGAAATAGGTAAAGGGGGGACCCTTCACTTATTTTAGTTATCTCAGGAAGAGTAGGTACTGCGTCTGGTTGTGTCCTGAGGATTTGGTGCTGTGTCTGGTTGCGTCCTGAGGATCAGGTGCTGCATCTGGTTGCGTCCTGAGTGTTAGGGGTGCGCCCGGTGCATCCTGAGTGTTAGGTGTGCGCCCGGTGCATCCTGATTCGTGATTGACGTTCTGTGCGTCAGGTGCGTCTGATGCACAGGACGCCCAGAACGCAGGCTAGTATTTTTGCGGATGAACCAGTGCGGGTCCCTCCCCTCTCAGTCCTCGTTTGACGATTGCTCCGCTCTCACCGACACAGTTTGTACCCTCCAGCACCCAGGACGCAAAGTCTCCTCGCTCTTCCTGTAACGACCCTACGATAGGTAGCTACAATCACTATCACCTTAGCCCAAATGGTATACCAAGAGGTAACCAGAGGTGGTATGGTCTCGTATACTTTATACAAATAGCTGGTAAACCTAAGATAAGCCCTAGGCAACTGTTGAGTAGCCTTGAGGTACTCTACTAGGCAGGGTAACCTTTCGGGAAGACATTCGCATAAGGTCAAGACAATTATGGGAATGTTACACGGACCTCCGAGACGACTTCTGTGGTCACCTAGAGGACTTCCTGAGCGGTTAAAGGCATAAGAAGGCAAAGTTACCCTACCTTGGGAATTTGGTCATTATGCCCATGGACCCCAGTTACCCTACTGAGGTGTCCAAGTTACCCTACCTTCACCGG
>Ga0307509_10009605_pt1 | contig 12040 bp, 15 predicted proteins | sample 10_EM_MG_FD_202245 | JGI IMG/M metagenome (GOLD analysis project Ga0307509, IMG submission 202245) | Populus trichocarpa ectomycorrhiza microbial communities from riparian zone in the Pacific Northwest, United States - 10_EM | ecosystem: Host-associated > Plants > Roots > Unclassified | place... | reverse complement strand
AGATGGGCGCGTTCAGTGGTAAGCTCAGAGTCAATGTTGCTAGTGGGAACTGCACGAACCGGCATCGGGACCCGTGAATGATCTCGTGCTTTGTGTTGGAGCCCTTTCATCACGTCGGTCATATCGACCTCTCCTCCTGGTTTTGCCTCTGCCTTTCGCCGTTCCTTGATTCTAAGACAAGGATTGAAAGCGTAAGATAGAGTTCGCAGGATCTCCGTTGGGAAAATGGAACAAAGGGAGGGTGCGCGTGTGCTTTTGTTCAACTGACCTATTCCAGAAGTTGATTGTAGCCGCGTCTTTATATTCTTCTAGACTCCAAGACTCAGGGAAGTTTTTCAAACCAAGCTCCTGACCCTGATAGATGAACAAAGTCCCCCCTTGGGAGATCTCCAGTAGGGCAAAGAGCTTTGCGGAATATGATCTCCATTCTTTAGAATCGTTTCCAAAGCGGGACACGACACGCGATTGGTCGTGGTTCTCGATGAAGACACTGGTGGTGAGGACATCTTTGGCAATTAGCTTCCGGTAACCAAAATATCTGAGTGGGTGGGGAAGTGTGACAGACGTGTTCCAGAACCCCTCTTCACGCTTGAATGTTTGCCACTTCTCCACAACGTTCTTCAGATCAGACAGCTTCCAAGGTTTCGGCATCAATGGCTCAAGTGGTTCGGAGGAGTCGATATCCATGAGCTCGAACTGGAAAATAGTCTTGAGTTCCCCGTTCCGTGGTAAAGCGTACTCTGCAAGGTCATCGGCGGAGTGGGAGAATGGTGCCTCTCCAACGGTGAAGATATCGTAGTCTAGGATCAGCCTATGAGTCCCACTCGCAACGGGAGACCCTGGCGAAGACCCACGGGAAAGGACTTTCTGGTTCATTTCTTTGATGTATCCGTGCACCCTTGGTCCATTGGCGTAATGCATGGAAGCTGGCTGGGTTGGATCATTCTCGTCTATGACCGGAGCGTCCGGCAAACCGTCTGTTTTTTATAAGAGATTGATAACGTCCATCTTAACCCAATCGAGCACAAATGGGTCGGAAAACTCAGCCTCACGATATCCAAGAATGTTCAATGAAACTTACTCGGAAGCCGTCACAGCCACGATCCAGCCAGAACCTCATCATGTTGTGGGCGGCCTCTCTAACCTCCACGTTATCCCAGTTCAGGTCTGGTTGTTTTGTCAAGTAGAGGTGGAGGTAGTATTCGTCCGTCGCTTCATCGTAATCCCAGGCAGGACCTTTGGGAAAGGACGATCAGTGAGAATGACCGTAAGCCAGTTGACATCGGCCAATCAAATGGCGTGTGTTTAATACCTTGGAACACGGACCGCCAGTTATTCGGGGGACATTTGTCGCCGTCCGTGCTGGGCTTTCCCGGGCGCCAGATGTACCAGTTGCGTTTCGGGTGATCTTTGCTCGATCGTGATTGGACGAACCAGTCGTGCTTGGGGGTTCACATGTTCAAGGTTTCCGTGCGTATGCGGGCAGAAAATGGGGTGGGAAAGTAAGCCGACCTACCTCGTCGGAGGTGTGGTTCACCACGAGGTCCATGCTGGAACCACGAGCCTATTATCAGGGTCCGGGCGCGGTCTCCGGGGCGGTGTCATCGACTTACACGAGTTTCATTCCCCGGTCATGCACGCCTTTTATGAGCCTATCCCAGTCATCTAGTGTACCATATCTGGGATCGATGGCATAGTAGTCCGCGCTGTTACGGTGCTTTAGAAACGTGCATCAGAAATAGTGGGATGAATATCACTATACATGTCGTAGCCCATATCAGCTAGCGGAGACCTGTATATGGGCGACAGCCAGAGGATATCCACCCCAAGATCTCTGAGATACCCGAGTTTCGAGTGGATACCATTGAGGTCCCCGAGGCCGTCCCCGTTGGAGTCGAAGAAAGAGATGGGGTATATCTGGTATACGATGGCGGATTTCCACCAGGCCCTCTCCGCTCGACCGAGAGAGGAATGGTGGGGATCGAGGCTTTCGAGGGCGATGGTGGGCGGAGACATGGGCGCGGAAGGACCAGGAGCATTGCCTGGACCTCCCGTGACATTCAATAGAATGCAGATCGGAACGCTGAGGAGGCGGTGGAACCCGGTGGCGGTGCCTCCAATTCAGTTCCCCGAACTTTGGATCCGAGCGGACACCATCACATCACGTGAGTCGGATGCGCCTCGTTTCCAGAACGTATCTCCAAGGGCGGGTATAAAAGGGGGCGGTCGGCAGGGGGAACGTCTCCCCAACTTTCGTCAGAAATGGCCACTTCCACCCTTTCTCGCTCTACTCTACCTCCTCCTCAACACTGCCTCGATGTTCTGCTTCCCCAGCAGCAGCTCGAGACCTCTATAAACACGATCCTCGAACGCCCAATCCCGAACTCATACTGGGCCACTCCCCTCCTCCTCGCTTGTGAATACCCCTGGTGCCCAGGCGTTGCGAAGCAGAAGATCGAAGCCTTGCTCGCAGCTGGTGTCAGAACCTTCATAGACCTCACCGAAGTCAACGAGCTCCGGGAATATGGTTCCTATCTCTCCGCTCGGACCAAGGCAATGGGCCTCGACGACGTCGAATACCACCGCTTCCCGATAGTCGATAGGTCTTTGCCCGAATCCGTTCAGTACATGAGGGACATTCTTCAGGCGCTCAAAGACAATGAACAGCGTGGTCGTATCACTGCGGTACATTGTAGAGGCGGGATTGGTAGGACCGGTAAGCCCGCTCATCTTCTCAAAATTTGATGATCCCTTCTCATGATCCGGTTCATACTCAAGGTATGGTCATTGGTTGTTGGCTGGTTGAGTCAGGGATTGCCCGGGACGGAGACGAGGCTCTTCGAATGATCTCCAAGGAGTGGCGGACCGTCGAGAAGTGCCGCCGATTCCCCCACTCACCGGAAACCGGCCCTCAGTTCGAATTCGTGCGCTCGTACCAGAGGCTGGGAGAGTGACTCGTCGTCTTTTCACACCCTTCTCTCATTTCTGGTGCGTGCACAGCTTTAACGCATTGCACCCGTTTCCCCATTCTCTCGTATCTCCACCCGCATCTTACCCATCATGTTTAATCACCAACACGTTTCGTCCTCCGTGTAGCATTCCCGGGCTTTTAGACATACCGTTGTACCATCTTTCTCTTAGCATATTACCTCCCTGCCAGGCGCATACATCCTTATAATGGACCTCCGCATTATCCACCCTATTCGCGGCCAATTTCGCGTTGAGACGCCAAGAGAATCTTAGTGTCGGCATTTTCCTGGTCGAGCGGCGGTGACACGTCAGGACGGACGGCGTTGAGGATACGTGTTGGGACGATCCGCGGGGTGACGACGCCCGCACCTGAGTATGATAAGCAGCGATTCAAGCTTCAAGGTTGACGTAGAACAGTGAAAATAAATAGACAGCGCAGATGGCGGTCGGGTGGGCGGATACAGATTCTCAGCGTCTCGCTGAGTGATCTGGTCGTTGACCCAAGTGCGATCCCTCGGCGTTGCTGGGCCCAACTATTCCGGTCACCTCCTCATCCCTGCCACATCTACCCATTCCCCCCATTCCCCCCATTCCCCCTCCACCTCTCGAGACCCGCCTTCTCTCCACCCCATGTTCAGTAGGCGACCGAATGGCGATGACGATGTTACCGACGACGAGGACGCGAGATCAATCGACCCCGAACTGCGCCTCAGGACCGTTCGAACCGCAGCCTCGACCCTCGCCGAGTCTGCGGCTGTCGAGCAGCGTGCAGAGAAGAGAAGGACCCTCATGATGAACAGGAAGAAGAAGAAAGGCTCGTTCTTCAGAAGGGGGTCCGGCAAGAAACGCCCTGCCCAAGACTCAGTTTCCCCCGCTGCTCCAGTCATTCCTGGTCAGAGGAGGACGATCTACGTGAACCGACCATTGCCAATGTCTGAAGTGGACAGCAAGAACGAACCCCTCGTCCGTTATCCGCGAAATAAAGTTCGCACGACGAGTGAGCTACTGCCCCTATCTCCCACTCCCCTCCCCGAAACTCACGCGTTTTCCAGAATATACCATCCTTACGTTTATACCAAAGAACCTGTACGAACAGTTTCGCAGGGTGGCGAACATCTATTTCTTGGCACTTGTTATCCTCCAGGGTGCGTTACTTTTGCCCTGTGCTATCTGGAAACCCCGCAGTGCGGACTGATCCGTTTTCAGTGTTTCCTATGTTTGGCGCCGCCTCCCCGCAAACTGCGGCACTCCCCCTCATATTTATTATCACTGTCACTGCCATCAAGGACGGGATCGAAGATTATCGTCGCGCCCAGGTCGACGAGGAAGTCAATACTTCCGGCGCGACTAAATTGGGGGACTGGAAGAACGTCAACTGCCAGACAGATCCCCGCGAATGGTTCGAGAAGTTGCTTGGTATCAATACACCGGGGAAGGTTACAAAAGGCGTTCAGAAGTTGAGGCAGAGGGAGGCAGGAGAAGGCATGCAGATAGTACTCAGCAAATCTGGGAGTGACGCTTCCAGTCTTGCCCTCGATCACAGCTCCGTTCGTTCCACGCCGATGGGCGCAGGTGGTAGGCGGTTAGAGGACATCCAGAGCATTGACTCGCACAGTTATCCGCCCAACTCCATCGATGCATCACGGACAACACTGGTTGGATCTGGTCAGGGGTGGAAGAGCGAAGTTTTTGAGGACGCGCAGAACTGGCATCCATCAGGTTCGGCCCCTTCCCTACCCCAGGCTCCCCCAAGATCTAGTGCTGTGGATTATCGGAGGCGAGCAACCGGTCAGGCCAAGTGGGAACGGACTCTCTGGAAGAAGCTGGAAGTCGGAGACTTTGTTGTGTTACGGGATAACGACCAGATCCCCGCTGACATCGTCGTCTTGTCCACCTCTGACCCTGAGGGGATGTGCTTTGTGGAGACCAAGAATCTGGATGGCGAAACTAACCTCAAGCCAAGGAAATCCATCTCTGCCACCTCGAGCATCGTTTCTGAGGAGGAGCTGGAGCGGCTTTCGTTCCTCTTGGACTGCGAACCTCCCCACCAAAACCTTTACATTCACCAGTCGGTCTTGCGCTACACAGACTCCAACGGCGAAAACAAGCAGGAATCTGTGACCATCAACGAACTCTTACTCCGTGGGTGTACTGTGCGGAATACGGATTGGATTATCGGGCTCGTCGTCTACACTGGTGCTGACTCCAAGATCATGCTTAACGGCGGTGCCACTCCCTCCAAGCGGTCCAAAATCGAGAAGGAAACCAACTTTAACGTCATTGTCAACTTCGTGGTGCTCATGATAATGTGCTTGATCACTGCTATTTGCAACGGTATCTGGGACAGCAAGTCAGGGACTAGCGCGGACCTTTTCGAGGTCGGTTCCAAAGAGTCTGATTCGGTCGCGGTCGGTTCAGTGATCACATTTGTGTACGTTTCGTTTCGGATTCGCGGGCGCGTGCACTCAACCGATCATAATCTAGTGTCTGTCTCATTGCGTTTCAAAACATCGTGCCCATCTCATTGTACATTTCCATTGAAGTCGTCAAGACCATCCAGGCGTTCTTCATTGCTCAAGACATCGAGATGTACTACAAGCCCCTCGATGCTGCTTGCGTGCCCAAGACTTGGAACATATCCGACGACCTCGGACAGATCGAGTATATTTTCTCTGACAAGACCGGCACTCTCACCCAAAACATTATGGAGTTCCAAAAGTGTTCGATTAACGGCGTTGCATACGGCGAGGGTATCACGGAGGCTCAGCGTGGCGCGGCGAAACGGAACGGCAAGGGAGATCTTCCCCCTCCTGAGGAACAGGCGCGTTCGCTCGAAGTGATGAAAAACAGCATGCTGGACACCCTCGATCGAACATTCAAGAACCGGTATGGACAACCAGATCGCCTAACCCTCGTTTCGCCCCAATTGGCCAACGACATGGCAAACCGTGCTTCACCCCAGAGGAATCATATCATCGCGTTCTTCAAAGCCCTCGCAATCTGTCACAGCGTGCTCTCGGACCGGCCAGACCCGAAGGAAAACCCATTCTACCTGACGTACAAGGCAGAGAGTCCGGATGAGGCGGCTTTGGTAGCTGCCGCTTGTGACGCTGGATTCCCTTTCGTGGCGAAAGGAAAGGATTTCATCGATATCGAAGTTATGGGCCAGGCCGAGCGTCACATCCCGATGAAACTGTTGGAGTTCAACTCGACAAGGAAGAGGATGAGTGTCATCGTCCGCGACCCCCAAGGCAGGATCGTGCTGTACTGCAAGGGCGCGGATAGTGTCATCTACGAACGGTTGGCCGCAGATCAAGACCAAACACTCAAGGCTCAAACCGCCAATGATATGGAGGCTTTTGCCAACGGTGGCCTGCGAACGCTTTGCGTTGCCTATAGGTACTTGGAAGAACAGGAGTACCTCGAATGGTCCGCGGTCTACGACGCCGCGACAAATTCGATCAATGACCGCGACGAAGCGATCGACAAGGCCAACGAGCGCATCGAACACTCCTTGTACATCCTCGGTGCTACTGCTTTGGAAGACAAGTTACAAGAGGGTGTTCCGGAGGCTATCGAAACATTACACCAAGCTGGTATCAAGCTGTGGATCTTAACAGGTAAATCGTAATGTTCACGTGTGGGATTGGGATATCGTGTATTTACCAACCCTCACAGGTGACAAAGTGCAGACCGCCATCGAAATCGGTATGCTGGGATCTGGTCGGACTGGACGATGACTAATGGGACCGTATACAGGTTTCAGCTGTAACCTTCTCAAGAGTGATATGGACGTCATGATCATCCAGGCGGATAATCTCGATGGAGCCCAGTCTAAGATTGAAGCTGGTTGCAACAAGATCGCTTCTGTCCTTGGTCCTCCCTCGTTAGATCCGCGCAGTAGGGGTTTCGTTCCTGGCGCCCAAGCTGCATTCGCGGTCGTAATTGATGGAGAGACGTTGGGTTTCGCCCTCAGGCCTGGGCTCAAGGCTATGTTCCTAAACCTAGCAACGCAGTGCGAAACCGTTGTGTGTTGCCGTGTTTCCCCGGCTCAAAAGGCCCTGGTTGTCAAGCTTGTGGGTGGTGTGCTGGGTAGACCCTTTGACACGCTAACAGTCACCCCCGTTAGGTTAAGGAAGGTCGTGACGCGATGACGCTTTCCATCGGGGATGGCGCGAACGACGTGGCGATGATCCAGGAGGCCAACATCGGATGTGGTCTTTTCGGTCTTGAGGGTTCACAAGCTGCCATGTCTGCAGATTACGCCTTTGGGCAGTTCCGGTTCCTGACGAAGCTCCTTTTGGTTCACGGACGATGGTCATATCAGCGTATTGCGGAGATGCATAGTAACTTCTTCTACAAGGTGCGCCCCACTGACACGACAGACATCTACGTGTACTGATGACCTGAGTAGAACGTCATTTGGGTGTTTGCCATGTTCTGGTTCTTGCCGTTTAACAGGTGAGCATCGGCCGTGCTGTTATTGGCGAGCACTAACTCTATGCCACCAGTTTTGATGCCACCTACCTGTACCAGTACACGTTTATCCTGTTGTATAACCTGCTCTTCACGTCCCTTCCTGTCATCTTCCTTGGAGGTATGGTCAAACACCTGAACCTCTAGATCGCATTTGACATATTCCTTTGCAGCATTTGATCAGGATGTGCACGCCAAGGCGGCGTTAGCATTCCCTCAACTGTACATCAGGGGAATTCGTGGTCTCGAATACACGAAGGCGAAGTTCTGGCTGTACATGGCTGACGGCTTGTACCAGTCTGCAGTCGTCTTCTTCATCCCCTACGCCGCCTGGACCCTCGGTAACGTTGTATCGTGGAACGGGAAGACCATCGAATCCCTGGCCGACTTTGGTACTACGGTCTCCGTTGCTGCAATCTGGTCTGCGAATACATACGTTGGTATCAACACGAGATAGTAAGTTGTCGGATCCAGGTCCCCATAGGTGTCGATCACTTACTTCGTTCTTAAGTTGGACCTTCCTCACCTGGCTCGTCGTTATCGGGTCTTCGGTCGTTATGTTGCTTTGGATCGTCATCTATTCCTTCTTCCAAAGCAACGACTTCAACGACGAGGTTGTGATCTTGTTTGGGAACGTCCCTTTCTGGGCTTCAGTGATTATCTCCATCATTATCGCGCTGGGTGAGTCCCCTCCTATCGAAGTGTTTGGATCTCTACTCATTTGTCGACAGCACCGCGATTCCTGATCAAATTCATCTCCACGTCATATATGCCTTTGGATCGTGACATCGTCCGCGAAATGTGGGTCTATGGTGATCTCAAAGACCGCCTCGGAATCAAGCACAGGAAGGACCGGAAAAGGGGCGACCCTGAGGTGGCTCCCATGTTCCATCAACCGCACGCAAGGTCCCAGTCTGAAGTATCAGTTGTGTACGAGAGCGGGAGGGCGTCGACAACACAACTTTACTTAGACAACCCGCCATCGCAACCGGACTACGTGGGCGACACCCAAGACCCAAGGCCGATGCAACCCGTGCACAATTACCAGAACGCGGACTCGCGGGCACTGCGACAACGTCATCCGAGCGATGGGACATCTCCTACAACAACGGTGGAGCATGCTACGACCGCGGCTTATACCCAAGCCCGCAGTATCTCGCCGAGGCAGGATGTGCCCGCTTCCTCTTACGAGATGCAGATTCGTCACCAGCAAGACCTGACGGGTGCCTCATACCGTACGGCTGATGAAGAGTGGGACGAAGAGCCGAGGTCCAGGTCCCGGACGCCAGACAATAGACCAGGGCAAGCGCTGTAGCCTCCGCGATGCCATTCACGGTCACTTTCCCCCTTACCCCTTGTTACTCTTTCATGCTCGGTTCGGACGCATATATTTATATATTTGTCCCGTTTCCCTCACTTTGCAATCCCCAGTTCCTTCTTAGCAGCTCATGGTTATCTATTTGCGATTGTTGTTGGGTGTATCCTTACTGACGATGAGTTCGACGTCTCTTTCCCATTCTTTCTCCGCTCCATTTTCGAAGTACTTTCTGGGGGATATTTACCTCCCATGGTATGATACGCATTGGGTCTTCGGAATCGTCCGTCGCGCAAGCGACCACAAAGAAACGGCAAGGGTTTTCGTGCGCTTGGCGTAAGGCGCAGGATCGGCGGGACCAACAGTATGGCTCATGTGCGCAAACGGTCGTGCTATGTACAATGCGAAACATCGCCAAACCCTTACGCCTGTTGCATTATACCACCAATCCATCGACCCGCTACCAGACGTCTACGCTCTCCTTGCCGTCCCCAGATCCTTAGTATGGCATTCAAACGTTCGCCCTCCGGGGTACTGTATGACAGCAAAATAGCAAGGGGTCATACAGTGCCCGCCTCTGTACCACAGAGTTTCGACCGTTTTGTTGGCGTGTGTGTCAGGGGACGGGGGGGCAACAACTCTGGTGGTGGAACGGACTCCGGGGCCCTTCACGAGAGTCCGATCCGGCCCCGAATGATGCCCGCAGCCCTCTGGTAGATCCTCATGGTTGTTGGGAAGGCCTCCTCGATCGTGGCAGTCGATCAGGGACCGGGAGCAAAGTTGGTACAGCGAACGGCTAAACCCTAGCGGAACTCTCACGTTTCTGACCCTCACAAGCCTTGCAAACCTTACGGCGGGTTTGGAAACCATAGGCCGCTTTGTAAATAAATAAATAAAATAGGACAGGTTTTTCTTGTTTCCAGCGTCGTACGTGGAAACAAGGAATTCTAGATTTTTTGCCCCCGCAACCCAGACGGAGATCTGAGTCCTCCGATAAACGCCGTTCCCCACACGTCATCGATCGTTCCCCTGGTCCACTGTCCCGACTACTACAGCTCCGCCACAATACGGCTTTGCCCTCTGATTAACGGAATACCGCCGCTGGGAGGTTTGGATCCCACATGAACCGCGTGCTACGCCGTCAAGGGCTCCCATAATCACGGAAAGGTGTCTCACAGGCCGCCAAGAGTAGGGCGGCCGAGATAACTACGTGGCGATGGATGTGCGGGCGAAGACCAACTAGTAGCGCTTATCGGAGAACCCAGATCTCCGTCTGGTTGCGGGCGCAAATGATTTTTGTTTACATGTGTCATGGTGTAAACAAAGGAAACTTATCCTGTTTCTCTCAAATGAGGCCTGTCGTTTCGCGACCTGCTGTCGGGACTTGACCCCGTCACCCCTCTTCTTCCACACTTCCCCCTTCCCCTCCACTCCAGAATCCCGTACTGCGGAGGGTTCTGGCCAAGGTTGTCGGGATCGACACATGATGGATCCCATCGAAGCGTTGGGACAAAGTGTCCGGGTTCTGTACGTGTTGCTGGTTTCTTCCAGTTGTCGTGGGCTCAAGACATGAGCGGTTCGCTCCGTTATCAGCACAACAGTGAAGGTGCGCCCTGCGACTTTGCAGACCTCGTCGAGAACTAAACCTTGGTCCAGTGTGTGTTGGTTAGCGGAATCGTATTAACACTTTATGACCACCTCCTCATGCTCGACAATGAGGTGAGCGGCAAGGTCAAACCCATTTCGTCTCTGCCTTTCATTGAATGTGTCCTTCTCAAAGATCCGGTACATGTGGAGAGGCCGCAAGACGTGCAGTCCGTTCCGTTATTCGTACAGAGCGCATCCAGAGAGCTGACAGACAAACTCCGCGACAGTCTTCTTCCTTTACGTCCTGGTGCGTCTCTCGAGATCGGTTCTTTCGGAGAATCCCTGATGGAAGCCGCAATGCGATCGGCAGAACCGGATCACTCTCACCGCGTTCCGGTTCTGGGGGATTTACATTCTGAGTGGCCCGAAGAATTCCAAGGTCTGTCCGAGAGGAGATACCTCCACCCCACGGCGGACCACTTTGAGTCTCCTTCTGATCCAATTTGTACACAGACTGGGTGAGAGGTCCAACCGGTGTTTGGATGGATGGGAGGGGTGACAGTTCTTTGTTGACATCATTCCCCCGCCCAGGTGTATTGCCGCATACCACGCGGAAATCGTCTTGACCATGTTTTCCTTGTTTTCTTCGGACATCTTTATCACGTTAAGGTACACCGTGTTTCTTTTATCCCTCAACCAGCTGATACCATTTCATCTCAGGGTATATGCGATAAGCTTCAGAAACAAGACCCTCGTGGTGTACTTTGGGACCCTAGCGTCGGCGAGATTAGCTGTGTCACTCGCATCGGCTTTTGCTCGACCTGTGGCGTTCGTGGACCTCCCTCCGATCCCTATCGACGCTCTCAATTTCTGCCCGGTCGTCCCAAACCTCCAGTTCAGGTTGGTTCCTAATGCGATCGGTACTGCGTTTGGTGAGTGGGTCGTACCTGTTTCAGCTGCTGGCGTAAAATCCCAAAGATTGCTGATCACGGGAATTTCTTTAGAACTATCCGCATTCCTCGTCATTGGTTGGTGCGTGTCCCGCAATATGAGGACGCTCAGGATTTCAGCGGTGATTCGCACGATCGTCGCGGAAGCTACGATATATTTCCTCGCTATGGTGGCCCTGCAGATATATATTCAGCTATCCTACGTTCTCATGGAGGTACAGTCCCTCTCCCCCGGTTCACATTCCGTCTCGTGGTCACCAGCCCGAACACTCCAGGGTTTCAGTCAACAAGTTTCCGCTCTGTGAGTATACTATCGGCTTGAATGATTCGCAGTTGACCGCTTCTCCCTCGCGCAACCCAGTGCGTATGCGCTGTAAGTTTACCATGTCGACCCCGCCGCTGATATTTGAACTCACTTCCTTTGCAGCCTCAACCCGATATTCACAATGCGGTTCGCGATCTCGCTGAAACGATCCGCGGATTCGGGGCAAGAGTGGGAGTCGAAGCGTTTCAGTTCCGCCAATTTCGGTAGCGGTCCTTTGTCAAGCGCGCAGGTGTCGACCGTTTTCGAGAGCATCGAGATGGGCCCAGTCCGCCCACCGAACGACCGAACACAAAACCCACGAGCGCTGAGTGGCGTGTAAAGCTATTCACGTTCCAACCAACAAGATTCGCTCCCGATTATTTTCTTCCGGATCTTTTTGGTACCTGTTCGATTTTGTCGGCCTTGGGGGAAACGATT
>Ga0307509_10009604_pt1 | contig 12042 bp, 8 predicted proteins | sample 10_EM_MG_FD_202245 | JGI IMG/M metagenome (GOLD analysis project Ga0307509, IMG submission 202245) | Populus trichocarpa ectomycorrhiza microbial communities from riparian zone in the Pacific Northwest, United States - 10_EM | ecosystem: Host-associated > Plants > Roots > Unclassified | place... | reverse complement strand
CGCTCATCACGGGCGCGAGCTTCGTCGGCTTGCCGCGCTTGCCGGTCTTGCTCGACCACCGCGTCGTCTCGTCGGCCGCCATCCCGCCCTCGCTCGCGATGTCGTCGCCCCACCACCACAGCATGCGACCGTCGTCGTAGCCGGTGTCGATCGTGCGCTCGAGGACGCCGTCGCGCCAGAGCTGGAGGTGGCCCTGGATGTCGCGAGTCGCGAGGCGATCGCCGGACCACGCCGCGGCGGCGAGCGGCAACGGGTTGCGACCGGCGACGACGCTGAGGCTCGCGAGATCGTAGACGCGCAAGCCGAGCACGTCGCCGCAGGAGAGGACGAGCTGCTTACCGTCATGCGAGATCGCCGCGGGCAACGGCGTGGCCCAGTCGCGGTCGACGGGCCCGCGTCCACACGCGCCCTGGATGTGCGCGTACGCGAGATCGGGGCGATGCTGGGTCCACAGCTCGTCGCCCATCGTGAACACGAACCACTTCGTGCTCGCGTACGCGCTCATCGCCCCGAGCGAGCCCGAGATCACGAGCTTCTTCTTGCCGGGCCAGGCGAGCGCGCTGCCGTCGGCGAGCCCGACGAGCACTCCGTCGTCGGTCAGCGCCGGCGTCTTGAGCTCGCCGATGCTCGTCGCGTAGTCGTCGTCGCCCTCCTCGCGCCAGCGCTCGAGCTTCTTCGGCGCGCCGGTCGCGGGTGTCAACCACAGCGCCTTGTCGTGGACGCTGACCAGCCCGCCGTGCTCGACGACAAACGCGGGCAGCGCGACGTCGGCGAGGTGCTCGACCGTGGTGCCGTCCCACTTCGTGTAGCCCTTCGCATCGAGGTAGCGCACGCTGCCGTCGTCGGCGAACCTCGCGCCGGTCACCCCCGCGGGCGAGCGCGCCAGCTTGCGATCGCGACCGACCAGCACCGCGGTGCCATCGACGACGGTCAGCGCGGTGCCGTCGGCACGGCAATCGACGCCCTCCGGCACGCCCGGCACCTCGACGTCGCCGACCACGCGACCGTGGACCGCACTCACCCAGCGGATCGAACCGCCACCTGCGACGACGAGCTCGCGATCGCCGGGACACCACGCAACGGTATCGACCGTCTCGACGACCCAGCGCCGGGCGAACCCGAGTGGCTGCGGCGCACGATCGAACCGCATCCCGGGCACGGTGATCGGAGGAGGCGGTGGTGGCGCGACCGCGACCGGCGATGCGACGACCGGCGCGCTCACCGGTACCGGCGCGACGGGCGCGGTGCCACACGCGGCGAGCAGCAGGACGAGAGATCTCAAAACACGACCGTCGCGCGCGTCGCGAAGATCGCGGCGGTGCGCGTGTGCTCGAGCAGGACCTGGACGTCCGGCTGGATCGTCAGCCATCCGAACTGCGCCTGGTACGTGGCCTCGTAGACGGTCTGCTCGCCGAGCGCCATGTCGGCGGTCTTCGCGTACGCGACGCCGAGGCCGATGAAGTCACGCTTTCGGAACGGCCCGGGTCCGATCCTTAATCCCGCGTCGATGTACTGCGACACGAACTCGTTCGGGCTCGTGCCGTAGCGGACGAACCCGGCGAGGTAGCGCTCGAGCTGATGATCGAGGATCGCGTAGTAGCCGTTGCCGCGCGTGCTGTGGTGCCACGCGCCGACCTGGACGAGCTCGTGGAACGCGACCTCCGCGATCACGAGCTCGTTCGGCCCGAGCGACTGCGGGATGCCGTGATCGTTGTGCTGATCGCCGTCGTAGATCGCCGCGCGCGCGGTGAAGCCGGCGAGCTCGAGCCGCGCGCTCGCGCCCGGCGTCGCGACCGGATAGACCGGACCGAGGAGGTTGTACGAGAGCTGGCTGATGATCCCGAACGTCGCGTTGAGGAGCGCGGTCGAGTGCTTCGCGAGGATGAACTCCTGATCCGCCGAGAGCAGGCCCGCGCGGATCGTCAGCTTCTCGATCGGCTGCTCGACCCACAGCTCGAACAAGCGGACGTCGCGCGGCGCGACGTTGCCGCTCACGCCGTAGATGTCCTCCAGCTCGGCCGACAGGCCATGGCCGTGGATCCCGAACGCCGAGACGTGGAACTGGCCGAGCCCGGCGTGGACCAGCTTCTCGAGCTCGAGGTCGAGCTGGAGCGCGAGGAGGCCCGCCTCGCGCAGCTCGTGGCTCAGGCCGGGCGCCGCGAACACCTCGCCGGCGTAGACCAGCTGCGGCACGACGCCTGCGTCCTTGAGCTTGTCGCGCTCGCCGTCCCAGTCGCCGGTGAGGTTTCCTCGACGGAAAAACCCCGGTTTCGCGGGCGAGCACGCGCACGGATCCTCTTTGACGTCGGCGCGCGCAGTCGTGCTCCACATGCACAGCAGCACGCACCCGATGCGCCACACATGCGCATTGTACGCAGGTCCGAGCGCGGCGCGCTGCTTGCAATCCGCCCGAGCGTGCCCGACTCGCCCGAAATCCCCGAAGACCCGAACCAGCCCGCCGAGCCCGATCCGGAGACGCCGAAACCCGAGATCCCGCAGCCCCGGCAGCCGCAACCCGCCGAGCCCGAGCCCAAGCAACCGCTCGAGCCACCACATGCGAAGAAGAAGAGCCGGCCGGCCTACGAGGACCGGATCAACTGCTAGTCACTGCGTCGGGTCGTCGCGGCCGCCGCGCTTGTTGCCGCCGTACGCGTCCCACACGTTGACGCCATTGGAGTGATCGACGTCGTGGGTGTGATTGCCGTGGCCGGTGGGGATCGGGGTTTGCGGCGTGGGCTTGCCGGCGAGCTGGACCGAGAACTCGCGCGGGTCGCCGGTCTCGGTCTGGACGAGCAGGTGGAACGAGCCACCGTGCTCGGCGGTGGAGAGCAGCGCGTACTCGTCGGTCGCGAGCTTCGCGAACGTCGCGGCGTCGGGCACGTCGTGGCCGTCGATCGAGAGCACGATGTAGTGCTCGGCCAGGCCGAGATCCTGGAGCGGCCCGTGATCGAGCTTGGTGACGACCGCGCCGTGATCGAGGCGCGGGAACCGCCAGCCGAGCACGGGGACGAAGTCGACGACGGTCGCGCCGAGCGCGGTCGTGCCTTGCTTCGCGCGGGCGATCCACTTCGCGGCGTCGCCGCGCGGCATGCCGACCTGCGCGAACGCGACGTACTTGCGGCCGTCGGCGGTGTCGTAGGCCTCCCAGTAGCGCGCGGCGACGGGACCGGTGCTGCGCTTGATCACCTTCGCGGCGGCGTGGCGGCCGTCGTGAACGTCGCGCTTGGCCTGCGAGCTCTGCGGATCGCGGACGACGGCGGCGTGCGCGGCGGCGCGGGTCTCGGCGGCGGTCGGGAACAGCGAGGCGAGGGACTTGTCCTTCGCGAGCTCGAACGCGACGCCCTCGTAGGCGGCGTCGCTCGCCTCGTCCTCGGCTTCTTCCTGGCTCGCGAGCGGTTGCGAGACGCCGACGCAGACAACACCGACGTCGCCCTTGCAATCGACCGAGCCGGGCGAATCGTTCGTGATCCAGGTCGGCCGCGGCGTCACGCTGCGCGCGGTGACAGGACCGAAGCCGAGCGGGCCGGGGCTCTTCGCGGTCAGCTTCGTGTACCCGACGTAACCGACCGCGCCGACGACGAGCAGCACGAGGAGCGCGAGTGCGAGCGTGCCCGCACCGATGCCGCGCGCCGCGGTATCGGTCGCCGCGCGCTGGAGCTGGCCGAGGCCGCTCGACGCCTTCTTGTCGAGCTTGCGCATGCGCAGCTCGGCGAGCTTGTGGAGGAGCTCCTTCGTGAGCTGCGGCGGGGGCAGGCCGGGCAGGATCAACATCTGCGCCTCGGTCGCCGTGCTCTGCATCGTCGCCTTGCAGTTCGAGCACGGGAGCTCGGGCGCGGTCGCGAACTTGAGGACGGCGCGATGCTCGGCGACGTCGATCGTGCGTTGGCTCGCCTGGCCGCAGCCTTTGCACGCGTACGGCAGCGCGAAGTCGACGACCTGGGTCTTCGCCCCGAGATCCTCGGCGCGGCACAGCTTCTCGAGGAATACCGGCGCGACGCCGGTCAGGTACACCGTATCGACGAGCGGCGCGATCTGCTGGACGAAGCCGCGCCACTCTGCGGCGCCCGCCGGCTCGACCCGCGCGACCCCGGCGACGTCGACGATCACGACGCCCTCGAGGCCCTCCGCGAGCTTCTCGCGCGGGAACGTGTTGTCGAGTCCGCCCGCGAGGCGCAGATAAGTGATCCGGCCGTCGATGATCTTGTCGACGCGCAGCTTCGAGTCGATCGTGCCGACCCGGTAGTCGAGCTTCGCGGCGAGGAAGGCGACGACCTCGGGCTCGAGCTCGAACTGGCCCTGGCCGAGGATGTACGAGAAGTACGTCGAGCCGTCCTCGTCGAAGTACATGCTCTCTTTGCACGAGGGGCACGGCCGCTCGGCGAGCTTCATCGACTTGATCGCCTCGTAGTCCTTGCCGACGTCGAGGAGGACGCGCTGCTCGGAGTCGCAGTAGTCGCACCGGAACGGCGCGTAGAACGAGTAGACCCGACCGCCGCCCGCGAAGTTCGCGACCATGTTGAGCTGGTCGACGACCTTCGGCGCCGCCTCGATCAGCACGATCGACTTCGCCTGCTTGCCCGCGGTCGCCATGAAGTCGACCCACTCGCGGATCCCGAACGACGAGATCTTCTTGACGCCGCCGAGGTCGAGGATCAACCAGTCGCACTGCACGCTCTTCGCGATCTTCTTGCCGTCGAACGACTCGTCGATCGTGCCGATGAACTTCAAGCAAGCGATCGGCCCGTCGGCGAACTTCTCGATCGTGAGCTTGGCGTCGTTGGCATTGGGCGCGACCGGCGGTTGCGACAACCGCGATTGCGAGGGGCTACGTGCAGCTTCCATCAGATACGACTCCAGACGTGCAGGCTCTTCGCCTGCGTGCGCAGCTCGCGCAGGTTCATGTCGAGCTCGAACAGCGCGGTGACCTCGGTGCTTCGCCCGCGCACGATGTCGAAGAACAACCCCGACGTCGCGTTGTGACAAACCATCATGCCCAACCCCGCACCGCCGTGAGAGTGGTCCTGCTCGCCGCCCGCGAGCCCGCGCGCGAGCCCGTCGACGACGTGCTTGCGCTCGAGACGGCCGAACGGATCGCGCACCTGGAGCACGAGTCTCGTCCCGTCGCACGCGAGGCGGACGGTCGGCCGCTCGTGGTCCGCGAGCCGGACGTCGGCCTTGCGGTCGGCGGCGTACTTCGGCCGGCCCTGCTCGTCGGCGGGCGCGTCATAGATCGCATTCATCAGCAGCTCGTGACCGAGCTCGCCGAACATATCGACGATCCGGCGCGGCACGGCGAGCTGGGTGATGAACTCGCCGATCTTCAGCACCGCCTCGTCGCGATCCGCGGTCGTGCGGACGTCGAGCTCGAGCTGCGAGAAGCCCCAATCGAGATAACCGGCGAGCGGCGCGGCCGTGCCGGGCGCGACGAATCGGCGCGCCACCATCAGGACTTCCCACGCGCGCGGCGCCGAGTCGAAGTCGCGCCGGCCGAGGACGTGGTCGATCCGCGCACTCTCGACGAGATAGCGCAGCGAGCGGCGCATCGGCTCGGCGGTCCACAGGACCCCGCGCAGCTTCGGTCGCGCGCGAACTTGCTCGGCGATGAAGTCCGCGTCGAACGTGTCGCCGCATACGACGTCGGCCTCGTCGAGGAGCGGTGTCGCTTGCGACGGATCCTCGATCGTCGTGGCAGCGGCTCCGACCGACGCGAATAACCGCGCGACCTTTCTTCCGACGAGCTTGTTCCGCTCGAGGATGACGACCTGCATGCCCCGGGAGTCACGATAGCATTCTTGCGAATTCCGCCAAACCTTTGTTGCGCAACGCATTTTCCAGCTCGGCGTAAGACCGGTGGGCGAGCTAACGATCGATATGGGCGGGCGTCGGGACGTGAAGTACGAGGTACCCCCAAAGTCGCGCTACCATTTCCGATAGTGAGGGATGTGATCGGCCGTGCTGTGGCGGCAGTGGTGCTCTTCGTCGCGACCGCGTCGGCGCGCGCGGACGAGGCGCCGGTCGAGCTCTATCAGACCGTCGCGACGAAGAAATCGCGTGCGGACCTTTCGCAGTTCCTCGTCAAGGCGGCCGAGAAGGCGGTCAAGTCGCGCGACTGGGCACACGCGATTCCGCTCTACCAGGCGCTCGTCGTCGCCCGTGGCCCGGGGAGCCCCGAGCAGAAGCAGCTCGCGACGCTGTGGACGCTCGCCGGTCAGCACGAGGATGCCGCAGAGGCCTGGGCGCTCTACGCCGCCTCGGTCACCGACGCGAAGGAGAAGGCCGACGCCACCGCAGAGGCGAACCGGCTGACCAGCGCTCCCGATCCGTTCGCCGAGAAGCTGTCGCTCGCGCCGATCGCGGCCGAGGCGAAGACCGCTTTCGCGAACGGTCGCACGGCGTTCTCGGCGAAACAGTACGGCGACGCGCTCGTCGATTTTCACATCGGTTACGCGCTCGCCCCGGACCTCCCCGGCTTCCTGCGCGAGCTCGGCTCGACGTACGACAAGCTCGGCGCGACCGACCGCAAGCGCGAGTTCTATCGCCGCTATCTGGTCCAGCGCCCGTTCGGGGCGAACGCCGATGTCGTTCGCGACGAGCTCGCGAAGGACAAGGACCAGCTCGGGACCTTGCTCGTCAGCTCCAGCCTGCCCTGCAGCGAGCTGTGGGTGAACCGCGAGAAGATCAGCGGAAAGCTCCCCGACAAGGGCCTCGTCGTCGCGCCGGGTACGTACAAGGGCCTGTGCTTCAACCCGAAGTACGAGATGGCGCTGTTCGAGTACGCCACCGTCGAGCCCGGCAAGCCCGCGGCGATGACGTTCCGCTGGGCGATCGTGGTCAACAAGCTCGACCACCCGCTCGGGCGTATCGCGCTCGAGAACCCGAAGGCCGCTGGTACGATGATCGACCTCGGTATCACGTCGCCCGAGGTCGGTGTTGCGGTTCCGCCCGACGGACGCAAGCTGAAGATGGTTTTGAAGGATGACTCGGGACTTCGCAGCGAGGAACGCTTGGTGCAGCTCGAGCCCGGGCAGCGCCTCGTCGTGACGTGGTAGGGTCGGCGCGCCGTGGTCTCGGAGCGACCATCTCAAGAGGGAAAGATGTCTCCCGGCGCGCCGAATGACCCGGTCGCGTTCGGGAAGTATTACCTGTTGGGATTGATCGCCCGCGGAGGAATGGCAGAGGTCTATCGCGCGCGCCCGCAGGTCGAGAAGCGCCTCCTCGCGGTGAAGGTGATGCGCCCGCAGCTCGCACGCGAGGCGCGGTTCATCGACATGTTCCATCGCGAGGGCAAGCTCGCGATGATGTTGCGCAACCGCTGCATCGTCGAGACGATCGAGATCGGCCAGACCGACAACCGCCACTACATCGCGATGGAGTACGTCGCCGGGCGCGATCTGACCCAGGTGCTGCGCCGCTGCCAGGAGACGCAGCAGCGGATCCCGGTGCCGCACGCCGTCTACATCGCGGCGCGGATCGCCGAGGGCCTGCACTTCGCGCACAACCTCGCCGGTCCCGACGGCCGGCCGCTCAACATCGTCAACCGCGACGTCTCGCCGTCGAACGTGCGGCTGTCGTACGACGGCGACGTCAAGCTCCTCGACTTCGGCATCGCCCAGGCGCTGATGAAGTTCACGAGCGAGATCGGCATTCTCAAGGGCAAGTTCAGCTACATGTCGCCCGAGCAGATCCGCGGCATGCCACTCGACGCGCGGACCGACGTGTTCAGCGCCGGCATCATCCTCCACGAGATGCTGACCACCGAGAAGCTGTTCCGCGGCGACACCGAGTTCGCGCTGATGGAGAAGGTCCGCAAGGCCGAGGTGCCGCCGCCGTCGGGCTTCAACCGGCGCGTCACTCCGGAGCTCGACGCGATCTCGTTGAAGGCGCTCGCCCGCGACGTCGCCGATCGCTACCAGACCGCGGCCCAGCTCGCGGCGGACCTCGACGCGCTGATCGCCGGCTACCGGTTCGATCCGAAGGAGCTCCGTCAGTTCATGCGCCAGCTGTTCCGCAAGGAATACGCGACGGAGCTCGCCGAGACCCAGACCGCGCTCGAGGCCCAGCCCGGGTTCGCCGCCTACGTCCATCGCCAGCCGACCGCGCAGATCGAGACGCCGACCGAGCCCAGGCAGGAGGTGGTCGAGATCGTGGAGGCTTCCGAGGAGCATCCGACCGGCAACCCCAACGACACCAAGCCGCGCGGCTTCTGGGGCTCGCTCTTCAAGCGAAAGAAGTAGACTGTGGGCATGTCCGACGCACGCGCGCACGAGTCGCCCCAGGTCGCCCTCTCCGGCCATGGCCTCGCCGTGGTCGTCGGCGCGGCGTCGTTCGTCGCCGGGATCATGGCGCTGGCGAAGGGCCTGCCCGGCGTGCTGGGCGTGACGACGATCGTGGTCGGCGCGCTGCTGCCGGTGCTCGCGCACTTCTCGTGGCGGTTCTCGCGCGCGGCGTGGGCCGTGATGATCTCGACGCTGTGCGTGTTCGCGGCGGTCACGTTTTTTGGGTCGCCGAAGATCGCGAACGTGTTGCACGTCGATCTCGGCATCGCGCTGTTGATCCCGATCGTCCAGGTCGCGGCCGTGATCCTGCTCGCGCAGATCCGCGGCGAATATCGCGATCAGTAGTGCGATAGTCCGTTCGCGATGGCGAACGACACGGACGACGATCGCACCCAGAACTACGACCCGTCGACCGCTCCGTTCGTCGCCTCGTTACCCGGCGCGCTCGGCGAACGTTACGAGCTCCTCGAGGTGCTCGGCGAGGGCGGGATGGGCGAGGTGCTGGCGGCGCGCGACACCGTGCTCGGGCGCGAGGTCGCGATCAAGCGGATGCGATCGAGCAAGCCCCCCGGGATCCACGTCAGCCGGTTCATGCGCGAGGCGCAGATCCAGGGGATGCTCGATCACCCGTCGGTGCCGCCGGTCCACGAGCTCGCGCAGGACGAGCGCGGGCTGCCGTTCTTCGTGATGAAGCGGCTCACCGGCATGACGCTCCACAAGATCCTCGAGCTGCTCGCCGCCGGCGACGCGACGACGCGCGCGCAGTTTCCCCAGCAGCGCTTGCTCCGCGCGTTCGTCGACGTCTGTCTCGCCGTCGAGCTCGCGCACACCCGGAGCATCGTCCACCGCGATCTCAAGCCGCTCAACATCATGCTCGGCGAGTTCGGCGAGGTCTACGTGATCGACTGGGGCGCCGCGAAGATCCTCGAAAACTTCGACGCGTGGGCGGTGCGCGCCGCGAGCCAGGCCGACGACGCGACCGCGCCCGGCACCGTGATCGGCACCGTGCGCTACATGGCGCCCGAGCAACGCAGCGGCGACGACGTCCGGCCCGCCGCCGACGTCTACGCGCTCGGCTGCATCCTGTTCGAGATTCTGACGCTGCAGCGCGTGCCGCAGGAGGGCGCGACCGCCGCGCTGTATCCGTCGCACGTCGACCCGGGTGTCAGTCCCGAGCTCGATACCTTGTGTGCGACGGCGACCGCGACGCTGCCCACCGCACGGCTGGAGAGCGCGCGCCAGCTCGCCGATGGCCTCCAACGGTTCCTCGACGGCGATCGCGACGTCGCGCTGCGCAAGAAGCTCGCCGAGGGCCATTACCAGCGGGCCGCGCGCGCCGCGCTCGGCCGCAGCAACCCCGACGAGCGGCAGCGCGTGGCGATCCGGGAGGCCGGCCACGCACTCGCGCTCGATCCGACAAACGCGCACGCGGCCCACCTCGTCGGCTGGCTGATGCTCGAGCCGCCGGAGCTGGTGCCGGCCGAGCTCGAGCGCGAGCTCGCTGCCGAGGCGCGCGCCCAGACCAAGCGCCAGGCCCGCCTGGCGCTCGGCGCGTACGCCGCGCTCGGCTCCTTCATCCCGCACATGATCTGGGCCGGGGTCGCGAAGCCGCTCGACCTCGTCGCGTTGATCGCGATCCTCGGCCTGCTCGTCGCGCACGCGATGATCGGCATGCGCGAGATCCGGTTCCCGGCGATCGCGCCGGCGGTGTCGCTGTCGCTGAGCGGGATCCTCGTGTTCCTGCTCGCGCGAATGTACTCGCCGTTCCTGCTCGCGCCGGGGATCGCGGCGATCACCGGCGTCGTCATGATGGCCGGGCCGATGTTCCGCGGCCGCCGCATGCTGGTCGCGTCGATCGCGGTGCTCGTCGGCGCGGTCGTGCTGCCGTACCTGCTCGAGCTCCTCGGCGTGTTCGCTCCGACGATGAACGTCGCCGCCGATCAGCTCGTGCTGAGCAGGCTCGCGCTCCACCTCCCGGCGTTCCAGACCGGCATGGGCCTGACCGGTTTCACGATCGGCTTCATCGCGATCGCGACGCTCTTGAGCTGGACGATCGCGACCCGAGACGCGGACGCGCGCCGCCAGCTCCAGATCCAGGCGTGGCAGCTGCGCCAGCTCATTCCGGAGTCAGCGCTCGTACGTGCGCCGTCTGTGGCTGGCTGACGCGACGGGCATCCTCCGCCGTCTCGGTCGTGGTGGAGCTCGGCGACTCGCGGAACCACACGCCGACCCAGCCGTCGCGCAGCTTGACGACCACCTCGGACGGATCGAGCCGGCGCGCTGGACCGATCACCGCGCGGGACAGCTCGAACTGCTCGCGCGGGTGCATGGTCTTCAGGATGGCCTGGCAGATCGTGCGCGCGCATCGCGCGAACGCATCCTCGAGCTCGAGCTCCGCGCCTCGCTCGCCCGGCAGCTCGCGACCGAACAGCGGGATGAGCTGCGCGCGCGGCATCGTCACCAGCACGCGGCCGAACATGTCGCCGCTGAACGAGACCGTCGCCTCGACGGCATCGCCCGGCCGCCGGCCGCCGAAGCCCGGGCTGGGCTGACCGATGGCGCGGGCGACCGCATCGGAGACCGTCTGATGCATCGCGCGCAGGCTGATCGTCATGCCTGCGGGAAATACACGTCGTATACCAGCCAGGCCCACAGCGAAGCCGCAGACTTCCACCACCGGATGTGGGGCCCGGACCTCCCACCGGACCGTCGCCAACCCCGCGTCGTCGCTCGTCGACCGTTCGGTATACAATGTGTATACGCGGTCTTGATGTCCTCGTTGCAGGCGCCGATGATCCGCCTCGCCCTCCTCCTGGTCGCGGCGTGTCATCACGCCGAACCGTCGGTCGAGCCAGACGCGCCGCTCGCCGATGCCGACGCCCCGCCGATGGCGACCGTGACCAGCCGCGAGCTGTGCAAGCTGCTGTCCGGACGGCACAGCACCGATCCGACGCCGAACGACGTCCAGCACAGAGCGAACGTGCTCGGTGCCGACCTCGGCATCCCGGTCGTCCACGGCGATCGCACGTACCTCCTGTTCGGTGACACGATCGGCTTCGCCGGGATCTGGGGCCCGCAGGAGTCCCATCCCGACGCGGTCGGTTCGGCGCCCGCGGCCGCGGTCGCGGCCGATCCGGGGACCCTGTGTACCGGTCTCGAGATGGCGATCGCGCCGGGCTCGAATGTCGGGCCCAGCATCGATCCGACGATCCACGCCGACTTCGCGGGCGCGGCGATGACCGCACCGGCCGGCCACGACCTGAACGAGTTCATTCGCAACCCGTCGGGGAGCGGCGCGAACCACTTCGCCTTCTTGCCGGGCGACTTCGAGGTTCCATCGGGCGCGTTCTCGTACGGCGACTCGATCTACGTGTTCTACACGTCGGTGACCTCGCCCGCCGATCCGACGATGACCGCGAGCTACCTCGCGAAGTGGACGAACCCGAGTGGCGCGCCGAATTACCAGATCCTGTATCCGATCGACGAGCGCCGCGACGGCAACGGTACCCTGCACGGTCACTTCATCAACGTCGCCGCGGAGGTCGCGGGCGACTACGTCTATCTGTTCGGCACCGGCGCGTATCGCCAGAGTGCGATCTACCTCGCGCGCAAGCGGCTCGACGCGCTCGCCACGCCCGGCGGGTTCGAGGAGCTCGGCATGATCATCTCGGCCGCGGGCTACGGCGAGACCTCGGTCCGCTACTTCCCCGCGATCGGGCGCTGGATGCTGCTCGCCGAGGAGTCGTTCTCCGCATCGAACCGGATC
>Ga0307509_10009603_pt1 | contig 12042 bp, 13 predicted proteins | sample 10_EM_MG_FD_202245 | JGI IMG/M metagenome (GOLD analysis project Ga0307509, IMG submission 202245) | Populus trichocarpa ectomycorrhiza microbial communities from riparian zone in the Pacific Northwest, United States - 10_EM | ecosystem: Host-associated > Plants > Roots > Unclassified | place... | reverse complement strand
TACGACATTCTCGAAATCGCCAATACGTGCGAGTTTGAGGAGATTGCCTTTCTTCTGGTGCACGGGAAGCTGCCCACGCGCTCGGAGCTGGAGGGGTACAAGGCGAAGCTCAAGTCGCTGCGGGGGTTGCCGGCGGCGGTGCGTGTGGCTCTGGAGGCTCTGCCCGCGGCCGCCCATCCGATGGATGTGTTGCGTACCGGCGTTTCCGTGTTGGGGTGCGTGCTGCCGGAGAAGGACGACCATAACGCGGCCGGTGCCCGCGACATCGCGGATCGGCTGTTGGCCTCCTTCGGCTCGATGCTGTGCTACTGGTACCACTACAGCCACAACGGCCAGCGGATTCACGTGGAGACCGAGGACGATTCGGTCGGTGGCCACTTCCTGCACATGCTGCATCGGCGCCAGCCCTCCCAGTCCTGGGTGCGCGCCATGCACACCTCGCTGATTCTCTACGCCGAGCACGAGTTCAATGCCTCCACCTTTGCCGCGCGGGTGATTGCCGGCACGGGTGCGGACATTCACTCCTGCATCACCGGTGCGGTGGGCGCCTTACGTGGCCCCAAGCATGGCGGAGCGAACGAGGTCGCCTTTGAGATCCAGAAGCGCTACGAGACACCTGATCTGGCCGAGGCGGATATCCGCGCGCGCATGGAGCGCAAGGAAGTCATCATCGGCTTCGGCCATCCGGTGTACACGATCTCCGATCCGCGCCACGAGGTGATCAAGGAAGTTGCCCGGCGACTGTCGCGCGAGGTCGGGGACCTGAAGATGTTCAACATTGCCGACCGGATCGAGTCGGTGATGAAGACCACCAAGAAGATGTTCCCCAACCTCGATTGGTTCTCCGCCGTCTCTTATCACCTGATGGGTGTGCCCACGGCGATGTTCACGCCGTTGTTTGTCATCGCACGCACCACCGGTTGGTCGGCGCATGTGATGGAGCAGCGCGCCGACGGCAAGATCATCCGCCCGGCTGCCAACTACATTGGGCCGGAGAATGTGAAGTTTGTGCCGATTGATGAGCGGGAGTAGGTCGAGCTTGTCTCGCTGACCTAGACGGGCACCGCGCCCTGATTGCGCGGTGCCCTTTCTTGATCGTGAACCCGGGATCAACTTCCCAAGATCTGACATGGTACGAGCACGTGCCACCTCAGGGTTCAACAAATCTTCACGCAAACTAGTTGCGCGGCCCTGGCTCGTGGCGCCATTATTTGCGGCAACCAAGGACGGTGACAGCTAGCGGGGCGCCGCCCGAAGAACAACAGGGAGGTTCGACCATGCATTTTGATCGCACAACTCGGATGCGCATTCGAGTTCGGTCATCTACGGCAATCCACCTTGGCGCGCTCGCGAAACCCATCATAAGTATGGGGCGGATGATATGCCGCGCGAATGATTCTGTGCGGGCCCGCGTAGTACTCATCTTGTTCGCGGAACTCATCCTCGTCTGGGCGGGGCTGACGGGAAATGCTTCCGCCGGCGATTTTGTTGCTGCCGATCGGACCCCGTGGGCCTATTTCAACAAGAATGACACCAATCCACAGCCCTGTTTCACGGACGATACCGCGACGGCCCAGTGGATTCTCAGCCGCTATCTGCCGCCTACCGGCTCCTGGTGTTCAACCAACTTTTCTGATTGGGCCGCTCCATGGCCCGACACCGCGAATCTCACGAGTTGGTACTCTCGGTGCGTTCCCCCTTCGATCAGCCAATTCTACGGACACGCAGAGGAACGGCTCATGCATTTCAACGGGTCCAGCGGCGGTAATCCCTGTGCACCGGTCAGCGGACCGTACAACGCCTCTGGAACAACGCGACAGACCTTTTTCTTCTGTGACAATTCCCACACGATAACAACGGCTCCGGAGGCGGGCGGCAGCTCGATCGCGGTGTGTCAATCCTTGCCCACTCTGTTCGAGCCGAAGAAGCAGCCCCGTCACGCGTGCTCCGATGAAGGCGGCACACTGTGTGGGGATCCTATCGACATAGCGACCGGTAACAATATTCTCTCGGAAGTCGACTATGTTGGCGCTGGAGTCTTTCCGCTTCGCTTCGAGCGAATCTATAATAGTCAGAGCTCGACGCCATCGCACGTGGGTGCCGGGTGGCTGCACAGCTATTCCCATAAGCTTGAAATAAAGCCGCTGACTTCGATTTCCACGTACGTCATCGCCTGGCGATCGGATGGTCATGCAGTTACCTTCCAGAATTTTCAGGGCTCGTCAGTGGGAGCGTGGCATCAGGACAGTGACTCCGTTGAGAGGTTCAACGGCACGTCCTTCACCGACGAAAACGACAATGTTGAGACCTACGATACCAGCGGTAAACTTCAGTCTGTCCGCAACCGCGCAGGTGCAATCCAAACTCTGAGTTACGACGTCACGGGCCAGCTGATATCGGTCACGGATCCCGATGGGCGTCAACTGACTTTCGCGTACAATCCTGACGGCAGTCTTGCCACAATGACCGACCCGGCGGGCGGCGTTTACGCGTACGGATACGACGGAGCCGGAAATCTCTCCTCTGTAACTTATCCGGACAGTACAGTCCGCACGTATATCTACAATGAGGCTGCCAATACCTCGGGAGCGAACTTCCCCTCTGCGTTGACCGGCATTCTCGATGAGAGCGCACAGCGCTTTGCGACCTTCCAGTACGACACTCAAGAACGCGCGATATTGAGTCAACACTCGGGTGGTGCCGATGCGACTTCTGTGAGCTACAACACAGACGGTACCAGTACGTTAACAGACGCCTCCGGCACGAGCCGAACGATCGCGTTCACCACGTTGTTCGGAGTGAAGAAGATCTCGTCTGTTTCGGGTACCGCTTGTGCGGGCTGCGGTTTCAAATCCAGCTATCAATACAGCTCCTCCAATGGGTCCCTATCCAGCACTACCGACTTCAGAGGTATTCAAACACAATACGGGTATACGACCGATGGCCGGCTGCTGCCAAACTATCGTGCGGAAGCCGCCAACAGCACAATTGCCCGGCAGGTTTCAACGACCTGGAATGCCGGATTTCGGCTGCCTGCTTCCAATGTGGAATCGAATCGCACCACAAGCTTTACATACGACGCCTCCGGCAATGCGCTGACCAGGACGGTCACCGACACCAGCGTTTCGCCGAACGTCTCGCGCACATGGACATACACCTACGACAGTGTGGGTCGAGTGTTGACGGCAAATGGTCCCCGGACCGATGTCGCGGACGTGACGACCTATGCGTATTACAGTTGCACGACGGGATATCAGTGCGGACGAGTCCATACCGTTACGAACGCCGCGGGACAGGTCACGACATACAACACCTACAACGCCTATGGCCAGCCGCTCACAATCACCGCCCCGAATGGGGTGGTTACCACATTGACCTATGATGCCCGGCAGCGGCTGACTTCCAGACAAACCGCGAGTGAAACGACGGCCTTCGACTACTGGCCCACGGGCTTGCTCAAGAAAGTTACGCTGCCCGATGCCAGTTACCTGTTCTACACCTACGACACAGCCCATCGGCTCACCCAGGTCAGCGATGCGCTGGGCAACGCTATCGACTACACGCTGGATGCACGAGGAAACCGAACGGCTGAGAACAGCTACGATCCGGCCAATGCCCTGCACCGCACCCATACTCGCGTCTTCAATGCCCTGAATGAGCTGTACCAGGACGTGAATGCCGCTGGCACGGCGGCAGTCACCACAACTTTTGGGTATGACAATAACGGTAATCAGACTTCCATCGCCGCCCCACTGTCGCGTGCCACGTCAAATACCTACGACGAACTCAATCGCTTAAAGCAGATCACTGACCCCGCAAGCGGTCTCACTCGGTTTGGTTACGACGCCAATGACAACTTAACCCTCGTCACCGACCCGCGGAATCTGACAACGTCTTACACCTACACCGGCTTCGGGGATCTCAAGACCCAAATGAGCCCTGACACCGGTACCACGGTCAACACCTATGACTCCGGCGGGAATCTCTCTACGTCCACCGATGCGCGTGGCGCGATCTCCACCTACACCTACGATGCCCTGAACCGCGTGACTTCCGTCGCCTACTCCTTAAGCGGCACAACGGATCAGACGATTTCCTTCGCGTATGATTCGGGCACGAATGGGCTTGGTCATCTGACGGGTGCCTCCGATGCCAATCACTCTCTCGGTTGGACTTACGACGCTCTGGGCCGGGTGACGAACAAAAGCCAGACCATCGGCAGCGTGACAAAGGCCGTCGGATATGGCTACAGCAACGGCAATCTCACATCGCTTGTCACACCTTCCGGTCAATCCATTGCGTACGGTTACAACGCCAATCACCAAATCACGAGTGTGTCGGTGAACGGCACGACCGTGCTCAACAGCGTGACCTACGAACCCTTGGGCCCGACCAGCGGCTGGACGTGGGGCAACGGCACCACCACCGCTCGTACCTACGACGCCGACGGCAAAATCAGCCAGATTGTGAGCTCCGGCACGAAGACCTATAGCTACGACGATGCCTTCCGCATCACGGGCATCACCGACACCAGCACGGGAGCGGCCAGCTGGACGTACGGCTATGACTCACTTGACCGCATCACTAGCGGTGTGAGTTCTAGCATCATCCGCGGGTGGACCTACGATGCCAACGGCAACCGCCGGACCGAAACCGGCACGGCGGCTTCCACGTACACGGTGTCGACCACGAACAACCGGATTACTGGTATCACCGGCGCTCTCGCCCGAACGTATTCCTATGATGCCGTCGGAAACACCACCAGTTACTCGACCGTCGCGGCGACCTACAACGATGCTGGGCGCTTGAAGACCCTGACTCAGGGCGGCACCACGGAAACAGCCGTCTACAACGCGTTAGGCCAGCGGATCAAAATCAGTGGCGGTACGGCGGGCACGGTCTTATACGCGTACGACGAAGCCGGTCACCTGCTCGGTGAGTACGATGGCACAGGCGCGTTGATCGAAGAAACCGTGTGGCTGGGCGACATCCCGGTCGCGACTCTGCGGCCCAATGGCGCAACCGTCGCTATTTACTACATCCACAGCGATCAGTTAAACACGCCCCGCCAGGTCACCCGACCGAGCGACAATGCGCAGATGTGGACGTGGTTCTCAGATCCATTCGGCACGGACGCCGCGAACGCCAATCCTTCCGGCGCCGGCACCTTTGCCTACAACCTGCGCTTCCCAGGCCAAGTGTTCGATGTGCAGGCGGGGCTGCACTACAACCACTTCAGAGATTATGACCCGGCCACCGGACGGTATGTTGAGAACGATCCCATTGGTCAGCAAGGCGGACTGAATACCTATGCCTACGTGGGAGGCGACCCGGCAGATGCAATAGATCCATGGGGGCTTTTCAAGGTCGTTGTTCCTGATATTTGTGCGGGTCAGCCCACATTCGCGGCAAGCGTTGCTTGCTTGTCTGGACCGAACAATAAGCTGCTACGACAACGGGCTCAGGAGCTTGAGGCCCTGGGAAATCGGCTTCAAAATGCGATCAATGCAACGCCAAGTTGTGGTTGTAAGGCAAAACTCCAGCAGCTCTTCGACAATTGGATAGTCAGGCCAAGTATTGAGAACTCGCCTGGTGGTGACGCTGAGGCTAGTACACGTATGACTTGGTCAAACGGTCAAGTAGTGGGTGGAGATTCAACCTTCTTCAATGAAGCATGGCTGTTTGCGCCACTTGCCAATGGCATCCTAACGCCATTCCTGCACGAATTCTCACATATGACGCCGCCGGTTTCGTCGGTGCCTTCTGATCCGCTTCTTTCCGAACAAGACCCCAACGAAATTGCGACCCGACATTATGAAGCTATGCTTGAACGTGCACTCCTTGGCAGGCTTCCCTTATGTCATTGAGGGAAGGAGTTTTGATGTTAGGTCGCGCAACGATCGGTGTTCCATGATAGCGCGGCGGGTCATTACTGTTCTTGTGCCACTACTGCTATGGACTCTAAGTCTACATGCCGCCGAAAGGTCGCTTGGCGTGAACACTGCGGTGGCAGCCCCCGATATGCCTATTAGTCATGGTGTGCCGAGTAACTCCTCCTCGGTCGGTAGCTCGTTTACTGAGAACTCCTTCCGCGACTGCAGCGATTGTCCAGAGATGGTTCAATTGTCGGGCGGCGAATTTCAAATGGGGGACCTAAGTGGACATGGCGCCTCAGATGAGCTACCCGTTCATGCCGTCGTGGTGCCACCGTTTTCGATCGGCAAATATGCTGTCACTTTTGACGAATGGGATGCCTGTGTCGTGGCTGGGGGCTGCAGGACCAAGCCGAGCGATGAAAATTGGGGCCGCGGGAAACACCCGGTCATGAATCTAAGCTGGAACGATGCTCAGGAGTACGTGCAATGGCTTAGTCGCAGGACAGGCCATGTGTATCGTCTGCCAAGCGAGGCGGAATGGGAATACGCTGCGCGCGCGTACTCGACAACGGACATCTACTGGGGCCAACTGTCGAGCGAGAGTCAGCAGTGCCGCTATGCAAATGGTGCAGACTCCTCAACGGGTCGAAAGAACCGGCACGCGACGGTGGCCCCCTGCGATGACGGATTCGCGTTTACCTCGCCGGTCGGCAGTTTCCCCCCAAACGCTTTCGGGCTCTACGATATTGTCGGAAACGTGTGGCAATGGGTTCAGGACTGTTATCAAAAAAGCTACGTAGGTGCGCCAACGGATGGCAGAGCGCGTGAGTTCTGCACTGAACACACGGAACAGAAGAGTCAACGTGTGCTGCGTGGTGGCGCATGGAACATGAAAGCGGATCAGCTTCGATCTGCACTTCGGGGCGCGCGTGATCCTGCTGATCCTTATGTCAGTGCCGGATTTCGGGTTGCAAGAACTGATTGATGTAAATGGCTAGTCACCGATGAGTTGATTGGCATTCGCCTACAACCTGAGTTTCCCCGGCCAGGTCTTCGATGGGCAGGCAGGGCTGCATCAGAACTGGATGCGCGACTATGAGCCGGCTATTGGCGGTTACCCTCAGAGCGATCGGCTTGGGCTCAATGGCGGTATCAACACGTACGCCTACGTGGTGGGCGATCCGATTGGGGCCAGTGATCCGACTGGCCTGGTGAAACGTGGCGGCGGATGGTCTGGTCCGCAATGGGCAGGGATAAAACAAGCCGAGAACGCGATCAGGCAGGAACTTAGCAAAGGTTGCTCGTGCCCCAAAGGTGGTGGTAAGAGCTGCATCCCATGTGAAGTGGCGCAAGGCCTGCTCAACGCACTCAACACTTCCGAGGTTGTTGAAGCGCCCCTTTTCAACATCGAGACGGGGAAGTCGGACTGTGGCGTGGGCCCTATGCCGGGTTCGAGAGTATTTTTATCTCCTGCCGCGTTCACGAAGTCATGCGATTGCTTGGCGTCGACCCTGTATCACGAGCTTCTGCACAACGCCGGTCTTGACCATGATCCTACTGCAAACGGGCCGGGGATAAGGGATTTGGAAAATAAATGCATGGGAAATCTTTGCAAGAAAGGCTCTCAATGACTGTCTGGAATAAACCTGTGATGACACAGATCGACATCCTCAAGTGGCCTGTACTACTTTGTTCGCTGTTCGCGTCTATCCTCGCCTATGCGAAAGCCACTATTGTGACTCTGCCTGAACTGATCGAGGAGTCCCAAGTTGTCGTGTATGGACATATGGATGTTGCTCAAGGGTCCTCATCGATACCATCGGCCGCTCGATTGCAGTTCAAAGCTGTCCAGGTACTGAAAGGTGGGCCATCGATTCGCGACGAGGTTGTTCCGTTGTGCAATAGACACCCCAACACAGAGTGGCCAGATTTATCCCAATTGACTGGGGACGCTGTGCTGTTTCTCTTGCAGAGTGGCGATTGCTTCAACCTTTCCCACAATTACCGGTCTGTTGTTAGAGTCCACGGCGATCGGGCGATCACTGGAGAAGTCAAGGGCCAGCCGGAGGAGCAAGCGTTGGACCGTTTTCTAGAGAGGGTTCGCCAGTTGGCGGCCAAGAAGTGAAAACAAACTCCTCAATACGATAGCTCACGGCTTCGAGTATACGCATCAAGACTTCTCTTCCAGATCTGCCGTGAATCCGATCCTCCGCCGCTTCGGCGCCGGCGGGTTGGTGAGCTCGCGGATAGCCTTGAGGATGCCGACGATCGCCTCATCGTGCGTGGTGAGCTTTTTCTCCAGGCGCGCTTCGAGCTCATCGACACGGCGAGCCAGCTCTTTGTTGGAGGTCAGCGGATCTCGAAGCCGTACGAAAGCACGCATCCGCCACGCGATGGCGACTCACATGTTGGAGAACGGCGCCGACATCCGTTGCATCCAGGCGATCCTCGGCCACAACGATCTGGACACCACGGCGATCTATACCCAGGTGTCGATCCACAAGCTCAAAGCCGTGCATGCGAACACCCATCCAGCGACGTTGCACCGACTGACACGCTCACCCGAAGAGCTCCCCATCCCCCTGGAAGGGGGCTATGAGGCGGGCACTCAAACATAACGCCAAGAAATTATGCGCAGCACCGCATCCGCGGTGCCGTCCGCCTGCCGGCCGCATAATCTGCGCTATGTTCAAGTGCCCGCCGACAGCGTGAGCGAGCTGATCCAACACGTGATCAGCGATCGGATAGGTTGATTGATCGCCACGGACAACAGTAGGAGCCGCACGCTGGAAAGTGCGGCTGCGCCGCCAGTTCTTCATCCCCCGCCCGCCCACGAAGGATCGTGAGCGGGCGGGCGCCACTCTGAATCTAAAGGTTGCTGGATCCCTCCCTTGACCAAACTCAGCTGCTAAGCCGAAACTCGCATCTGGGGTCTAAACCCAAGGACGGCAGACTTGTTACCGGCTCGAGCGCTTCTAACTCCGCGACACCGTTGGCGAAAACGCCTGCGGGTACGACGACGCGCGTCGGGACGAACATTTGCCTACAACCTGCGCTTCCCAGGACAGATCTTCGATGGACAGGCGGGGCTGCATCAGAACGGGTTCAGGGACTACGACCCAGCGGTGGGGCGGTTGATGTGCTTGGGTTGTGCTCCTCGGAGGAGGACTGCGAACAACAACGCCATGGGGATGAGGAGATCTGCCGAGGTCTTCCGAGGTCTTCCGAACAGTACGACTGATGAGAAGGCCATTCGCGCGCGATGTTGGGAGAGCGCTAATCAACGGTTCGGTAATTGTGTAGCCAATCGGCCACTTGGACCTCTGGTCACGTGGCGGCGATCTTTCCCGATAGTGCCGTCACCGACTGCTGTTCAGGCACCGTCACGCTCTTCCGCGTTGCCGGCTGTGTTGCTGATCTTTTTGATTCCCTGGCCAGGAAATCCAGTTTATGGCGGGCTCTGATTGCGTAGGCCGTGCTCAATCGCCAGCCGTACTAGCTCTACTAAGTTATTCTAAGGAGACAGAATGAAATTGACCAGTGTCGGTCCCGTGATCGCTACACGAGAACTCTCGCTCTCAGGCAAGACAACAGTTTCCGTTACAATCGGAAAACCAGAGATTTTTCCCGATGGCAATGGTTGTTACTGCCCCTATCAGATCCTCGGGCTGCGCGACCAGCGAATCTCGTATGCGGGCGGCGAGGACACGGTGCAAGCGCTGATGCTGGCCCTCAAAGCGGTTGGGGCAGTTCTGTATACCTCGCCTGAGGGAAAGGGGGGCTTCTGACTTGGAACGGCGGCAAGGATCTTGGCTTTCCAGTGCCAGATTCGATCAGGGATTTGGCCCCCCTCTAAACTTGCAGACACGCGCTTAACGCCGGTAGCACTTGCGGTTGCGCCACGCGATGTAGATTTTCCCGACAACGGTTGCGCGGCGCTCGCCCAGAGGACGACCCATGATTCCGACAAGCCGCCTCACTGCGCTCAGCCCGTGACAGACGCGTCAGCTTCGTGGAAAAGGAGAGAGCCGTTTCTCGGGGGACATGCATCGTAATACCGCCCTGACAAGTGTTCGATGGCCAAGCGGGGCTGCATGACAATTACTTCAGAGACTATGACCCTGCTTCGGGAAGAGATGTCGAATCAGATCCGATTGGACTTTCTGGCGGCATCAATACGTATTCGTACGCCGGCAACGATCCAATCGAAAAGTCGGATGATTCCGGCCTGATTACCGTTCCTCCAGGTTTTGTGGAAAGCGCCATCGAAGTTATATCTGAAACACTCACCGTCAGACCACCTCGGGCGCCGCGAAAATACGCTTGCTACGCCCGGTGCCCGACTATTCCCACCACCTGCCCTGAACCGAATTGTCCATTAGTGTACGGCTACGGGATAGGGCCGGATCTCTTGACCGCCAAAAATGGATCACGTGATGATTCAAACACAAAAATTCCACGGGATGTCAGCTAGAACATTGCACGTATAAGTGCACTGGTCCGAAAGGCGATGCGATCTACCCGTTGCGCTGACTCATGAGCAACGACCTACTTACTGCTTCAAAGTTGCGCACGGCTAGAGCCAATAGTTCCTTAAAGGCAGAACCAAAGGCGAAGCCGACGCAGAGATCGCCGATGATCGCGCAGCTCGCGGAGTTGCCGACGCCCTTCGTAATGCCATGACAAAACGGCTGGAATTGCAGAAACAAAAAGGACTTTGTATCAACATGCCGGTGCTCCAAATGGACCTGACTGAACAGATCGAGGGCATTCTGTGCGAACCATGATGATAGGGCGATTTATTTGGATCGTCGCTGCTACGGAAGTAATACTGCTCCTGCACATTTGGCTCTCAAAAGAGATCGTAGTATTAAGCGCGCTTAGCCCTGACAAAAAGCTCATCGCCCAGATCTCGGCCACGCGAGATTTCCCTTATTTGAATGTCGATGGTTACCTGGTCGTTCGCCAGGCATTGACTGGTCGAATAACCAAAACCGAGTTTTTGGTCGCGAGGGATACGTTTGACGATATTACGACCGAGGTACGCTCTGTGAGTTGGAAGGGCTCGTCGATAGTAGTTGATATTGATCGTACTCACTACTCAGGCTCCGGTGAGTTCTCCACCGACTGAGATTCGACAAAGGGATAATCCGTCTCCAGATCACACGTGAGTTGCCTACAACATACGGTTCGCCGGGCAGCTGTTCGATGGGCAGGCGGGACTGCATTACAACTACTTTAGAAACTTCGATCCGGCCGTTGGTAGGTATGTTGAGAGTGACCCCATCGGGCTGAACGGCGGCATCAATACTTATGCAATGGAGGAGCCAGTCCCGTCACCTTCATCGATCCACTCGGTCTATTTCTATGGCCTTGGGAGATACCAGTATCGGTTACTGGTGGAACGGAAAGCCAACGAAATGACGTTGATGCAGCCGTGGCAAAGATTCTCAATACCCCGCGAGGTCGCCAGTTGGAGGAGCAGATTCGAGGTCCTAGGTATTGGCACGGAAGCCCGAAGACAATCCACCTGAATTGCGACCGGGATGATAAAGGAGAAGTAGGAGGCTCGAACCTGTGGATCGATCCGACGTATCACCCTCAATTGGAAATGACCAATGGCTGGAAACCCGTATCCCTGCTGCGCGCGATTGCCCACGAGCTTGGACATACACTCGGGACGGGTGATGATGGCCCGTTCCAGATGAGCAACGTTGATCTGAACGAAAACCCTATCTCCACTCAAGCCGGCGAGCGATTTGAGAGGATTGCGTATTGATACGAAGGATTTTCATGAAGCTCTTGTTGTGTATTTACCTTGTGGGTATCAGCCTTTACTCCTTCGGAACAGCCTGGGGAGATGAGAGCACGGTCACTACGATGAAAGCCGAAGACGTACGTCATCTAGTCGTCGGGCAAGCAGAAAATGACGCGAAAAGTGCGATCGCTCGAGGGGATAGGCGCTTATTGGCAGTCTACGGCCTGACGCTCGAAGTGCCAGGCGTGGCCGATGATGTTCGCAAGTTACGCACTCGCTATCCCCGGCGGCCGGCCAAACTCCTCCAGTCGTGAGCACCTGAAACTCCTCCACCCCTGATGTGAACGGGCGCCGGTCGGCGCCGGGGGCAAATTGCGGCGGGACGTTACGCTGCCCCTCTTTTTGCAG
>Ga0307509_10009602_pt1 | contig 12042 bp, 3 predicted proteins | sample 10_EM_MG_FD_202245 | JGI IMG/M metagenome (GOLD analysis project Ga0307509, IMG submission 202245) | Populus trichocarpa ectomycorrhiza microbial communities from riparian zone in the Pacific Northwest, United States - 10_EM | ecosystem: Host-associated > Plants > Roots > Unclassified | place... | reverse complement strand
TGAAAAAGGCAGTCGAAGAGAACAGGGAGATAAAGCAACCGGAAAGATTCAGACAGGAGATAAACTGATCTCCCGACGAACGAACTAAAATCAGGTAGAAAGCCTGAGATTAGAGACTTGAAGCTACCGTGAGGTATGAATCAAGGACCGTGATTGGCGTAACCCTGAAATGCGACAGGTCACCGAAGGTTTAAACAAGATAGGGATTATTTAGCGAGTTAGCCTAAATTAACTATCCGGGGGTATATTTCCGGGTGCTTGAAAATTGTGCAGCCCCCGGGACAGATAATTAACACCTCGATTCCAATCCAGCTGACATGAATATAAACACTGATATGACAAATCACGGTAAGGCCGGGTACGATAGGGGAGCGAGCCAATGCAATTATGTGAAAAATACTGGAATTAGGGATTGGGGTAGGTGGGATTATGCGATAATGAGGGGTTTGGGCTGAGAATTCCGGGTATCGATGGTCGGGTACGGTGTGGCGAGTGCGTACGAAATAGATCACGGACACACTTGAAATAACTTAGCCCAGAGGGTGTGATGAACAAAGATAAATCAAAAGGATGTATATATAGAGAGAAGGGAGATGCAAGAGTAGAACCGATAACGGACTACGGACGTAGAAGAAATTGGTTAATAAGATCGAAATAGTAGAACAAGTAGTGCTGAGGGGAGGGCGGTTGGGGGGCCAATGAGATAAGGAGAAATTCTAGGCGAGCGATCTAATCCGAGGAGTTTGTTGTCTGCGATAACCTATCAGTCCACGTGAGGAGAGCTGTCTATAGTGGGTTTAGGATTGTGCCTCCTCAATTTATTGCATTGTCGAGAGGGGCCTACCGTTGGGCGTTAAGACCTGCGGATCCTTTTTGAAGGGGGTTTAGATGGCTTAGATAGCCCGGGGGAGCCAGGATCTGTTGGCTGCTGGATTGCTGCATATCTGAGGGTGGGATCAACCCAGTCCCGTATCAACTTTGCAATTCTGTCACACCCATTCCGGGCAGCCCACGAGGAAGCTGTTTGGCCAGAGCGGTCAGCTATGCCGGGGTTGATGTCGTTCCGTTCTAGTAGTATCCTCACGACCTCCTCATTCCCTTCCCGTGCCGCCAGAAAGAGCGGTGTTTGGCCATCTCTATCACGTGCATTGGGGTCGACCTCCTTCCGTTCCAGTAATATCCTCACGACTCCCCCGCGCCCCCGCTGCGCAGCCAGCGAGAGCGGTGTTCGTCCATCTGGATCAGCTCTTTCGGGATTAACGTCGTTCCGTTCTAGTAGCATCCTCACAATTCCCTCATGCCCTCCCTGTGCAGCCCTCGAGAGTGGTGTCCACCCAGATCTGTCAAGTTTGTCGAGACTGACATCGTTCAGTTCCGGCACTATCCTTACCACTCCCTTATCCTCCCCCGCGGCGAAGACGAGCGGTGTTTGGTCAAATATGGAGTCAGTTGTGTTGGGGTTGATGTCGCTCCGTCCCAGCAATATCCTCACAACTCTCTCATGCCCATTCTTCGCAGCAAAGGAGAGCGGTGTTCGGCCATACCGGTCAGGTATGTTGGGATTGACATCGCTCCGTCCCAGCAGCATCCTCACGACTCCCTCATGCCCGTTCTCGGCAGCCAAGGCGATCGGTGTTTTGCCAATCCAGAGAACTATGTTGGGATTGACATCATTCTGCTCGAGCAGTATCCTCACGACTCCCTCACGCCCGTTCTCGGCAGCTACGCAGAGCGGCGTTCGGCCATATTCGTCAACCGTACCGGAATTGACATCGCTCCGCTCGAGTAGTGCCCTCACAACTTCCGTATGCCCATTCTTCGCAGCCAAGGAGAGCGGTGTTTGACTATCTTTATCAGCTGTGTTGGGGTTGATGTCGCTCCGTCCCAGCAATATCCTCACAACTCCCTCATGCCCATCCTTCGCAGCAAAGGAGAGCGGTGCTAGGCCACACTGGTCGGCTATGTTGGGATTGGCATCGCTCCGTCCCAGCAGCATCCTCACCACCTCCTCATTCCCATTCTTGGCAGCCAAGGCGATCGGTGTTTTGCCGGCCCGGGTAGCTATGTTGGGATTGACATCGTTCTGTTCGAGCAGTACCCTCACAACTCCCTCGTGCCCATTCCCGATAGCACAAGCGAGCGGTGTTTGGCTACACCTGTAGTCAGCTGTGTTGAGATTGGCATTGCTTTTTTCCACCAGTATCCTCACGACTCCCTCATGCCCGTTCTCGGCAGCTACGCAGAGCGGCGTTCGGCCATGTTCGTCAACCTTACCAGACTTGACATCGCTCCGCTCGAGTAGTGCCCTCACAACTTCCGCATGCCCGTTCTCGGCGGCCCAGAAGAGTGGTGTTCGGCCACTCATGGTGTTAGCTGTATCGAGATCAGCGTCGCTTATCCACAAACTCCTTACCACCCCCGAATACAGCCTACACATCCCGTTTACCTATCTCCATGATAGTAACCGCTATCCCACACACCCGGAGTATTGAAGGAACAATGTGGGGTCGGGGAGGCGGAAGAACTGCTGACTAAGATTCACTTACCGGTAGGTACAGAGACGAAATGCAGGCAATCAAGGCCTTCCCACGCGATCGGATGATATATGCAAGCTCGCTTTCGGTCTGACGTCCACAATCTGGAAGTATTCTCAAATGTTTGCCAGGTTTAGACAGCGTAAATAACAAGAAAAGAGGAAGAAAAAACAATCAATTAAGGTCGTGGTCGGGTTTGTTGCCCCCCTCCACGTTGTGGAAGATCCCGTTCTCGCTTTGGCTGTCAGCTCTTGTCCCTGTCTTCAGGGAAGGCAGAATGGGGTTCTGGAAGAGATTCTCCCACGGGTTGCTCTCGGTGGCGGTCGCCTAATCTAGCCCCATTGGGTGCCAACAGTCACGACAACACACAAATCAGGGTATCGACAAAAACCTACACACACAGTTCGGTGGCCCAAGATACGCGGCTCCGTGAAGCTCTACAAACGCTCTTGCGGCATCTCCTCAATCAAGTCGTTAGCATCATGCTATTTCACGCAATATTTCCGAGTTCGAAATGGCTCCAAGACTTTGTTTTTTTACCTATCTAGAACGCGATTCCCCACAATCCACTTGCATAACCCACTTTCTTAACCCACTTGCATCTATTTAGCTATGATACGAGATTTACCTCTCTCGATCGGGGGCTGCTATACCCCTGCTGTATCTGCATTAACCCATTTGAGCTGCTCACCACATACACCAGAATAGTTCCGAGTCCCGCACTGGATAAACCACTACTACAACCCATTACCATACGATCCCTCGGTACTGGTTTCGCCATGTCGGCTTGATAGAAACCTTGCGACGTGCACTGCAATAACATTGGACATCGACTCACCTTGGATGAAACGCGACGAGATTTACCATTACTGAAAAACAACTATATCCTCGGCCACCCTCTTTACCCACGGCAAGATGCCTCACTTTAGCTGATACTCACCTTTCGCCTCGGAAGAAACTCGGACAAGCACAAGGCAGGATGCGGAAGTAAATCAATTGGTAGGAAGATTCAGCTGATGGAGGAAGACTCCAAATGGGGAAGGTTCTTTCACGGGGGGCATATCCCCTGCAGTGTTGATAGTGCCGAATTTGCCTGCATCGTGTTAAAGAGGCACTAGTGGAATCAGCGCATTTCTTTGGTTGGTACTCGGGCGCAAATTAAAGATCCGGAAAAAGTGACTTGGAATATCTGTGTTGCCACCATACATTTTGTTTGTCACTTTTTCCGGATCTTTAATTTGCGCCCGAGTTGATTCAACCTCATAGAGGTGTAAAGCTATCGCATGACTCTGGATGCTGGCTAGTAAATATCAATGGGTGCGCTACTTCTCGGATATGGACTAACATCACATTCATCAGGCTTAGCGCTCCTGTTGATGGTAAAAGATCTGCATCATAACTTGACCTGAAATCCTTTTGATATCAAAGTGGGAAGCTAGCTTTCTAGTCTGTGTTTTAGCGGGAAATTCGGCACTATCAACACTGCAGGGGATAAGGAAGCTAGTTCTTCTATTTGTTCTTTCGTCTCTATCTATCATACACCCAGTCTCCTTCGGCTTCACCTCTTATCTCTTTGTCCATCATTCGTTTCTTAGTCTTTTGTTATATTCCGCTTTGTTTGTTTCTAAAAGGCACTTTGTCATCATATTTGTTCGTACCAATAAAAATCTTTTGTCATTCAGTCACTGAGGATCGGATCCGCTGCGACCCATCGAACCCAATGTTGTTTAAGAGTGTCTTCATTCGTGATAAGGTTGCCGCTTAGGCATCTTCCAGGCCATAAACTCTAGTCACCCCGTTTAGCCTTTCATTTTCTGATGGAGAATAGTCTTACCATCGATTGCACCAATCTCCAGGGAGACAGATATAAGCTTGGTGTCGTCCTTGTAAATAATAGCCAGCACTTTTATTAGGAACGTGCTTCAATTGGATGTTGCTCGCACTTTCTAGATCTTGCGAATCACTCACAAAGTATGAACCCTAGACGCACGATCCATTCCATAGGGGTCGGTATCCTTGTGCTAGTCCAGCCCCATCTCCAAATGGCCCTTTATCTCATTCTAGGCGGGAACAAGAGGTATCCTAACCATCTTGCTGAAATATTCCACGATTTCTTAGTCGACATGGGGCCTCGCTGCATGGATTATTCCGATGTTTGTAGCACCCAAACGATCCCGGAAGCGACTCGAATGGCTCCCACCACCGCTGTGGCGGGATGCGTCTAAGGGTTAGATGCATATCGGCGCCCATGGTATGATAGCGTCGTAATCAGTGTTCCCAACAGTCCCGGGCAGCCTGCATGGCCTTGGCGAACTATAGTCCCGGGCGTCCCAGACAGGGTGGGTGAGGCCGGTCGGGCACGGCGTTCGTCTTGCTTAAAGACAGCAGTCCTATGGGTTGACGGCCTGGCCCTGCAGTCTTAGTGCAAACGGGAGCTTCCGGTATGGCCCGGCAGTCACCCATCGTCCATACCAATTTTCTTTCAGGACTATAAATCACCAGCACCCCCCGTCTTAGACTTTGCTTCCTAATTAAATACTCTGTACGCATGCACAGGGCGTGTGTGAGTAGGATGGTGAGTACAGGCTATTCTGTATAGTTTTCTGAATAAATTCAAGTTGTGCATCTCCCCAACCATACGGCTAATTTTATTGAGGTAGTATAGGGAAGGCAGTAACTCTATAAGAGCCTATGACTTCTTCGCTAATGCTAGCTGTGATTTGTTTATAACCACCAGGTGTACTCGTATCCACCTATACCAATCTCTCAAAACCACAAATTCTCATGATACTCAATGCCTACATATATATTCCTGCCTTTTTTAACTTCTGGTTTTATTCGAACAATTTCATCAGCACATAAGCCATTGCCTCCGATGTTAGAAGCCTCTCACTCCCCGATCATCAGCCGTTACATGTTGTCTGCGCCAATTCCCCGGAGGGCCCTCCTGTCACCTGTAGGGACTGCCCGTCGTGTGGAGGCGCACAGCAGGTTCTGCAACCTGAGACACCTGTAGTCCCCACCTGTCCCTCCCGGGCGGCTTTAGGGCGGAGTCCAAGATGCCAGTCCGTCCCCGGCGTCCTCACAGGTACGCAGTGTGTCCCGTCCGGACCCGAAGACGGATGGGTTCACTGGCCATAATAGCTATATTTTATAATTTCTACCAGATTTTAAAGTTGCCCACCTGGACGCCAAACTCTTTTCCTCTAAAGAGCCACCCGGATATGGTCCAAGATTCTTGGATGGCGCCGAGCTAACTTGTGATGAACGGCCCCAACTCGGCGAGGAAATCGCAGATTCGCAGCAGAGTCCCACGGCGTCAATGCCTTTCCCCTATCCTGCCCCCTTAGGCCGTCAACCACCAGGGAGTTGTCAATCTGTCATCATCACTGACATGTACATTATCTTTCCCAAGACGAGAAGTCTTGCCTCCTAGGATATATTTCTCCTTCTCCCGGATTCCCGTAGCGGAACAAGGCTAGCCCAATGAAGCCATCTTCTGTATCGCCCAATACCCTCAACTCTTTGTTTTCAGGTAGCTGGTTCCCTCCTCGCCTGGGCTGGTTCGTACACCCTGGTGCCCTCGCTGTGGTTTAGGTGAATGTAACTGTAGAATTTGACCCCTCTTGGCACGTATTTCAGTATCGAAGTTGATGAAATTTCTGCAGCCCATGAATACATTGAACAAGATGAAATTTCGAGTGACTGGCGCTGTCCTACCGGAATTTGCATTACAGACCTCATTTGAACTTCTCTTTTGAGAGAGTAATGTAGAGATTGATCGCATGCAAGGAGAATCTAACTTCCTCAGGAGCCCCGCAAAATCTCTGGGATCCTGAGAGAGTGGGTGCGATGGTTAATATGGCTTTCGCACAACAAGGGTTTGTGCTAACCCAATTATTATCCTGGTCCCTGTTGTTCTTAGAAACCCCGGGAGAGACCGCCCCCGCCAATGGATTTCTCGTAAATGTCAGCCCCCAATCCTATGACGCCAGCAGATTGACTACAGGCAGATATTGTATTTGGACGAAAGATACTATCCATGTGACTCGGCCCGCATAATTTCCAGTATCCTACTTAGAGAAGCGTGTCGAGACACTGGGTGGAAATGTGTATCAACTATGTAGGGGAAGAGCCCGAAGGGCTAACATAGTACCGAGACAGATGGCCGAACACTACCAGAATCGCAAAGTCCAGGCAACTCATTCTGCGCTAACTGCTGGCCTTGGAACTAATGCTTCTCGGTTTCAAGGAAGGACCTTCTCAGGTTTTGGGAATAGCAGGATCCTTTAGAAATAAAGTGCGAGTAGTATATACTAGAAGCAATACCGGGATGGGTATGGTCCATTTTTGTAATAACCACACCTGCTGGCCTCAACACCCCCGCCTAAAACCCCAATATTATTTCACCATTGAGCAAAAAAATGAAAATTTTGTAATCCCACAAATGCTCCTCAATTTCCCCAAAGGGCTCTGATATGGGTTCACAATATTATCGGTATCCAATTCGCTACCCTATCATTTCCTACCCCTAGCAAGTCCCTCTATCACATCCGGAATCAGCAAACCGCCACAACGACTCCTTGGCACACCTGTAGCGGGTACCTACCCGCCGGGAGGCCGATTGTGATGTTGTGCGATACCCCGCACGACAAGAATGTCCCGCAAAAACAACAAAAAGACTAAAGCGAAAAAACAATCATATTAGAAACCGTCCTGGCAAGTAACTTGAAAATGAACTATTGGCAACCCAAGGGGAAAAGAACCAGAACCCCCCCAATTACCATCCTCCGCGCACACCATTGAAATCCATTCCTACACTCAAACCACAACTCAAGTCCATAATTCTTGTACTATTGCAAGTTCCCGGGAATATGTCTTCGTACAAGACTGGGATTATTTTGCAGGTTAAGGCAAATTGACTATGCGAAACCATATCCCTGGGGACTTGTAGAATCTATAGCCTCTAGGATGGAAAATCAACACCTCGATTCCAATCTAGCAATGACATGCATATAAACACTCATATAGCCAATCACAGTAGGGGGAGGTACCTAAGTGCAGAGAGCAGGGCTCCGAATAGTCTGACCGGTCAAGTCTTGGAGGCAGGACCAGGCCGGCCAGTCCTGGTTGATGTCGATGACTGGACCCGACTAACTCGGGTGGTCGGGTCCGGTTTGGACCGGTCCCAGACCAATCTTTATGAAAGATCGGATGAGAGCCGGAATGGCAGCCAACACTCGCTAAGAATAGAAGTATAGCTATAGTAGGATCTTACAGCCGCTTGTCACGTTATAAATCAACAGCCTCTCAATACAAGTTGATAGAGCATCCTGGAGAGGATAGCATGTGGTGGAAATGCAATCCGATGGATAAGTTGCATCGAATACTGGTAGTGTGGTATATGGTCATGTAATGTCACTCACTTAGTGCACCAAAAATGTTTGGATACTTGGGAACCTATGTTCGCCCCCCCTAACCTCGGCGAGGCACCATCTCCACCGTATAATCCATGGAAACAATAAGTTTAATTAAGAAAAGCTTTATTTGAATATAATATATTGTGATAAAAATAGCATATCCTATTGCTTGGCGGGCCTGGTCGGAAGAGTGCTGGTTGAGTCGATTTCGATAATCCTGACTTTCCAGTCGGTCTAATTTCCACCATTAGACTAGACTAGACTTTCGACCGGACTAGCTAGTCACAGTGATCACCCGTGGTTTCCAACAAAAAACACTGGAATTAGGGATTGGGTTGGATGGGGTGGATATATGCGATGAGGGGGGGTTTTTGGGCTACGAACTCCGGAGAATCGATGGTCCAGCACGATATCACGAGCAGATGCGAAATAAATCACGGAAAAATTTGGAATAATTCAACCCAGAAGGCGTGAGGAACAGAGATAGATCAAAGGGATGTATAAATATGGAGAGAGTGGAGATTCCAGAGAAAAACAGATAACCGAACTACGGATGTAGAGAAAATTGGTTGAACTGGACGCAAATAATAGAATAAGGAGTGAGGGGAGTGTGTGGTTGGTGGGCCAATGAGACAAGGAGAAATTCTAGGCGAGTGATCTAATCCGAGGAGTTTTGTGTCTTCCATAACCTATAAGTCCACGTGAGGAGAGCTGTCTATTGTGGGTTTAGGATTGTGCCTCCTCAATTTATTTCATGGTCGGGAGGGGCCCATCATTGTCTGTTAAGCCCTGCGGATCCTTTTAGAATGTGGTTTGGATGGCTTAGATAGCCAGGGGGAGCGCGATCTGTTGGTGGCTGTGGTGCTGCATTTCTGAGAGTGGGATCAACCCAGTCCCGTATCAACTTTGCAATTCTGTCATGCCCATGCCGGGCTGCCAACGGGGCCGCTGATCGGTCGGGGCGCCCAGCTGCGGGGTTGATGTCGTTCCGTTCTAGTAGTATCCTCACTACCTCCTCATTCCCTTTCTGTGCAGCCAAGGAGAGCGGTGATAGGCCATCTCTATCAAGTGCATTGGGGTCAACCTCCTTCCGCTCCAGTAACATCCTTACAACTCCCCCTTGCCCCCGCTGCGCAGCCAGCGAGAGCGGTGTTCGTCCATCTGGGTCAGCTCTTTCGGGATTGACGTCATTCCGTTCTAATAGCATCCTCACAATTCCCTCATGCCCTCCCTGTGCAGCCCTCGAGAGTGGTGTCCACCCAGATCTGCCAAGTTTGTTGGGAATAACCTCGTTCAGATCAGGCACTATCTTTACCACTCCCGCATACCCATTCCCAGCGGCGAAAGCGAAGGGTGTTTGGCTAAGTATTGAGTCAGCTGTGTTGGAGTTGATGTCGCTCCGTCCCAGCAATATCCTCACAACTCCCTCATGCCCATTATGCGCAGCAAAGGAGAGCGGTGTTCGGCCATAAAGGTCAGGTATGTTGGGATTGACGTCGCTCCATTCCAGCAACATCCTCACCACCTCCTCGTGCCCATTCATGGCAGCCAAGGCGATTGGTGTTTGGCTAATCCAGTTAGCTATGTTGGGATCGGCATCGTTCTGTTCGAGCAGTATCCTCACGACTCCCTCATGCCCGTTATTGGCAGCCCAGGAGACCGGAGTTCGACCAGACCTGTCAGCTATGTTGGGATTGACATCGTTCTGTTCGAGCAGTATCCTCACGACTCCCTCATGCCCCTTCTTGGCAGCTACACAGAGCGGCGTTCGCCCATATTCGTCAACCGTACCAGAATCGACATCGCTTCGCTCGAGTAGTACCCTCACAACTCCCTCATGCCCATTCTTCGCAGCCAAGGAGAGCGGTGTTTGACTATCTTTATCAGTTGTGTTGGGGTTGACGTCACTCCGCCCAAGCAGTATCCACACAACTCCTTCCTGCCCATTCTCGGCAGCCCAGGAGACCGGTGTTCGGCCATACCTGTCAGCCATGTTGGGATTGACATCGCTCCGTCCCAGAAGCATCCTCACCACCTCCTCATGCCCATCCCTGGCAGCCAACGCGATTGGTGTTTGACCATGCCAGTCAACTAGGTTGGGATTGACATCGTTCTGTTCGAGCAGTACCCTCACAACTCCCTTGTGCCCATTCCCGGCAGCACAAGAGAGCGGTGTTTGTCTACACCTGTTGTCAGCTGTGTTGAGATTGGCATTGCTTTTTTCCACCAGAATCCTCACGACTCCCTCATGCCCGTTCTCGGCAGCTGCGTAGAGCGGGGTTCTGCCATGTTCGTCAACTGTACCAGAATTGACATCGTTCAGCTTGAGTAGTACCCTCACAGCTTCCTCATGCCCACTCTCGGCGGCCCGGAAGAGTGTTCTGCCATACATGGTGTTAGCTGTATTGAGATTAGCGTCGCTTTACTCCACAAGCTCCTTACAACTCCCGAATCCCACCTCCCAGTAACCCAAGGGATTACTATATTACCCTAGCAATCAGCCTAAACATCCCATTTACCCACCTCCAATAAAGCAACCGCTATCCCACACCCGGAGTAATGAAGGAACAATGTCGGGTCGGGGGAGCGAGGGATCTGCTGACCAGGCTTTACTTACAGGCAGGCACCAACAGGAAGGCAGGTGATCGAAGCCTTCGTACTCGAACTCGCTTTCACTCTAATATCTTATGGAGATCTGGTTGTGCGCAGGCACAACTGCCGCCGTACAAGCACCGCTAGGAGGCTCCCGTGAGGCGAGCGTCGTGAGAAGAGACCCGGAACGACGGTGGAGGAAGACGAAATTTTGTTCGCTATTTGGTGTGTAGAGTGATGATGGCTATCATACAGAGAGAAAGAGAACGCGGCTGAGACTAAATACAGCTTGTGGTAGCCACTCACACAGTGGGCTCTCTATCGCACAAACACCAGAAACACCAGTCACCCTCGACATGGTGACAGCCCTGCTCGCCTGCCAACCAATATGCTAACATAGCATTCCACGATGGGGCTGCTCCATTAACACCCACGATCAGGATATATCCGCAAAAGTTGCAAGGCTCACAGAGAATAAAGAATGAGAAGGATTGTCTGAAAAGCAATCAATTGACCACGTGGCCACGTTTTTTGTCCTCTCTCTTGTCGAGGAGTATCTTGCTGTCGTCCTCGTTTCTAGTTCTCGTATGTCCCTATCTTCAGGGAAGGCAGGTGCTGGAGAACCAGCCCTTTTTGCGGTTCCTCGAAATTTCCCCCCACAAAAGCCCTCGATCACAGTCACTTAATCTAGCCCTACAAAATGCTAACCGCCGCTACAATACACAAATGAGGGTATCGACAAAAACCTGAAGGAATAGTTCGGCGACCCAGGATACGAGTAGAACGCGATTCCCACAACCCACTTCCATAACCAGTGTTCCGAATAGTCCGACCGGTCGGGTCTTGGAGGCAGGACCAGGCTGGTCAGTCCTGGTTGATGTCGATGACTGGACCCGACTAACTCGGGTGGTCTGGTCCGGTTTGGATTGGTCCTAGACCAGTCTTTATAAAAGATCGCATGAGAGTCAGAATGGTACCCAAGTCAACACTCGGTAAGAATAGAAGTATAGCTGTAGTAGGATCTTACAGCCACTTGTCACGTTATAAATCAACAGCCTCTCAATACAGGTTGATGGAGAATCCTCGAGAGGATATCATGTGGTGGAAATGCAATTACACGATAGATAAGTTGCATCAAATACAAGTATTGTAGTATATGGTCATGTAATATCACTCACTTAGTGCACCAAGAAAAGTGTTCGTATATGATTTCTTGGTCCTCTCAAATATGGTTTCTTTCTTCTCTTAAATTCTTCTACGTCTTTGTATTCTTCTCAAGCAAGGTACAAGTCCGGACATCGTTTTACTTTCTTTATTATTTCTTTTGTTCTTATATGTGTTTTCTTTCAATGTCTTTGTTCTTTGTTACGGAGACTTGGTGGAAGTGGAACCAAGTCATCTCACTATATAGCTTGTCTATATCGTTCCTGTCATTAAAACTAGTAGTTCGCGGTAATCTATTATCTTGACTTTTTGCTATTATCACTTCTTCGTTT
>Ga0307509_10009601_pt1 | contig 12044 bp, 6 predicted proteins | sample 10_EM_MG_FD_202245 | JGI IMG/M metagenome (GOLD analysis project Ga0307509, IMG submission 202245) | Populus trichocarpa ectomycorrhiza microbial communities from riparian zone in the Pacific Northwest, United States - 10_EM | ecosystem: Host-associated > Plants > Roots > Unclassified | place... | reverse complement strand
TGCCGTTCGGGAAGTCGAAGCCGGCGAGCGCGAGCTTGCCGGGAAGCTTCGCCGCGGGCTCCTTCCAGCGCAGGCGGCCCGCGATCATCAGGTGGATGACGATGAAGCGCTGCGCTTTGTCTATTTTATCTCCCGCCTCCGGCGGGGGCTCCATCGCGAGGATGATCCGCTTGCCGAGCCGCTCGACGCCGAGGACCTTGCTGCCCACGAGGTCCTTGGGCGACGGCGCGTAGGTGCGCAGCACGAACGGGCTCGCGACGCGGATCCCGAGCAGCGGCTGACCGACGACGAGCGCCTGCAACCGCTCGACGTAGACGGTCACGTCCGGTAGCTCGGGCACGACGCCGAGTGTACCGTTGATCGCGTGCGCGGCACGGTGGTGGATGACCAGTACCGGATCGAGCGCGTGCTCGGCGAAGGTGGCATGGGCACCGTCTACCTCGCGCGCGATCTGCGGCTGGACCGCGACGTCGCCCTGAAGCTCGCGCGCGACCGGTCGCCGCAGGCGCTCGCGCGATCGACCCGCGAAGCACTGACGCTCGCGCGCCTGTCGCATCCGAACGTGGTCGTGATCTACCAGGTCGGGATCCACGACCAGCGGCTCTACGTGGCGATGGAGTACGTGAAGGGGATGACCGCGCGCGCGTGGGCGAGCGAGCGGCGGAGCGTGCGCGAGATCGTCGAGCTCTACCTCGCCGTCGGCGAAGGGCTCGCGGCGGCGCACGCGGCGGGCATCGTCCACCACGACTTCAAGCCCGACAACGTGCTCGTCGGCGAGGATGGCCGCGCACGCGTGGCCGACTTCGGCCTCGCGCGGACCGCGCTCGAGGCGGAGGCCGGCATGCGGGTCGCCGGCACGCCCGCGTACATGGCGCCCGAGCAGGCGCGCGGCGACGCGATCGATCACCGCGCGGATCAGTATGCGTTCTGCGCATCGCTGTGGGAGGCGCTCCACCAGGCCCTGCCTTCGGGCTCCGATCAGGTGGCGACCGTGAGCGTCGCGGCGATCCCGCGGAGCGAGCCGACCGGGGCGACGAGCGCGCCCCTGGGCAAGGCCGCGGTCCCGCTCCCGCGCCACGTCGAGGCGGCGTTGCGCCGAGGGCTGGCGCCGGATCGCGACGACCGGTGGCCGTCGCTCGCGCCGCTCTTGACCGAGCTCCGGCGCGATCCGACGAGGCGGCGCCGCCGGCTCGTGCTCGCGGTCGGCGCGGCGGTGCTCGCGATCGGGGGCGTCGCGGCCGCGGTGTGGCCGGCGCGCGAAGCGACCACCGATCCCTGCCAGCTCGGCCCCGACGCGATCGCGCGCGTGTGGTCACCGGCGCGGATCGCGACGACGAAGCTCGCGCTCGCACCCGCGGGCGCGCCGGCGTGGTTGACCCGCGCGACGACGAACGCGCTCGGAGGGATCGCCGCGTGGACCGCGCGGTGGGCCGGCCAGTATCGCGCCGTGTGCGACGAGACGGGCTGGACCCCGGCGCTCCGCGATCGCGGGTTCGGCTGCCTCTCGCAGGCCAAGCACGTCCTCGAGGGCACGCTCGACAACGCGGGCGAGCACGGGTTCGGTGCGGCGCGCTTCGAGACCGCGGTCGGCGCGTTGCCGCGGCCGGAGAGCTGCACCGATCCGGCATACCTCCAGGCGCTCGTCGCGCCGCCGACCGATCCGGTGCTCGCGAAGCAGGTCGCCGCCGTCGACGGCGAGCTGTCGCGGACCCGCCAGCTCGGTACCGCCGGGCAGCTCGATCGTGCGGCGCAGGTGCTGGCGCAGACGAAGACCACCGCGCCCGCGGATCCGGCGCTGGGCGTGCGCGTCCACTACACCGAGGCGCTGCTCGCGCGCAGCCGCGGCGACGACGACAAGGCGTTCCCCGCGATGCACGACGTCTACTTCGAGGCGCGGGCGCTCGGCGATCGGGTGACCGCCACGGCGGCTGCACGCGAGTGCGCGCTCGCGCTCCTGAACCTGTCGCGCGATCCGGAGGCGACCGAGTGGGCACACCTCGCCGAGGTCGAGGCCAGCTTCATCCCGGATGTCGGGTTGCAGATCGGCACGCTCGCGGTGCTCGCGACCGTCGCGAACGATCGCGATCGACCCGCGCAAGCGCTCGAGCTCGCGGACAAGGCCGTGCGGCTCGCGCGCCGCGAGCGCACCGACGATCGCCTGCGCACCGCGCTCGCGACCCGCGCCGCGGCGCTCGACAAGCTCGGCCAGCCCGAGCGCGCGCTCGCGGATCTCGACGAGGCGATGCGGATCGTCCGGGCGACTTCGGGCGAGGTCCACCCCGAGCTGAGCGCGCTCGGCGCGCAGGCGACGCTCGTGCTCGTCCATCTCGGCCGGATCGACGAGGCCCTCGCGACCTCCCGCAAAGCCGTCGCGATCGCGGAGGCCACCGCGGTCGCCGACGTGATGAACACCGCGCGCTCGGCACTCGGCGTCGCGCTGACCCGGGCGCACGCGTACGGCGACGCACTCGCGCTGCTCGACAACACGCTCGCGCTCGATCGCGAGCTCGACGGTGACAAGGGCTACAACGTCGCCAGCGACCTCAACAACCGCTGCGACCTCCTCGCGCAGCTCCACCGCTATCCCGAAGCGATCGCGAGCGGGCGCGAGGCGATCGCGATCTGGAGCGAGCAACTCGGGTCCGGCGCGAACGAGATCGGGATCGCGCACTTCAACATCGCGCTGTCGGAGCTCGCGGCGAACCAGCCGAAGGCCGCACTCGCGGATGCCGCCGCGTCCCTCGCGATCTTCGAACGGCGCGCCGGCAACCCCGATCGCGCGCTCGCCCTGATCATCCACGGTGCCGCGGCCGGCGTGCTCGGGCAGTGGGCCACCGCGCGCAAGGACGTCGAGACCGCCATCCACGACCTGGGTGACGAACCGGCAGATCCGGGCAGGCTCGCCTGGGCACGGCTCGAGCTCGCGCGGGTCGAGCAAGCGGCGGGAAACCGCGGCACCTGGCCGAGCAAGCCGTCGGGGTGTTCCGCTCGACGAAGGACAGTCACCTCGGGGAGACCGAGGCCCTGCTCGCCGAGCTCCGGTGAGCGTATCAGCGGGTTGATACGCCCCGAGTTCGCGGTACCCTCCGCGCGCAGTGCGCTGGCTCGTCGTGCTTGTTGTCGTGAGCGGATGTTACGGCGAGTTCCGTCCGGGGGCATCGACCGCGGTGACCAAGGGCCACGGCAGCACCGGCATCGACCTCGATCTCGGGTTCGGCGGCGAGATCCAGACGCAAGAGCTCCGCGCCGGCGGTGGGCTGTATCTCGGCGCGCGGATCGCCGACACCAACGGATTTCCAATCGGCGTCGAGGGTCGCCTGATCTTTCCGATCAGCCCCGCACTGACGCGCAGCGCGGCGCGCATGCTCGGCGTCGTCCACGGCGCGTACGCGTTCGCGCATCCCTTCGACTCCGTCGACAACCAGCGCACCGGCGGGTTGCTCCACACGTTCGTCGGTGTGGGCCTCGGTCACACCGCGCCCGATCACCGGCTTCACGTCCAGCCGGGACATCTCGCAGTCGGGTTCACCACGGCGCGCGCGTCGACCGACATGGGCGAGCACTTCTGGACGGTCGGCGTGGCGGTCGAGGCGTCGTTCGGGATCGAGCGCGGCGATTAACCTCCCGCACCCGCACGAGTCTTGTCGACGTGCGCATCCCGCTCGCCGCCGTCGCCCTCGCCGCGTGCAGCAAGCGCGCGACCACGCCGGCCGCGCCGCACGACGCGGACGCCAGGACGCCGCTCGAGGGCCAGGCGAGCGCGACCGACGCGCAGCACCTCCTCAACCGGCTCGCGTTCGGCCCCACACCCGGCCAGACCGACGCCGTCGCGAAGCAGGGCCTCACCCCATGGCTCGAGCGCCAGCTCCGCCCGGCCGCGCTCCCCGACCCGGCCGGCGTCGCCGCGCTCGTACCGTTCCAGCACGCGCTCGCGCCGAGCGACGAGCTCCAGGACGCGGCCGCGCTCGAGGCCGAGGCGATGCTCCAGGACGGCGAGGCCGGCGGCGATAAGAAGGCGAAGAACATGGCGCGCCGCGAGCTCGTGCTCGCGACCCAGATGACCGCGATCGCGCGACACGTCGCGAGCGAGCGCCAGCTCCAGGAGGTGATGACGGACTTCTGGACGAATCACTTCAGCGTCTCGCTCCAGAAGGGCAAGGTCCGGTTCCTCGCCGCCGACTTCGTCGAGCACGTCGTGCGGCCGCACGCGTTCGGCCGGTTCGCGGAGCTGTTGCTCGCGACCGCCCGCCACCCCGCGATGCTGGTCTACCTCGACAACGCGCAGAGCGTCGCCCCGCCGCCGGGGAGCAAGCAGGCGCAGAAGGGCCGCGGCCTCAACGAGAACTACGCGCGCGAGCTGATGGAGCTCCACACGCTCGGCGTCGCCGGCGGCTACACCCAGGACGACGTGATCGCGGTCGCGCGGATCCTGTCGGGCTGGAGCGTCGCCGACGGCGAGTTCATCTTCCGCGCGCGCCTCCACGACGACGGCGCGAAGACCGTGATGGGCGAGGCATTCCCGGCGCACGGCGGCGAGACCGAGGGCAAGCGCCTGCTCGAGTATCTCGCGACCCATCCGGCGACGATCCGCCACGTCTGCCAGCGGCTGTGCATGCGCCTCGTCGCCGACGATCCGCCGCAGGACGTCGTCGATAGCGCGATCGCCGCGTGGCTGGCGAGCGGCGGCGAGATCGCGGCGGTCGTGCGCGCGATCGTCCACGCGCCGGGGTTCTGGCGCGACGAGATCCGCGGCGCGAAGATCAAGTCGCCGCTCGAGCTCGTGGTCAGCGCCGTCCGCGCCGTCGGCGGCGAGGTCGATGGCGATGGCCTCGCGAAGGTCCTCGCGAAGCTCGGCCAGCCGCCGCTGCTCGCCCCTGCCCCGACCGGCTACGGCGACTCGCAGGACGCGTGGCTGTCGACGGCCGGTGCGCTCGAGCGGATGGATCTCGCGCTCGGCCTCGCCGCCGAGAAGCTCCCCGGCGTGAAGCTCGCGCTCGATCGGGTGCTGCCGCTGCCCGTCACCGAGCCTCTGCCGACCTGGCGGGTCGCGACGCTCGGCCGGATCGACGCGATCGTCCAGCTCGGCACGCCGAGCCGCACCGTCGTCGAGCGCTGGCTCGCGAAGGCCCGCCAGCCGCAACCCGCGCGGACGATGGCCCTCGCGCTCGCGCTCGCCAGCCCGGAGTTTCAACGCCAATGAGCAAGCTCGAAACAGTTTCGAGCTTGCTCCCGAGCGAAGCGAGGTCGATCAGATGAAGCGACGCAGCTTTCTCACCGGTCTCGGCGCCGGCCTCGCGACGCTGCTCGTCCGCCCGAACCTGCGCGCGTTCGCCGGTGCGCCGGGCGGCGGCACGAAGTGCATCGTCGTCGTCATGCAGCGCGGTGCCGTCGACGGCCTGGCGATGATCCCGCCGCACGGCGACCCCGAGCTCGCGAAGGCGCGGCCGCTCTTATCCACCAAGCTCTCACCGATCGACCTCGACGGTCACTTCGGCCTCCACCCCGGTCTCGCGCCGCTCGTCGATCACTGGAAGGCGAAGCGCCTCGCGATCGTCCCCGCGGTCGGCCTGGCCGGCGCGTCGCGCTCGCACTTCGAGGCGCAGGATCTGCTCGAGCAAGGCGGCACGATCGCCGCGACCGGCTGGGCGAACCGCCTGCTCGCGCAACGCCCGCATCCCGGGGACGCGACCGCGATCGCCGTCGGCACGACGTTGCCCCGCGCGCTTGCCGGCACCGCGCCCGCGCTCGTGGTCGAACGGACCGGCGAGATCGGCGTCGCCCGCAAGGCGCCCGCACCGCGACGCACCGCGATCCTCGCCGCGTTCGAAGAGCTCTACGCGACGGGCACCGATCCGTTCTCGGTCACCGCGCGCCGCGCGCTCGCGAGTGCCGCACACGTCGAGGCCGCGCTCGCCGCGCAGCCCGCGCACACGCCGATTCCCCAGGGCCCGGTCGGTCAGGCGCTGATGACCGCGGCGCGCTTGATCCGCGCGGACCTCGGCGCGGAGCTGATCGTCGTCGACACCGGTGGCTGGGACACCCACGTCGGCGAGGCCCAGCGCCTCGATCGCGGCCTCGGTCAGCTCGGCGCCGCGATCGCGGCGTTCGCGACCGAGCTCGGCGACAGGCTCGCCGACACCACGCTGGTCACGATCTCCGAGTTCGGCCGCACCGTGCGCGAGAACGGCACCGGCGGCACCGATCACGGCACCGCGACGATGTCGCTCGTGCTCGGCGGCGCGATCCGCGGCGGCCGGATCGCCGGCGCGATGCCCGGCCTCGACGAGGCCGCGCGGTTCGAAGGTCGCGACCTCGCGATCGCGACCGACACCCGCGACCTCCTCGCGGAGATCCTGTCGCACGAGCTCGGCGTCACCGGGCTCGGGACGATCTTCCCCGACCACACCGCGAAGCCGGTCGGCCTGTTCTGAACCAGCGCTACTTCGTCTTCAAGATCGCGAGCGCGGGAGCGTGGACGGTCGCGTACACGTTGCCCGCGCCGAACGCGATCGCCTGCGGTTGCTCGTCGGCGAGCTCGAGCTTCCAGGTCTTGCCGCCGTCGCGCGTCGACTCGAGCATCGCGGTCTGCCGTCCGTGCAGCGAGACGTAGAGCGTGTGATCGGGCGCGACGGCCAGCTCGTAGGGCTCCCACCAGTTGTCGTCCGCGATGTCCGCCGCCGGTCCGAGGTACTTGACCTGGATGCGGTCCCAGGTCTGGCCGCCGTCGCGGGTGTGCGCGATCGTGTGATCGCGGACGTTCTTGTGCTGATCGGGGATCCCGAAGTGTGCGTAGAGCTCGCCCGGGCCGACGACCGCGACCCGCTCCGCGAGGTCGACATCCGCCGGCACGTGGACCGGCTGCCAGGTCGCGCCCCGATCGCGCGTGCGATACAGCGCGGCCTTGCTCCCGAGGTAGCCGGCCACGTAGACCTCGCGACCGTCGCGCGTGCCGCTGATCGAGTAGAACGTGTTGTTCGTCTCGCTCGCCGGCTTCTCGAGGGAGACCTTCCACGTCGCACCGTCGTCGTGCGAGACGAACACGCTGATCTGCTTGCCCAGGGCGCCCGGCTCGGTCGACACGTAGACGTCCGTGCCGGCGCCCCACAGCGCGCGCGGTTGATCCTCGGACTCCTTCGTCCCGCCCGGCACCGGCAACGCGACCTTGGTCCACGTCGCTCCGCGATCGTGCGAGACCCCGACGACATCGTTCTCGAACCCGATCACGACGCGGTGATCGCCGCTGCCCCAGACCTGGCTGATCAGCGGCTCCTTCTCGGCGGTGGTGGCGAACGCCTTGGTATCGAGCCGCCGCCACGACGCGCCGCCATCGCTCGATGCGACGAGCCAGTTCTGGTGCCCGCCGGCGATGACCTCGTTGCCGTCGGCCCAGATCCCCCAGAACGACGTCGGGTACTCGGTGATCGGAACGGTGTTCCAACCGGCGACGAGCGTGGCGACCTTGGTGGTCGTGGTCGTCGCATCGTACTTCGCGTGGTCGCGGTCGAACTGGGCGCTCAGCGCGTCGCTCTCGGCCTTCAGCGCCGCGAGCTTGGCGTCCCGGACCTTGTCACCGACGACGTCGGCCGGCCACTGCCGCACGCCGGCGGGCTCCGAGCTGCAGGCGACGACCAGACCGAGGAGCGCGAGCCGATGCATTACCTACAGTGGTCGGCAACCCGCGACCGGTGCATCATTTTTTCTTCGCGGCGGCCTTCTTTTTCGGCGCGGCCTCGGCGTCCTCCGCGTCCGCGGCGATCGCCGGCTTGCGCTCCGGCTCGGCATCCTTCGCCATCCCGAGCGAGGCCTTGAGGGCCGCCATGAGGTCGATCACCTTGCCGGCCGGCGCCTCGGGCGCGACGGTGATCTCCTGGCCCTCGATCTTCTTGTTGATGAGCTCGAGCATCCGGTCCTGGACCTCGTCCTTGTACTTCTCCGGGTTCCAGGTCTCGTGCTGGATCTGCTGGATGATCTGCTTCGCGAGCCCGATCTCCTGCGGCTTGAGCTCCGGGAGGTCCGGCATCGGGACCTCGCTCCACGGCTTGACCTCCTGCGCGTAGCGCAGCTGGTGGATGATCAGGCCCTCGTGGAACGGACGCAGCGCGACGATGTACTGCTTGCCGCGCGCCGCGTACGACGCGATGCCGACCAACCCGGTCTCGAGCATCGCGTCGCGGATCAGCTTGTAGGCGCGCTCGCCGCCCTTGTCGGGCCCGAGGTAGTAGCTCTTCTCGACGAACAGCGGGTCGACCGCAGACGCCGGCACGAACTCCTCGAGCGCGATCGTCTGCGACGCGACCGCGTCGAGTGCCTTCAGCTCCTCGGCCGACAGCACGACGTATTGCCCCTTCGCGTGCTCGTACCCCTTCACCGTGTGCTCCCGGTCGACGACGTCCCCGCACTTCGTACAGATGTACTGCTGCTTGAGGCGGGCTCCGTCCTTGTCGTGGAGCATGTTGAAGTGGATGTCGCTGCCCGACTCGTTGGTCGTGTAGAGCTTGGTCGGAATCGACACCAGGCCGAACGAGATCGTGGCAGTACCTATGGAACGCGCGGGCATGGCGTAAATTGTACCGGTCCGTGCCCGATGATCCTAAAGACGAGCCCCCCGACCAGGGGCTCGACCAGTACCGCGCCAAGCGGACGCCGGGGGCCACACCTGAACCGATGGCCAGCAGCCCCGGTGTGGGGAAGGGCCCGCGGATGTTCGTGGTTCACCAGCACGACGCGACCCGGATGCACTGGGATCTGCGGCTCGAGATCGACGGCGTCCTGTGCTCGTGGGCGGTTCCGAAAGAGCCGTCGATGGATCCCGACGACAAGCGGCTCGCGGTCAAGGTCGAGAACCACCCGCTCGAGTACGTCCACTTCGAGGCCGTGATCCCGGCCGGGAACTACGGCGCCGGGCCGATGATCGCGTGGGACCGCGGGCTGTTCCGGCCGCTCGTCGATCCGGCGCAGGGCATGCTCGACGGCGAGATCAAGTTCGAGCTCTACGGTTACAAGCTGCGCGGTGCGTTCACGCTCGTCCACACCGGCAAGGGCACGCGCGGCCGCAACTCGGGACGCGGCTCGAACGACTGGTTGCTGATCAAGAAGCGCGACGAGCACGCGATCGCGTACCTCGCCGGCGAAGCGGCGCTGTCCGATGCCTCCGTGCTGTCGGGCCTGTCGATCACCGAGCTCGAGGCCGGCGCCCCGAAGCACGCCGCGCTCGTCGCCGAGCTCGCCCAGCTCGGGGCACCGAAGCGCGCGCTCGTGCCCGGCTCGTTCGAGCCGATGCTGTGCCACACCGCCGACGCACCGTTCAGCTCGTCGGACTGGATCTTCGAGCTCAAGTACGACGGCTTTCGCATGCTGGCGTTCGGCGGCGCGAACCAGGCGGCGCTTCGCTATCGCAGCTCGCAGGACTCGACCGATCGCTATCCCGAGCTGACGAGCGCGATCCGCGCGCTGCCGATTCCCGGGCTCGTGCTCGACGGCGAGATCGTGATGTTCGACGCCGACGGCAAGCCGGACTTCCACAAGCTGTCCTTCCGCGGCCAGATCCACCGGACCTCCGAGATCGCGCGTGCGGCGATGGCGGATCCGGTGACGTACGTCGTGTTCGATCTGCTCGGCGCTGCCGGCTACGACCTGCGCGGCCTGCCGCTGCTCGTCCGCAAGTCGCTGCTCGAGCGGATCCTCCCCGCGGTCGGCCCGCTGCGGTTCGGCCAGCACATCCCGACCCAGGGCGAGGCGCTGCTCGCACAGATCGTCGCGCGCGGGCTCGAGGGCGTCGTCGCCAAGCGCGCCGACTCGCCGTATCGCTCGACCCGCTCGAAGGACTGGCTGAAGATGAAGTCGGATCCCGAGGCCGACTTCGCGGTGTGCGGCTACACGCCGCCGAAGCGATCGCGCGCGGGCATCGGCGCGCTGCATCTGTGCGTGTGGATCGACGAGCGCTGGGTGTGGGCCGGCAAGGTCGGCTCGGGCTTCGACGACAAGCAACTCGTCGCGCTCAAGGCCGAGCTCGACGCGAAGCCGACCTGGAAGCCGGCGTTCCCGCGCCCGGAGGGCTCGAGCGACGCCAGGTGGATCGAGCCCGAGCTGGTCGTCCAGGTCCGCTATCGCGAGTGGCCGCTCGATTCGTCGCTGCGGTTCCCGGTGTTCGAGCGGTTCCGCCGCGACAAGACGCCGAAGGAGTGCGGTATGCCGCTGCGCCATACCGGCGACGCGCCCGAGGCCGAGCTGTTCGCGACCAGCGCGAAGGTCGAGCCCGTACGCGACACCAGCGACGACAGCGGCCCGATCCCGCGCGAGCCCGAGCTCGCCGCGCTCGAGGTCGACTCGCAGGTTCGCGAGCTCCGGCTGACCCGCCTCCACAAGGTGTTCTGGCCCGCGGACCAGGCGCCCAAGAGCGGCGATGGACGCGAGCGCGAGGTGACCAAGGGCGAGCTCGTCGAGTACTACCGCTCGGTCGCGCCGTTCGCCGTGCCGTACCTGAAGGATCGCCCGACGGTGCTGACCCGCTATCCCGACGGCATCACCGGCGAGATGTTCTACCAGAAGGACATGCCCGACTGGACGCCGCCGTGGCTGCGCACGACGCTGCGCTGGAGCGAGCACAGCCAGCGCGAGATCCACTACATTCTGATCGATGATGGCGACGGCCTGGCGTTCGTCGCGAACCTCGGCTCGATCCCGATCCACGCGTGGGCGTCGCGGATCGTCGATCTCGAGAAGCCGGACTGGGCGATCGTCGATCTCGATCCGAAGGGCGCACCGCGCGAGCACGTCGTGCCGCTCGCGCTCGCGATCCACGAGCTGTGCGAGGCGGCGAGGCTGCCGAACTACGTCAAGACGTCGGGGCAGACCGGCCTCCACGTGCTCGTCCCGCTCGGCGGTCAGTGCACGTTCGATCAGGCGCGCACCCTCGCCTATCTGATCGGCCTGCTCGTCGAGCGGCGGTTCCCGAAGATGGCGACCACGGCGCGCAACCCGGCGGCGCGCGGCGGCCGCGTGTATCTCGACTGGGGCCAGAACGCGCACGGCCAGTTGCTCGTCGCGCCGTACTCGGTGCGCCCCGTCGGCGGCGCACCGGTGTCGATGCCGCTGGTCTGGGACGAGGTCGTCGAAGGGCTCGATCCGAAGCAGTTCCACATCCGCAACGCACTCGACCGGATCACGTCGCGGCCGGATCCGTGCCTGCCCGTGCTGACCGAGCGTCCCGATCTGCAGGCCGCGCTCACCGCGCTCGAAGATCACGCGAAGGAGGGCTGATGATCCTCGAATTCATTGGCGTCGAATTCACCATCGAGCCCGCGCTGAAGGAGTGGATGACCCAGCGCCTCGAGAAAATCGCGTCGCGGTTCGGGCCGATCGAGAGCGTCGGCATCACGATCCGGCGCCACGCCGGCTTCACCGCCGATCGCTGGACCGTGTCGGCGGCGTGCAGGACCGACGATCGGTTTCTCGCGCCGCGGGTCGACGATGCCCCGGATCTCGAGGTCGCGTTCGACGACATGATGATCGCGCTCGCGTCCCAGCTGCGCTCGATCCGGTGGGCGCGCGATGGCGTCGCCGCACGCTGCCGCTGGTGCGATGGCGACGAGTACCTCCACGTCCATCGCGCCCGCCAGGACGGTCGACCGATCCACCTCGCGAGCGATCCGCGCACGACGAACCCGGTCGGCCTGCTCGAGGCCCTGCTGTGCCGCGGCTGCGGTCACGTCGAGTGGTTCGCGAGTGATCCGGGCCGGATCTCCGCGAAGCAGGATCACGTCACGGTGGTCCGCGCGCGCCCGCCCTCGACCGATCCGTTCCGTTAGCGGTGAATGCCGGCCCGCGAGCCGGCGTCAGGGTCGCACCGTGACTGCGGGACATCCCCATGCCGTCGAGTGCCAGGTGACGGATGCCCGCATTTTTGCAACAACCTGCGAGCGCAGGTGTTCTAATCAGGCAGAACTTCTGGGTGCTTTGAACGTTGGGTGAACGCGTGCTTCGACTAGCTCTAGTGGCCTTCGCGATCGTGATCGCGGCGGCACGCCCCGCGTCCGCCGACCAGC
>Ga0307509_10009599_pt1 | contig 12044 bp, 12 predicted proteins | sample 10_EM_MG_FD_202245 | JGI IMG/M metagenome (GOLD analysis project Ga0307509, IMG submission 202245) | Populus trichocarpa ectomycorrhiza microbial communities from riparian zone in the Pacific Northwest, United States - 10_EM | ecosystem: Host-associated > Plants > Roots > Unclassified | place... | reverse complement strand
CGCCGCCGGACGGACCGTTCGCGAGTTCCAGCCCGACCTTCCGCACGATCGCGCCGCCGAGGGGCTCGAGCGCGGCGCGCCACGCCTCGGTGCGCCGCCTGCCCTCGAAGATGTTCGATCCGCGCTCGCCCGCCTCGCCCTCGGGTCCGAACACGAACACCTTGTCGCGCGCCCAGGGCGTCTGGCCGTACGCGAACGCCAGCCAGCGCGTGTGCAGCGCGTCCCGCACCGCCGTGTATTGGTACTGGTCCACCGAGACGGGGAGGAGCTCGCCGTCGTCCGAGCAGCCTGAGGCGCGGTCGTCAAAGGCAGAGTTGTCGAACGGCACGCCGGAGTCGTCGTCGTCGTCGTCCTCGTCGTCGACGTCGAAGTGGTCCGGGAAATAGGTGTCGGGGTCTGGAGGGGCGATGAGCGACTGCGCCGTGAAGGCGGGTCGTGCGGTGTCGAAGAGGTAGAGAAGGTCCGTCGCGTGATGCGGGATGCCGCTGCCCGGTGCTTCCTGATCGAATACGTAGCGCCAGACGCCGTTGACGGTGTCCTTCGGCTGGGCGGGTGCGGTTGTAGGTGCGGATGAGGCGGATCTTGAGCGGCGAAGCGACTCGGCCGCGAGATGCGTCGGCCACGCGAAACGCGCGTCATTGATGAGCTCGAGCAGCCGTTCGGGGAATTCCTCGTCCGGCGTGTGCGCGGAAATGTCGTACGTCCGCAGCAGCGCGTTCGCCTTTTTCACGCTCTGGCAGATGGCCCCGACGCGCCGCACCACCGCGGCGGGGGTCCAAGCGCTCGCCGCCAGGGAATATACAAACGATTCGTACCCGCAGTCGCCGATGATGACCGGCTGTTTGGTTGCCGTGTGTGCTGCAGGGCGCGGGACGACGGCCAACATGTCGTGATGTAAGATTTGGACGAACTTTGCGTCAACCCGTAAAGGATGCGTACCGTGCGTGTCGGCAATGTGTTGTCCGATGATGCACTTCGCGGTCAACTTATCCGGGACCTGCGTCGTCTCGTCGGTGGTGCGCGGTTCCGTGGACGATCCGTTCTGAAAGAATTCCCCGTCGTTCACTGCCCGAGAGCCGGACGTGTAGTTTACCAGCTTGTCGACGGGGACCTTCCGCAGTTCCTGGATGGTCGATACGTGGAGTGCTGACATAACTTTAGATAAATGGACGCCGGCGAGCGAGACGCTGGGTAATGTGTGATCGATAACGGGGCTCTGCACGATGGCGCGCGCAAATAAGGGGTAGGTTGCATTCGAACTGGAGTTCAGGTGGCTGAGAATATCCGAAGCGCCCGTGGACGCTCCAAATAAGGTGACATTGGAGCCATCGCCGCCAAAATCAGCGATGAAGTGGTGCACCCATTCCAGGGCACGTATTTGATCGCGGAGTCCATAATTTCCAACGCCTTCCTCTCCGGAATGCGCGTTGTCTTCTAAGAGCTTCGGGCCGGCTGCGCAGCCCAGAAGACCAAGTCGATAACTAAGGGTGGTAAAATTTAAGCAATAAGATAGTCCAGGGCGGGTGGGATGCTTACTTTATCGTCACGAGGACAACTGGCTTGCCTAACCTAATGCTGCTCTGCACCAGGGGGCCCCCATCGTATAACCAATGTGACCCAGAGCCACGATCGCCACCACTATTATGAGGTCAGAGATCCACTAACGTAAAGGATGGACATGAGGGATTGGCGCACCCGTGTATCCACACCATGACGGGGAGGCGGGATTCCCGCGTGAAACCACCGGGGCAGGTGATGTTCAAGTTGAGGCACTCGGATTCTATTTGCTTGAGGTTCTGCGCTAAGGATTCGGCGCCAGAGAAGGCAAACAGTTCTTCTTCGACGACTTTGCCCTTCGGCTGTGGGCAGATGGGCCTTGTGGGGGACAGGTGAACACCAAATATTGACACGTCACCACGCAGAGAGGGACGTACCCGTAGCGGTTTGCATCGGTGTAAGAGCGATAGGAGGTGAAGAGCTTGGATTGGCGGAAACGGCCAGGGATAGTAGCATATTTAATGCCTCGGTATTGGTGGATTGGGGTCTCAGCTGTAGATAACGTATGCTGAAGACCAGTGAAGGTCGTCTTGAGAGTTGTATGACGGACGATAGGTTGGTAAGCGGGGGGGATGGGGACGACCATCATAAACAGGGGCTGTGAGCGGAGTGGAGGGAGGATGGAGGGAGGGGGGAGATATAGGAAGAGGAGAGACGAGTTGGTTGATAAGGGTTGATGGGATGAACGGATTAATGAACGGCGATTACAGTTTAAAGTCGAATATAAACGGTCTGTTGGGGTTGGACTGGATCAGTGCGGAGAGTGTTATATATCGTGCCCAACACCTGAAAACTATGCTCGTCTTCCATATCAGGAAATCACCGCACGCACGTGACAGGATTTACGATGGCGCGAATACCCGAGCCTGGAACGCCCTCCTGCCCCTGGCGCACACAGCATGGGCGCTAAGCGTCCGCAAGACAAGGACGGGGCATATAGGATCCGGAGCTGTGAGGCTAGACCCGCAGCCAGAGCCAGAGACACCGGCACCGGTCGTCGCCTGGACGCATGACTGAGGTCCGTATCTTTCAGGCTCAAAGTTCGGAGAAATGAGAACGTTCGGGAACACCCGGGAAACGGTTGCAAAGGAAAGGCAGAGTGTGTGTGAGTAACAACCGCAAGAACAAATGATGTGGCCACGTAATAGAATGATCCCAGGCGGCGTCGATCACAGGCTGGCTTGCCCGTCTCGGCTTAGCTCCAAAATACACGGTGGCACAACGGATGGGTTGGTTTGAACCGACGAAGTGAACTGCCATAGTCAGTGGCATCAGATAAGAAGCCACAACCATACCTCGGTGTCACTGTATCCTGTGCCGTCATTTTCAACACCTCCTGCTTCTTTCGCCGCATCGCACGTACAAGCCGCACGATTGGAGTTCTAGAAAACAGAAACGCATTCAATACTCCCCCCCCCGACGCAAACGGTACTTCTTCTGCCCCTTTCTAATTGTGAGCCACCTACCTGTCCGAACAATCGTTCGTCCAGGGACACACACGGATCAAATGAGAGGGGAAAAAGAAACCATTCATATTCTCAGTTATGTACTCCGAAGTACACTGGATCGAGCACAGGCAGTACACCTATAGCCAAATCACAACAGCATACACGAGCGAACATTCCTGACTAACGCAACAGTCAGCCAAAGCCATGCAAAAATTGACCGAGATGCTTACCTCAAGTATTACAAGCGACCTGCCACCACGAAGCGAGGACCCTCATGACCATACAACCCATGAGACCATCAGAAGGGAGAACCTTGCTGCGGCCACGAGCGAAGAAAATGCATCAAAAAATGCCGCAAGGGCCCAGGCGCCGAGGAACGGCCCTAGAGGAATATCATTGCTAGTCCGGTTGTAAGGACTACACGGCTATCTGAAGGTAAGTTATGGCTCATAGGACGGAGAAAAGAGATCAACTAGGAGTATAAATGAAGTCAAGGGCAAGTTGGGGGTCTCATGGTAAAACCAAGGAAACAGAAATGGCTTCATCGATTGATGTCGGTCGATAAGATTCGGAGTTCAAAGAACGTGAGACAATTTATCACGTGATTCGCAAACGCAGGACTGGCATTGTCATCATCATGTTCATGTTCATAAGATAAAAAAACCACGGGGTTTACGAGATACACCCTCCAACACACACCCACCCCTTCGTAGTTTCAGCATGCTCAAGATGTAAAAATACCACGAATCTCAAAAGCTTGTCGGAGCCGCTCATTTCTTGGACCATTTTTAGCAGGAGGATTTCACTGCTGCTGACGCTTCAAGAGGCCAAACAGCCGCCCGCGCTTCATTTTGGCCGCGTGAGCGGCGCGGACCTCTCGTTCGATCTCCTCGTCGCTCAGGGCGCCGCCCATCGCGTACCACACGACGGTGATCATGCCAATCACGGCCGTGAGCACGCATCCGGTCATTGCGAGGATGCCCTTCGCGTGCCATCCGTTGTTTTGCAGGACTGGGCCCAATTGCTGGCCGGACAGATCCGTCGCGGATGCATGACCGGCTGCGTTGCCCGACACTGGCAAATTCAGCGCGACGCACTGCTGCGCGAGTGCTGTGGGCGGAGATAAGACGGTCTGGGCACGCTGTTGCATCTCTAATGGAGCTTCGATGAAAGTCACCGCGAGGCCAGCCTCCAGGTGCCACTCGATATGGCCTGAAAAGTGGTGTAGTCAGCACATGCCTAAGTTGGGAAGGGTAGGTACACACAGTGGAACATCCAAACGCCGGGGTTGTCAGCCATGATACGCAATGCAACGGAAGATCCGGACGGAACTTGGACAGTGTCACGACGCATTGGGTTTGCTTGGCCTTCCACAACGGGCGGGTTAAGCGTCGGATCATCAGAAGTATAGTCATCCGCGCGATTGACTATTTGCATCTTGTGGCCGTGAATATGGCTGCATTCCGAACGGCCTTCAGTACAATGATATCGTGAATGGACTGGAATGAATGGGGCCTACAACGGATGTGTGTTGGCATCGCCATTTTTCAGAGTGATTTGTACTGCGCTCAGGTGGGGGAGAACGAAGCTCCCGGGTCCATATGCCGTCGCCACCGTTGCGTTGGATCCGAGAGTAAGAACGCTCAAGACCGTGGGTACGGTCGGTGGGTGATACGAGACTTCGTTGAACATGGCGCGATTTGTGCCGTCGGTCATCGTATCGAATGAGACTTCCAGTTCAATCGTTTGGTCTACAGCAAGCATCGGCTCGACAGCAACGGGAACAAGCGCAGTGTCATTGACGAGGTGATATTCGTCCACGGAGCCGGGGTCGGTCAGTGACGCGGAGGAATTGTAAGTAATAGACGCGGTTATGTCTAGAAATGATACATTATGATCTATTCTCCGTAGCGGGAAACGGCGAACTCACTGGGCTGGAGGCCAGGGGGCACCTTATCGAACATGTCCGTGTCCATATTCGCATGAATTGCCCAGTTCGAGCTGGAGTCGTTGCGGGCAGTGACTAACACCGAATACCGCTGGGCCACTCCGAGGGCCAGAAGGTCAATAGGTGATTCCTCGACGTCCGTCTATCAAACATAGTTCACGCTATATGAGCTTGAAGCTCGGATCAAAAAGGGGGACTAACGCCGTCGGCTTCGATAATGCGCATCTCATGGCCGTCGATCCAAAAGAAGAACGCGGAAAAAGCGCTGGTGTTTAAAATTCGGAGTCGATATGTCTTCCCAGGTTCAAACGGCAACGTCGCATTCTCGTTGAACCCGACATGAGAAGTAACGGAAGAGGGGTTCGTCCCTGAAATTGGTCCTAGGTATGAGCCGTTCTGGGCAAAGTATACCAATGCAGAGTCTGCCGACGGTAGAAGGCGTTGAACATATGTATCCGACGATGATACGCAACTAATATAACTGACCAGGAACAGGTTCGGCACCACCAGGGTTCGCAATGCTTATGAATTGCTTGAGCAACGTAGCATGCTCTTGGTGATACCAGTCAGATAGAACGACCGTGTATTCGGTATCGTAGGAATGGACCTCCGTTGAAGGGTGAATAACAAAGGGGGCGCGGAGGCCATCAACATATTGACCCTATTTGGTGATGTTAAACGTGGGGTTAGATTCAACCAACACTTAGCAGACACACCGATGCATGTGCGTGAACCCAGTATGTCCCCCATTGACCGGATGAGTTTATGGGGATGACATAGTCGAATGATTGACCGGGCGGTATTCCACTAAGGACAGTTAGGTAATGGGCACACGAAAGGATATCGGGCTTACCATTGCGACACGGCTTGGGCACCGTCGTACCAGGTTGAGGCGTTGAAAAACATGCCATGGTGATGAAGAGTCGATGGTTCGGAGAGAGAATTGAGCGTATGTACGACGAGTGTGTCGTTGGTTGTAACATCCATGGGTGGGGGCCTAAAAGGCTCGGGGTGAATTTCTCCAAATTTGTGACGGTAGATCGTTGACACTCACGGCCAGGTGCCATTTACACCGATGGCACGACGTTCGAAGAGGCCATCTGGACTGACATTTTCAACGTAGGTGAGGTTCCACCAGATCTCCTTGACCCCTGCGAGGGCTGGGGACGCAATCGTGAAGAGAAGCGCGATGCGAGCCAACATAGTGAGCGGCGGGGCGCAAAGTTTGACAGGAGAGGATGCCAAGGGGGCGATGTTAAATGGGAACTCTCGATGCGGTCTTTTGTTGGGTTCGAAGTAACCATGAATGCGGACTTGAGTCGGGAGGAGAAATTGAAGCCAAATGTACGGGAGCGTTGACCGTGAACGCTTGTTAGGTTTGAGGGGACAATCGACCCATGTCGTTATCTGATAAATTTTCGTTTCCTCTTGCCGCGTTGCCGATCCCCATCATTTTTATCAGATTACGCCGCGCGGGATCCTTCCTATTCAACGTGTCACATTTCCCACTGGGCCAGGTCCCAGTCCAGCTATTATACATCGGAGTATAGGGTTTGATCACACCCGCTTTGTGACCGTAAAGCCTATCCTGTCGAGCTTCTCGATGTCAAGTGGCAGAGGGTTTGACAGGGCCACATGGCATTTATGGCACCATAAAGGTTCCGAGACATCTCATGCTGAAATTTTTTTATACAGGGGCGAATCCAGGCGACGTGGTAACCACTTGATGCATGCATGAACGACAGGCAGCAATATATTTCTAAGGCCGAGGGTGACGTGATTGTTCGGGAAAATCTTATCAGATGAATGAACTAAGCAGGACCCTAAAAATCTGATAAGATGTTGATTCCGCCGCGCCGCCAATGGGTTGAACGGCGGAACGGACCAGCAGTTCGTCAGGGCTTTATATTGCCTGCCTTCCCCCAGGACGCTTTCCCCAGGCACAACCTGTCCTTTCCCCCTCCGTCCGCCATGGCCCATAACGTGTTTTCCGTCCCCATTTTTTTCATAGTCTTCCGCGAGACCCTCGAAGCCGCCATCATCGTCTCTGTTCTTCTCGGCCTTGTTGAGCAGATTGTACACTTGGGCACCGACCGCTCGGAGAATCAGACAACGGCACCTTCTTCTGCGGAAGAAAATGACAGAAAGGAAATTGGCTACACGTCGACGCAGGAAGGCGCTGGTGACGGGGATCGCGTGCGCTCCCAAAGGCTCATTCGAAAAATGCGCTTCCAAGAATGTTTCATACTACTTGTGCCCCGCGTTACTTTGTCACTGACAATATTGTTTAGATCTTCCTTGGATCTGGGCTCGGCTTCCTCATCGCCGTGGCGATTGGCGCGACATTTATTGCCATCTGGTTCACCAAGGCTTCAGACCTCTATAAAAAATCCGAAGAAATCTGGGAAGGTAAGACCTCGCGATATCTAAGTGCAGATACATCTCTAATTTCGAGGCATAGGGACATTCGAGCTTATCGCCTCTCTCTTGATCTTTGTCATGGGGATCACCATGCTTAAGTTAGATCGTGCCAAGACTAAGTGGCGCATTAAGCTTCAACAGGCTTTCGAGGGACAACGTGAGACTCACCCATAGCTATTGTACGTGTGTGTTGATACAGCGATCGTAGATGTTAGTGGCACTGCTCGCACGGGCAAGTGGGCTCTCTTCACACTTCCGTTTGTCGTCGTATTGCGCGAGGGCCTTGAGGCTGTCGTCTTCGTTGGAGGTGTTTCCCTCGGCCAGTCAGCAAGCGCCATTCCCATCGCCGCTATTGTCGGTATTATCTGCGGCCTCATCTGCGGCTACATTCTCTACACATTCGCCAGCCGATCCAGTAAGTACTGACTCCAACCCCTGGTGCTGTGTCGTACTGAGCATCCGGTTTTGCACAGCGCTTTCGGTGTTCCTCATCGTCATAACCAACTTCCTTCTGATTATTGGCGCCGGTTTGTTCAGCAAGGCCGTCGGAGCCTTTCAGGAGAATGCATTCAACCACCTGTCCGTCCTGTCCGCTTTATGTATACGTATCCAAACCACCAGCTGACTCGCCCCGCAGTCTCGGTTCAGATGCCGACGACGCTAGTGGGGATGGCCCTGGCTCGTTCGATGTACGAGGCAGCGTCTGGCACCTAGACTGTTGCAACGCCAACAATTATCAAGATGGTAGTGGCTGGTTGATCTTTGGCGCCCTCACCGGATGGACAAACAGCGCAACGCGTAAGCCATTTCCCCTAGAGTAGCTTTTCTGCTCTTCCTCATGTTATTTTCATGCAGTTGGTACCGTGCTATCCTACGTATTCTACTGGTTGGCTGTCATCGCCACCCTGGTGTTCCTCAAGTGGCGCGAGGGCCGCGTGCGCGTGTTCGGGTTCGAGAGTGCAGCCGGTAAGGCGAGACGCCTTCGCCGGGAGGCCGACAGGAGCGCTATTCACGAAAAGGTGCCTCCGCCGGATGCCAACGTTGACCAGATATCGGAGCTTCCGAAGTGATTTCATCTGCAATGAAACTGACCAGACCTAAAATACATGCCCAAGTCTTTCCTTTGCGAGTTGATAACTTCAGCGTGTGGTAACATAGTTCGGTATATATGGAATTTGTCTGCGACAAAGAGCGAAAACTGAACAGGCGTGATATAAATTGTGTGCGCTTAATGGAGGAAGACAAGGTAGATCAGTCTGAGAAAGAGAGATGGAAAAGGGGTTGAGAACGGCTACTATTGTCCGTGGGCATGTACGAGTGGATCCGGAGCACTGCGGGAACAGAGCGGTCGTCATGCCCCGCACGGCACTGCAACAGATGATGCCCGTTGCATATTTGGGTATGAATAGCACTGTCTGAGTACATTTCCTCTCAATTGGTCCAGTCTCGGTGAGGTTGCATACAAAAGTGGTCGTGACAAACAGCACCTAAAAAGTATGGAAAAGTCCAGGGGATTCCCTTTTCTAATTTACTCCCTAGGATTTAACTTTGCTAAAAGAGCCTAAAAATTACAAATAAAATAAAATATTGGTTTCCTTTTCTTGATGCGACGATATCCAAAGGGGGATAAAAAGGTCCCCACCGCTGAGGGTACTACTATAGGCGGCGCGTGTGCGATGCCCGCAACCACTTGACGCCGTGGACTTCCAACCTCACTTTCAACCTGATAATCGAGGAGAGCTGGGGGTTTGTGCTTCGTGCTGTAATCGACCATGACGTTGAAAACTGAATAGACTGACGGAATGGGGTGGCTCGGAGAAGAGTACAGTACTGTATGCAGCAGGCCTGAATGGGCTTGATGCGGTCCCAGAACCATGCCTAGACCCGTCACGGTTCACTTTTGGTTCTGGTCATATCTGTTGGCCCTTGCGGGACCGAGATGACGGGGGTTTTCAAGTGACAGCCATAGCCGTAATTTTCTCACTGCTTACCTGAGCTGTATTACGTAGCGAGTTGGCCGTATCTTTATGATCATTCATCACCACCAGTCTGACGGGTGGCAATGTAGCACGGTGAACTTGGGAGGGTTTTTATATCCGCTGACTCACGCGCTCCAACGTTGTTTGATGACAGATGGAACAACGAAACGACAACCAAGGGAATTTCTCGAACAGTTCAGTGGCCACAAGTACAAAACCCTGACGTTTTATAAACACGGGAGGCCCGGCACGGTGTCGGCATACATGGAGCTCTCGGGTACAGGTACAAATGGCAACTGGAGAGACATTCTGATTCTGCACTTCTTTCCGCGCGGCGCGCGCTGCGTTGTCTCGCTTCTTTCCAGTTTCCAGGTTGCCACAGGGGCCACAAGTTGAAGGTGAACTGTATACCTCGCTTTAAACAGAACCCTCCGTGGCATACGTTCTACCACTTCTCCAACGCTCACCGCCAGCTGCGCGCCGCTCAAACTGCTGTGATTCCTTTTACAAGACCCTTGGCTTCTACATGCGGTGAGAAGTGGAGAAGTGAAAAGCACCATCACCCCCTGCGGCTGGCACACCGCACATGAGGTCTAATCTCATTAATGAACCTAAGCGAACCTCAAGCGGCGAGCCTAAAATGGTACTTCAAGGCTCGCTAAGACGTTTCAGGAGCCAAAACGATTCCTGATGTGGACTGGTGTTCAATTGCTCTCAGTATAAAGCACGATGATGAGGTGAAATTTTTCTTCTTCGCCCAAGATGCTTCTGCTCTCTGTGCTGGCCTTGGTATTTGTGCCCCCCACGGTGGTTACCGGCAGAATACCTCTTGTTGACGGGGTTATCGGTGGCGTCGGCTCCTTAGATTTGAGTAATGCCAACACACTAAAAGACGCTGTCGACGCCAACCGTACCGATCGAACCCCGGGAAAGCTTCGTGTGGTGGAGAATTCTGGCGTATGCGGTAAGCACAGTTTGTTTAGGGGCCACTGTCGTGTTTACAATTTCGGCAGAAACCACACCACATGTCTATCAAGCCTCTGGATATGGTGACATCGCTGCGGACAAGAGCATCTGGTTTGTGTTGCGCTTCGATGATCCCTTTTCGATTCTTATGAACATTCCATCGACAGGTTCTGGTTTTTTTGCTGCACGCAAGAATCCTGAAACTGCTCCCCTCATCACATGGTTCAATGGTGGCGTGAGTGGCGCTGACTGACTTTGATGTTGCGATATTCGCTGAATCAGATTAGCCTGGAGGCTCAAGTATGGTTGGGTTGTTTCAAGAACTTGGCCCTTGCCGGATCAATAACCAGAGCACAGGAGTTGATCTAAACCCGACGTCATGGAATAACAATGCGAACGTGTACGCGTCGATTTTCCTCAACTCTTTCTGGCGAAAGCTGAATGGCCGCGGCTCAGGCTATTCATTGACCAGCCTGTCGGGACCGGCTTTTCGTACGGAACGATGTCCGTCGGTACCTCGCAGCAAGCCGCCGCCGACGTATGGAAGTTCTTACAAATCTGGTTTGCGGACGCGCGATTCAAAAAGTATGCTGCTCGGGATTTTGCGATCTGGACGGAATCATACAGTGGGCACTACGGTCCTGCATTTGCTGCGTGCGCCTCCACCGCTCGACAGTAGTCATCTCCGTTCACTAGAGTCATCTATAGGTACTTTTTAGAGAAGAATGACGAGATCCGCTGCGGTGATGCTACTGGGGTACATATCAACCTGACGGTGCCCGGGATTGGAGATGGTCTCATAGTACGGTGTTCAGACATGTCTCGCCGGAAGATTAGTTACTGATGACCTCGGTTAGGACCCGATTTCGCAGTACCCTGGCTACATTGAATATGCCAAGTCAAATCCATATCATCCTCTAGTTAATAGTTCTGTTCTTTCGTCTGCCGAGGAGGCCTGGAAGAAGACAGGCGGTTGTAAGGACCAGGTGTGGCTTTTCCCTCCCTCAGTTAATGTAAGATGTATTCACATACGCCAAGATTATAGAATGTAATAATGGAGGGAACAACTCGGTCTGTTCAAGCGCCCAGGACTTCTGCAACGATAAAGTCCTCAGGCCCGCTTCAAGGAAACTGGGACTTCTTCTACGTGCTGCGGAGGACCCTGACCCGTACCCGCCCCTGCTTGACAACTATCTAAACAGTAGCGCTGTGACGTCCAAAATTGGCTCCCATGTTGAATGGGAGGGAGTCAACCTCGGCGTCTATTTTAATTTCGCCACGACTGGCGATTGGATGCGTACTTCACTCCCGGACCTTGAGAAAGTCATCAACGCTGGCGTACGCACCGTCACCTACACCGGCGATGCGGACTTCATTGTCAACTTTAAGGGTGTCGAGGCCATGGTACGCGTGCACTCCCCCCACACGTTCGCACCTTCTTGCCTTTCGCTCTGACCCGTCTCTGCGTTCACACAGGTTGCCTCCCTGAACACAAAGTTCTCGTCGCAGTTTGCAGAGCAGGAGTTCGCGAATTTCACCGTCAATGGAGCGCTAGCAGGCATTTACAAGAACGCGGGCACGTTCTCCTACGTACGCTTCTTCGGCGCAGGCCACCAAGTTCCCGCATACCTGTGGCGGGGTGTGCCACGGGGTGCGGCTGCGTTGCAAATGTTCACGCAGATCATGTCGGGGGAGCAACTCTGTGGGACGTGATGTGCAGCGTCG
>Ga0307509_10009598_pt1 | contig 12045 bp, 20 predicted proteins | sample 10_EM_MG_FD_202245 | JGI IMG/M metagenome (GOLD analysis project Ga0307509, IMG submission 202245) | Populus trichocarpa ectomycorrhiza microbial communities from riparian zone in the Pacific Northwest, United States - 10_EM | ecosystem: Host-associated > Plants > Roots > Unclassified | place... | reverse complement strand
TTGTCCATGGGACTTCCCCTTTCAATGGCTGCAGATTGATGACTTTGAACACCACCAATCTTGGCGCATCGTCGCCGTTGCCCGAAGGTGGGAAGTCCCTTCGCATTCCCTTCAAGCGGACCCGCCTTCGGCGGTCCGCTTAAGTCAAGCGTTAGCCGCCTCGAAGGAGCATCCGCCATGAAGTGCACCATCCTCGTCGCCTTCGTTGCCGCCGTGTCTTCGGTAGGAGCTACAGCAGAGCCGCTCGATCCGTGCTCGCTCTTGTCCGGCACTGACAGAATTGAACTCGGCATGCCGGCAGATCTCGCGGGAACCTACGGGGACCAGCCCGGCGGTGTGCAGTCCTGCAAGTACCAAACGCCGGATAGTCCAGTCGCAACAAGATCGGCATCGATCATTCTGTCGTCAGGCGCGCAAGATCGCGTACTCCAATTCCGTGCAATGCTCGCCAAGGCACTTGCCGAGAATACGCAGGCGCAGTTGGAAGCGCGCGGCGAGTACTACTCAGGGAACGTAATGTGCAAGGTTGTTCTGGCGGGTCAACGTGAGACGAGCCAATGCCTTGGAGCTACGGAGAAGTCAATGGTCGCGGTGGCGCTGACTCGCCCAATCACCGAGAACAAAGTGGAACATCCTGATGCTCAGTTGCGTCTCACGTCCACTCTGGTTTCACGCGTCGCTGCGAGAGGCGGCTAACCCGCATGTGTAGCTCTTGGCCAGCGCGTCGGGATGAAGTGCGAAGAACTTGGAATTTCCATCGGCCACGCCGATCATCTCTACCTGTGCTTTACACCATCTCTGCCCGATGGGGCAGTCAGGACGACCGAATACGCCACGGAGCGTTGGCATCGCTTCGTGCTCTACGGAATGGATCTAGCGTTCAATTCCCTGCCGGACGAGAGAAAACTGGCTGCGGTCACCGAGGCAACGTTTTCAGCACTGCACAGGCTTGCGTCAACAGAGGCGCCGGCGCTTGAAGTGCTTCGCCACTCAGTCGAATCAGAAGGCGAAGCGCTCAGAGTGTGCCTTAAGGTCAAAGCGACGAAGCAATACCGCGTACGCGTCGAGCAAACGGTCCCCGTGCATCCACAACTCGCCGAGGTATTCGTTGAAGTCACAAATCTGAGAACGCAGCGCTCGAAGACGGTTAGAGTTGCCGAGGTGAAGTTCTACGATGATGCTCCAAGCTTGGTCGATCGCATCGCCATCGTTGATCACAGGCTCACGATCCATCCTCGAAAGTCCTTTCGCGCCAGTCTCATTACCGCGGACTACCAAGTTCCAATTCAACTTGGCTTGGCCGAACTGAGTGTCGCCTAACCCTTCCTTCAAGCGGACCCGTTCCGGCCGGCTTCGCCGTCTTCCACGGTTCGCCTAAGTCAAACGTTAGGCGTCACGAACACAATGTTGGTACTTCCACTGCGTCACATAGTCTTCGCAATCAGCCTTGCTCTTGTCTTGCTCGGCGGCTGCGCCAAGGATTCGAAGGAAGCGCCCAGTCCCAATGTTGGACCTTGGACGGGCGCTACAAGCGCGCCCGCGTTCATTTCAAGGCTACGAGCAGTAGCGGATTCAGGGAGACTGAGTGATCCAGCTACTGTGAGCAATCTACTAGGACTGTCATTCAACTCGGTCACAAGCAACCAAGAACCCCAACCAGGGGCCTGCTCGGAGACGATGGGTATCAAGACCCGACAAACGACAACTCACGATATAGCAGGCGAAAGTTGGTATGTTCCAACATCGATGGGGGTACCACGTCTTAGCGTCCCCAGCTTTGCGATCAATCCAGCCTTCGTAATTGGCGACAACGATCTTCCAAGCACCATGTACGCCTCGCGCAGATTGTTGTACTGCAACGATCCGCATGTTACCGCCCGCGACACCACGGAGACGCGGTTAGTATTCAAGAATCTCCCAAGGTTCGCATGCATCTCCGATGATGACATTCGCTCACTGATGCCGACGGCGGAGTTGCAGCAGGCAACGGACGGATACCACTTCTATCGCTACAGAGGAAACGTCAACAATCAAAATGGAACTGTTCTGCAGTTCTCCTTTCGTGCCTTCGTGCCTTGTTCTCTTGATGTCCAGATCGAACAGTCGACGAAAAGAGGGCTGCGCTACGTGAAGGTCGAATCTGAACTCAGCCTGTGCCGAAGGATGGCTCTAGACAAGTATCGTGAGGGTCATCCGCCTATCAGATGGCTAGACGCCCGTGACCTTGAAGCAAAGGCGAGATACGCTGAAGACGTGACTGCTGCGGATCAGCATATGGTGCGGGCGTGCGGGACATTTGAAGATCGCTATGGGACAGAGTCACCGTCTCGGGCGAACTAGTGATAGGCCGTCTTTGGCTCTATCGCCGCACATCCTCGTTCGTTTGCTTCTCTTGCACGCGGACGGTTTGGTGCCGCCTAACCCTTCCTTCAAGCGGACATGCCTACGGCATGCCGCTCAAGTCAAACGTTAGGCCACGCATGTCCCTTCTCGAACGCGCACTTCTGGTTGTCGCGCTGTCAGTAGCGCACCTTACGTCCTTCGCGAGCCCCGTCGGAATTCCCTCCGTCTGTGGGGTCGCTCTCAACGACTCAGTCAAAGATCTTTCGAGGTCGTTCGATATAAAGCTCTGGGGGTACGCTTATCCCAAGAATGCTGAACCGTACGAAAGTTGGAGGGGAACACTGACGAAGAAGGATGATTGCGCTCTCGTAGTTCCCGAAAGCCCGGCACGCCGGTTCCGTGGCTTTGATGTTCGCGTTTCTGCCTTGAATGGCAAGATTCGAGCCTTTGAGTACAGGGCTGCGAGTACTGATTGTGGCGCCTTGATCGCAAGCACTCGCTCAGTCTATAGCGTTGGCGCCACGGAGCGCCAGATTTCAAACAAGGTGCTAACGGGAACTCAATGGACTATTGGTAACGAATACGTTGTTGAGCTGAGCTACTATGAGGAAGAGAAGGCCTGCTGGTATGCCGCGTACTTCGATCCGGTAACCCCGCCCGTTGAAGCCAGTCGGGCATCGCAGCCACCACCTGACGGCCAGACGGCTCGCGTCCGCTGCAGTCAAGTCCGCCCCGAATTTCCCGCATCCATTCGCCGAAACCCCGCTTTCACCGAGGCAACTGTTGTAGTTCAACTCGAACTACTCCCACCCAGGACGGTTGGCTCTGCCAGCATTGTGTCTAGTTCGGGATATCAAGAGCTTGATGCTTCTGTTCTTGCCGCGTTTCGAAACATCTCATGCTCATTCCCTACTCCGCTCACCGAGCCCAGGCTTGTCCGTCAGACATTTCTGTTCAAGCTACCGTAGTTGACTGCGCCGTGGCCTAACCCTTCCTTCAAGCGGACTGGCCTTTGGCCAGCCGCTTAAGTCAAACGTTAGCGCGCTTGAGCATCAGATGAAGAATTTTGCTGTCGTTGCTCTCGCTTCGGGTCGAATCGTTGTCGAGCGCTACGGGCAGCAAGTTCATACTTTGCGGCAATCTTTGCCTCTGCTCCGGGCTGACCGCCCTTCGAGTTCAGGCACATGACGGCATGGCGTCAACTCATCGGCCGTGCCGGCTGCCCGTCCCGCTTCGCTGGCGGTCAGCGCACCGTTGCTTTCGCTTCTCGCTGCAGGGTCTCCGCAGGAGCTTCACGGTCCAAATACCTGTACGCTTGGGGCAGTTCCACCCACTCAGCTTCGATGCAAGCAAGAACCAACTTCAGCGGCAGCCGTCGTGTGGCTCGGCCAAGAGTCTTGTCAGTCGTGCGCTGCACTCAAGGCAAAAGCTCTGGCCCTCACTTGCACGAGCGCGCTAACCCTTCCTTCAAGCGGACCCGCCTTCGGCGGTCCGCTTAAGTCAAACGTTGGGCGTCATCAAGCGAATCAGTTGCCGCCTTGCACTTTCGGCGGAGTCATCATGAAGACGTTCGGTCTCTTCTTTGTTCTATTGCTGGTTCCCGCTATTGTCCTGCTGGGAACCTTCATCTTCGGTCTGCGGCAGTTCATCGCTCACCGTAGCCCATCAGGACTCGCGGCGAACTGCCTCGCATTTGGAGGCGCCACGCTGACCTTATACATCTGTGCCGCAGCGCTGACGTTATTGCACAACCTGTCATCGCAGAGAAGCTGGCTAGTTTTGCTATTCGCACCCTCAACAGCGGTCTATCTCAGCATCTTGGTCCACGCAGTCGTTCGCCGAAACCTTATGCCAAGAGCGATACTTGCATACACGTTGCCCGCGCTTGGAACGCTAGCGGCTCAGTATTTCTGCACGGCCCTCTTGTTTGGTCCATCCTATGCCGTGAGCCCGCTGACGCAATGACGCCCAACCCTTCCTTCAAGCGGACCCGCCTACGGCGGTCCGCTTAAGTCAAACGTTAGGCCGCTAGCAATGCTTCGTCAGCTTTCTCTAAGAGATTGGGTCGAGAATGGGTCAGAGGTTCCTCTCTGCCAACTACCCTTCTCCGTCGATGACGTGGAGCGCATGTCTTCCATACGCTTCAATCCTCTTGAACCCCAGTTGCCGGACTATTCACACGCCGTTGTCTCTATCGACGGCCATGTGTTCATGCTTGCCGGTGCCCGCGACGCCTTTGCTGGCTCGGTGCACAGCTTCGTATCGGTCTACGCGCGGGGAGATGTTCGTGAGCCCGCCACCTTGGTAGAGCGGGTTTGCTCAGAATTCACCACATCGAGAGAGGATCTCAAGTGGCTTTCGGACGATCTCTACCCAAGACGATGGCTTCTCTGGAGACTTGATGACAATGGGAATCGAGAACCTATGTGGTACTTCAAAGACCTCGAGTTTGCTGAGCACGTTGCAAAGCGGTATACAGATCACGGTCACAAACAGCTCTACTACGTTGAGCCAGCGGCCTAACCCTTCCTTCAAGCGGACCCGCCTACGGCGGTCCGCTTAAGTCAAACGTTAGCCCTCTCACTCATACTCGTAGCCTGAATGAATGCCATCACCATCAGCGCTCTTGAAAGCTTTCCGCGGCAGCTCGAAGCGCACTACGCCGCGATCCCTTTTGAATTCAAGAACTGGGCGCCGCCTTCGTGGGAAGGTGTGCCCAGCGAGCCGCTCACGGCCAACGAACAGGTTTGCCATGTCCGAGACATCGAGGTTGACGGCTATCACGTCCGGTTTCACCGCACTCTGAGTGAATCCAACCCTACGTTGGCGTCCATCGACACGAAGGCCTTGGCCAAAGAGCGCGCGTACGGCGCTTCAAGCGCAGAGGCAGCCTTCGCCACGTTTCGCGAAGCTCGCGCAAAGACAGTCGTGCTTCTCGCAAGTCTGACGCCGGAGCAGTTCGAGCGCACCGCGGTGTTCGAAGGCTATGGTCCTCTGCCGTTGCGAAGCTTGGTCCACTATCTGTGCAGTCACGACCAGCAGCACCTTGCTGGTCTGCAATGGTTGCTCGGAAAGATTGAGGCTTCGCGTGTTCAGGCGCAGGGCTAACCCTTCCTTCAAGCGGACCCGCCTACGGCGGTCCGCTTAAGTCAAACGTTAGGCGTCACAGGAGCCACCTTGCTCACACTCATCCCGATGGAAGCGGCCGCATTCGCTGCGTTCTCCGAAGTGGCTTCCGACAACCTTGCGAACGACAACGTCGCGAATGGACGCTGGAACGCTTCCGACGCACCGACTCTCGCAAAAGAGGAGACGAAGCGGTTACTGCCCGACGGCGAGAAAACTGCCGATAACTACTTGTTCGTGCTGCGAGACACTGATCTGAACGCCGAAGTCGGCTATCTCTGGTACGGGACCCTGGTGCGTGGAACTAAGAAAGTCGCCTTCCTCTATCAGATCTACATCCACGCTCAGTTTCGCCGTAAGGGCTACGGTCACCTGGCAATGTGTGCGTTCGAGACAGAGGCACTCAAGAGTCTGCACAGCACGCTGGCATTGAATGTCTCTGCAATCAACGCCGGTGCCCGGCGCCTGTATGAGGTAGTGGGCTACAGCGCGTCGAGCCTTACTATGCTCAAGGAGTTGCGGCGCGGTGACGCCTAACCCCTCGTTCAACCGGACGTGCCACGGCATAGCGCCGGTTAACTCAAACGTTAGGCGTCACAAGACAATCTTCCGGAACCATCGTGTTTAAGAATCACGCCACCTTCTCCAAGGCCAAGCACTTGCAGCGCTACCTGTTTCCGCATGCCTGTTTTACCTGCCGCAAGGTGTTCAGGAAGCCGCACAGCAAGCTCGTGCGAGTATGTCCGCAATGCGCCGCGCCAATGGTCATCCTCGGCAGGAAGTTCCACACGCCACGTCTCAATGATCGAGAGCAGTGGAAGAAGGTCGAGCTCTTGGTCAATCATGGCTTCCGCTTTGAGTCAGTCTACCGAGCCACCGAATTCGGAGGCAAGGTTGCGGTTCCGTACCCTCGCAGGTTGTCCGAAGTACCTACCTTTGTGGCGGAATTCAGAGGGCAGGCGTTGCAACCAGAACCGTTGCGGCCGAACGACTCAGGCCCTCTGTCAAAGGGAGCTGAGCGTGACGCCTAACCCTTCCTTCAAGCGGACCTGCCTTCGGCAGTCCGCTTAAGTCAAACGTTAGGCGTCATGAACACTCGTCGCCAAGCTCTTGCTCTGTTCTTCGCCATTCCCGCAACGCCTGTCTACACTTCAGCACTGGCGCAAGAAAAGGCGACCGTCATGACACTGTCGAATCCACGGTACGCAAAAAATCCGATCGCGTTCTTCTTTGAGAGCTACATACTGGATGTGATTGGACACCTGCCACCCGAACGCTCGGAGAAGATTCAGTCTATGAACTTGCAGAAGGTCTTCCAGACCGGCGCTCGCGAATGGAGAGAGGTCGTTCGAGAAACGCTTCATCTTTCGAACACGATCGACATCGCCATTCTCGATCTCTGGTACACCAACCAAGATCTGGCAGCTCAACGGCGAGTCGAATACACACCCTTGGCGTTCGCTCAAGACTTTAGCGACGAGTATGAGAAGGACGGGAGCAAAGTCGACGTTTGGCCACCCGGCGCACTGGCCTCAGCTCAGGCACGAATCGCCGCACGCAAGAGCGCTACCCCACGGCAATGACGCCTAACCCTTCCTTCAAGCGGACCCGCCTTCGGCGGTCCGCTTAAGTCAAACGTTAGGCGCCTATGCTGACTGATCTGCTCCGCCTCTTTGCACGCTTGGTCGTTGGCGCCGTCTTGGCGATCCTCTTCTTGTTTGTGGCAATGCTGGCAAGTTTCTTCGGTCCCAGTGGCCACAACCTTCTTGGCATGCTGCCGTTCGTAGCAATCTTCGCTGTCATCTGGGCGTTTGCTCCAATCGTTTGGAAGCTAATTAGAAGTAGCGATGCCGTGTCAAAGGTTCCTCCAAACTATCCATGGAAATGTCAGGTCTGCAACGCGTCAAACTCACCTGGTCGTGGAGAGTGCCCGGAATGCGGGCACCCCGCGAACTCAACGGCGGCTGAAATTGAAGCCGCCAAGTTGACGCTCGGAAAACAATCCCGTGACCAAACCGGCGCCTAACCCTTCCTTCAAGCGGACTGGCCTTCGGCCAGCCGCTTAAGTCAAACGTTAGGCCTCACAACCCGAACACAACTCCCATCCACGGATCGACGCAAGCTACAAACAGTCGGCCACCTTCGCTCAGACAATGGAAAATCTCCTATGAAGCCAACATACAGCGTCATCCTCCGCTCAGGCCTCCCGCCAAGAGAGGCCGAATTTCTCGAGATCTTCTGCGGCAAGATCACGTCTGCATCAGGAGAGGATGATCTTCTTCACTTTCTCTGTACGAAGGTCGATACATCCCATCCAACGTACATAGAGATGGAAACATTTCATCCGGTTGAGAAGGCACTGTCTGTCGTTCGAATTCCTCATCACTTTGTACTTCTGATTGATGGTTCTGAAGAACGACCATCAATCGGCTTCATGCCATCATGAAAGAGACGCCACTTCCCCTGATGCCTAACCCTTCCTTCAAGCGGACCCGCCTACGGCGGTCCGCTTAAGTCAAACGTTAGGCGTCAATTACCAAATGCACATCCGTGAGTTCCAACTTGGCGACGAAGCGGGTCTGTATGCCGTCTTCCTATCGGCCATCCACGAACTCGCGAGCAAAGACTACTCGCCCGAGCAAATTGAAGCATGGGCGCCCGCGTCATTTGATCCTGAACTCTGGGCGAAGCGAATGCAGGGCATCTACCCGTTTGTCGTCGAATCCAACGGAAGGCTCGTCGCTTACGCCGATGTTCAGCCCACCGGCTACATTGATCACTTCTTTGTCTCTGGCCCCTTCGCTCGCACCGGCATCGGCACCATGCTCATGAACCGAATCCACGAGACCGCACTGGCTCGAGGCATCAGAGCGCTCACGTCCGATGTCAGCCGAACCGCTCAGCCTTTCTTCGCACAGTTCGGCTTTGTTGTCGTTGAGCAGAGAGCACCGGTCATTCGAGGAGTTACGGTCCCCAATGCCCTCATGCGTTGCGAGGTGACGGCTAACCCTTCCTTCAAGCGGACCCGCCTACGGCGGTCCGCTTAAGTCAAACGTTAGGCGCCTGTGAACTCAGTTATTCGAATCGCCCTCTCCTTGGTAGCCGCTTCGGTAGCTGCTCCAATCGCTTTCGCTGCGTACCTCTATCTCACCGTCCCGGGTCGCCTTGACGGAATACAGGTGGTACTCGCCGTCGCATGGCTCGTATGCTTGCTTCATCTGATCTTGATCGGCGCTCCGGTCTTTGTCCTCCTCAAGCGCCGCAGCGGCCTGAGCTGGGCGAGCATTTCGCTCGCAGGCTTCCTCGCCGGAGCGGTTCCGCTTGGCCTCATCGGCTATCCGGCGCGCCAAGAAGGTTATTCATCGGGAGCAACCTGGCACGGCAGGTACGTTGAGTTCTATCAGAACGGCGAGCCCACGCGATACGCTTGGTTCAGTCACTTCGAGTCTTGCCTCCTTTGGGGTACGCTCGGAGTCATCGCAGCCGTAGTCCTCTGGCGGGTATGGCTAGCGCTCAGCTCATTCACGGTGTCTCGTGCAGGCGCCTAACCCTTCCTTCAAGCGGACGTGCCTACGGCACGCCGCTTAAGTCAAACGTTAGGCGCCTCAAGAGCAATCTCCCATGTCTCCAGAAGAACTTGAGCACTACCTTCACGCACACATCCCGTTGTCGAAGTCAATGGAGGTCTCAGTTCTCGAAGTTCGCTCACAGCTAGTCACGCTGAGTGCCCCATTGGCACCGAACATCAATCATCGCGATACTGTGTTTGGCGGAAGCGCATCTGCCCTTGCCATCTTGGCCGCTTGGTCGCTGTTGCACATTCGCCTGACCGGCGAAGGCGTCGCGAGTCAGTTGGTCATCCAAAGGAACACAATGTCCTATGCAATTCCAATCGATGGAACATTCACAGCCGTTGCGGCGGCGCCGAGCCCTGAAGACTGGGCGCAGTTTCTTCGCATGTTCAAGCGCCGAGGTAAGGCACGAATCACGGTCACCTCAGAGCTGCACTTCGGGGGCCAAGTCGCAGGGCGGCTTGAAGGCGAGTTCGCGGCACTGGGTGCGGCCGGCGCCTAACCCTTCCTTCAAGCGGACCCTCTCCGGCAGGCTTCGCCTGCCTCCGCGGTCCGCTTAAGTCAAACGTTAGGCGTCATGCAGGTCGTACTACGAAGTGCCGTTGATAGCGATGCTCCAGCAGTAGCTGACGTGCTTATTTCGTCTCGCCGCACCTTCATTCCCTATGCACCCATGGCGCAGAGCCCGTCAGAGGTTCGCCAGTGGGTGAAACGAACGCTTATTCCTTCTCGTGGGGTCACAGTTGCATGCGCATCGGAAGAAGTGGTTGGCGTACTAGCCACCTCTGAAGCAGAAGGCATAGGCTGGATCGATCAGCTATACGTGTTACCTGGCTTTGTAGGCCAAGGCATTGGTGCGCGGCTGCTGAAGCATGGGCTAGCATCCCTAGTTCGGCCGGTTAGGCTCTATACGTTCCAAGCCAATGCTGGCGCGCGTCGCTTTTACGACAAGCATGGTTTCAAGGCCATAGAGTTCACCGACGGCAGCACGAACGAAGAGCGCTGTCCCGATGTCTTGCTTGAGCTTGCCGCGGGCGGAGAGAATGCCGCCTAACCCTTCCTTCAAGCGGACCCTCTCCGGCTGGCTTCGCCAGCCTCCGCGGTCCGCTTAAGTCAAACGTTAGGCCGCACAAGTGCCATCTCTCACAGAAAATCGGAGCAGAAATCGGGCCGTGTACGTGCTGGCCTTTGTCGTTTCCATCTTGCTCGGCCTAGCCTCACGCCGCTATCCCACTGCGATCTCGGAGTTCTTTGGCAAGTACCCAGGCGATGCGTTGTGGGCCGCAATGGTGTTCTTCGGCTTGAGCGCTCTTCGTCCGCGGGCTAGCACACTGAGTGTCTCGCTCCTGACGTTCGCAACATGCTTCGTCATTGAAGCAATGAAGCTCTACCAAGCGCCCTGGATCGTTGGCATCCGTCACACTACGCTCGGGCACTTAGTCTTTGGCCACGTCTTCTCGGTCCAGAACCTCGTTGCTTATGCCGTTGGCGTCGTCGCAGCGCTTGGCGTTGAAGTACTCTGGCCTTTCGGAAGCAATGAAAGGGTATCTCATGCAAGTGCATAGTCCTCTCGCGGTGCGGCCTAACCCTTCCTTCAAGCGGACCCGTTCCGGCCGGCTTCGCCGTCCTCCACGGTCCGCTTAAGTCAAACGTTAGGCGCCTCAAAGAGGTCAACCAATGCATTCATCTCCTGTCGCGTGTCTCATAGTTGCAGCGCTCCTCGGTTCCGGCCCTGCCGCGCTGTCCGCTGGAGAGAATCCGGCGCCATTCGATGGAATGTGGAGCGTCACGCTTACGTGCCCACCCCATAACGATGACGAAGACGCAAAAGGCTATGTGCATCGCTTCCCGGCAGAGGTCAAGGCCAGCGAGTTCCGGGGAACGCACGCGACCGAAGGGCAGCCTGGCTGGCATCTCCTCACTGGAACCATTGCCCAAGACGGCAGCGCGGATCTCACGCTTGAAGGTATCGTCAACAATCCGAACTACGCAGTGAACCACGCGTTTCGTGGCAAGCCATACTCCTATCGCGTTCGAGCTAAGTTCGAAACATCAACGGGTAGCGGGCGTCGCATCGGCAAGCGCAAGTGCGACTTTGAGTTCAAGCGCCAGTAGTCACGTGCGTCAGGCGCCTAACCCCTCCTTCAAGCGGACCCGCCTTCGGCGGTCCGCTTAAGTCAAACGTTAGGCGTCAAGCATGGCCCTGAACATTACCTATCGACTCACCGGCGTCGGCTGGGCTGAATGCACTATTGTTGACGCCGACAACACATGTACTGTCAGAGCCTCTTATCTCTCCGATGCGCTCTACAGCCTAGTCCTGTCCGCAAACGCCTTGCTCTCGCGCTTCTCCGGCATGACCTTTAGCTTCGACGAAGAGCCTGGAGAGTACCGATGGGTGATATCGAGCCCACGCTTAAATGAGATTGAGATTGATATCCTCAGCCTAGATGAGCTCTGGGGCGACAGACCGAACTCAGAAGGCCGACCGCTGTTCAAAACGATCTGTACGCCCGAGACGTTCGCCGAGGCAGTGCATGCCGCCGCAGCCGCAGTCCTCGCCGAATACGGAGAGGCCGGCTATCTTGAAAAGTGGTCTGAGTATCCGTTCCCCATGGCGCAGTTTGAGCAGCTTTCAAGCATGCTCGCGAGGCTGCAACAATGACGCCTAACCCTTCCTTCAAGCGGACCCGCCTACGGCGGTCCGCTTAAGTCAAACGTTAGCGCGCAGGCGCGATCAATGAACAGGTCTGTCATTCGAGCTTTCGCTTCGGGCCGTGTGGCTTTCGAGCGCTTGGGGAAACTATCGTTGCGTCGGCTGCACAGCGGCGTCGATGCAGCCCGGCACCGTGCGCTCCGCCACCTTCAGTTGTCTTCGGCTGAGCGCGCCGATTGAACAGTGAGCCACGGCGCCGACCCAATAATGAGCCAGGTGTGGAAGCCAACTTTTGAGCGTTGGCTGTGGATAACTGTACCTCGTTCCTCCTTTGCTTCGTTGGTGTTG
>Ga0307509_10009597_pt1 | contig 12046 bp, 12 predicted proteins | sample 10_EM_MG_FD_202245 | JGI IMG/M metagenome (GOLD analysis project Ga0307509, IMG submission 202245) | Populus trichocarpa ectomycorrhiza microbial communities from riparian zone in the Pacific Northwest, United States - 10_EM | ecosystem: Host-associated > Plants > Roots > Unclassified | place... | reverse complement strand
GCCTTTGAGCAGGCGATATCTTGTATCGATCAACAAATTCAGGCTCGAGCCAGCTCGAGCCTTCCCTCACGAGCCTATATATTCCAGGCTCGAGCCCTGTGGTAAAGATCGAGCGGCTCGAGTCTCGCTGCCCATCAGCCGAGCCGGATCGAGCCCATGGTCCGGCTTGACTCGAGTCGGCTCGTGATATACACTATGCTCAAGGGGGCGCCAACAGTCACGGAGCGTAGCTCGGGGACGGTAGTAGCTAGGGAAGGTGCAAAAGGGGAATTCCATTAAGTAGTGTATGATACCATGTATTATAGGAAAGGACATCCCGCTCCTTACAACTTCTAGAAGAATTGAAGGGGAAAAAAAATCCTACATTTTTTTATATAATATGGGTGCCATTATAGCAAATTGCTTTTGGAATTATTTTTTCTATGATAATATGCTGTTTCCACTTATGGCGGTTGGGTAATGATAGCCTGAAAACCTGCAATTCGGCCTCTGTATACTTACTTACTAAACGACCTCGATTGCCGGTCATCTCCGAGTGAGAATCAGTGAATCATTCCGGGTTCAACTCCGATGGATCGTGAGGCCGAGGCCGAGCGGCGAGATAGCGCCTGGTGGAGATAAGCTGGGGAAACGTGATATCATATTATACCTTGGGAGTTCACTTAAGTAAGTGATCTGATAGAGTGCAGATCAGGTCGTAAGGGGGCGTTGAGGGTTGATAGATGCAGTGCTGCGGGTAGAGTTACCGTTCTGAGTAGAAAGTTTGGTACTTGCGCGCAAACTAATGGGCCTAGAATTTTGGTTGTGCTTTTCCATTGATCGGCACTTGAAAGCAGGGCCAGAGGTACTGCTCACATTCTGGTACTCGGATTGTGCTTATGGGTTTTAATGAATTGTCTTGGGTGATTCCCTGAGCCTACGCTCCAGCTAGGTGGCGGAGATGCACCTTAGTTCCATGGGGTGTCTTGTATAAATGCAATGGGAGCAATGCTTCACTGTATTTTAGATAACCATTCGGATAGATCGCCAAGACCAAAGTGGAATTCATATCTCATTTCGTCCAAAGTCATTTATAACAGGGCAAACTGCGGATAGGTTCCTCCTGATTATGCAACAGAGTGCAGTTCAGAACCTCGCAGCACGACTACGACGTACAGTGCCTCAGCTCAGCGTAAGATTTTGCCCTCTACGCCAATTCCCACCCCTAGCCAGCCACCTCGCAAAGCTGCATGCCCAGAAATTATACAAATGCTAAGCCCAGAATCAAAGACGTCTGTCAGTAGTTGTTCAAAACCGATAAGCCGAAAATTGCCGCTGTGGTGCAGGAGTTTCGGGCTCCCGTTGGTCGAGGGCAGGGTGGGATGCGTAGTAATCGAAAGTGCAACAAACACAGCAACAGGTATCGTAGAAAAATTGCACTTCACGACCGGGGAGCACGGTGTAAACAGGTTGATAAGGGACTAAAATAGTTTGTAAAAAAAAAAAGCCAAATACTCAATTGAAACAATTGAAAAGGGTGGGGTGGTGGTGTAAATGTAGTCTTCAAGGGGAATCTAATTTGAAATCTTACGTTGAGCCGGTATCTTAGGTTGAGCTGCATGTTCGTAGACGTGAATGGTTGGAAGGCTGGATATTAGGGGAAGCTGAAGTCTGATGCTAGGAAATGTTCTTGCAGAGAGGGCGGCATCTGCTTGAGCGATTTAGAATGGATCTTTAAATGTTCTGCGTTGTTATAGTCAACAGGTTCAAGAGGAAACCTACGGTAGGTGCGGATGAGAGCACATGTCAAATATCCTCATAATACCTATGTTTTCTTCCCAATGCAGTGGTGCATGGGTACCCTTGTCACCTCACCGTTGGAAGGGGACATCGTTGGGCTGCTCCACTGCGCAGAGCCTCATGGTCAGTGCGTCTACATTGTAGATCCCGGAGTCCTCCGGCCAAATATCAGCAATAACTTACAACTCCTTCAAACCTACTAGGGGCAGCATGCAAGACCGCTTCCCGAACTTTGTCATTAAGCCTAACGGGGTTGATATTATTTTCTCTCTATAGCTATGGCTTCACCACTCCATCTTATTCACCGAGAGCGTATGATACAAGAGCGGTCCTGGGCCCGGCCTATTAGGATCGGCATTATCCTACCCCAGCACTCGCTTTTCAGCTGCGCTATATACTCTAAGAGTAGCATCTGGGAGTGGCATTTTCATAGTTCTACCTATCAGGATTGCCCAAGAGTAACTTCACCACTTCGTTTCCCCTTCTGGCATCATGTGAAAGCTGTGCTTACCCAGGTTGTCTAGCCGGCCGGGGTTGACATCTTCTTGTTTCAGTAACGGTTTCCCCGCCTTATCTTTTCCATTTATAGGGGGCCAATGAGTGGTACGCAGCCCGTGCATTCTCTTTGGTTGATATCACCACCTTTTACCCAGAAAGGCTGTCACAAGCTTCACAAACCTACGCCGTGTAGCCAAGTGAGCAGCAAGGAAACACTGATACCGCCGACGTTATCAAAATTCTCCACTGGAACTTGCTCTACGACCCGGTTCGAGTGCAGATATTCCCATGTCGAGCGGAGTTTATTGATCGGCCAGGGAAGACTTCCTTATCAACCATGATGAGTCCTCGGCAGGGACCTGCTAGGGGCCCTATTTGGGGAATCATTTCCTTCGATCCTATCTGGACTGAAAGTGTATGGGACGGCTCATCCGCCTGCAGCGGCCGCTCCGGATGGGGGTCCCATCAGATTGGCAAGCGCCGGCCTTTCTTGTTCCTCAACCTGGGTGTTTATCCGGGCTGCACTATATTCATCTCCCAATCCCGGGCTATCCATCATTGCATTGCGTCCATTCGGCCTGCGGCTGAAGGTAGCCTTTCCGAGGATTAGATCGATAAGGAAGGAAGCCGGTAAGAACCTAGGTTAGATTTGCATCTGCTAGCGAACGTTTCAAGGTATGATACGTCTCCTGGTATCCTCGCCATCGCGCACTCCTCCGAATCCATTTTAGGAATGCTTTTTACAATGTCCACCCCCACCTCGCTAACTACAAACTCCGGAAGAACTTCCTTCCTTCCTCAGCCCGGCACGCAGATATCTTGCAATAGCACCTTCGATCGGTATGGCCAATGCTCTTGGTATTGTTACACAAGGTTCCCTCTCGATATCATCCCGGTATGTGCGCTTCTAGGGACGAATATTCAAGCCCTCGGCAGGTACTTGATAGCATGCCGTAGCAAGTGAGGAACCCGAGTCGATGCTCAGGTGCACATTCCTCGCGAGCGTTAAAGCATATAGGCGCGCACTGTGATAACAAACCAGTCCCGAACATCTCCACAATTCCAGGAAGTTCCAGTCCTTGGTTACCAATATCTTTTTTGTTATTGCGAAATCCCCGAACTACCTCTCGCGGCATTATTTCCTACTGATAAGCTGCTTTAGTGGGGAAGCCCAACATATTTTTGACGACTACGCCTTCCGTGTAGTAGAATTGGGGTAGGAATAGTCAGCAGTAAGATATTTTTTCTATAGCTTAATCGCACAGGTCGCCTATTACTAATAACTAATACTCGAGTATTCTGCCTTCTTGGTAGCACACGCTTTCGATCTGAGGAATGTACCTCTTCCTAACTCTCTTATCGCCGTAACAAAGAAAGGTCAGGTAGTCGGATCCATCCTCCGCACCCCCCTTATCCAAGTTTCTACATTTTTTAGTTTGAAGAATATAGTTGCCCACACTGCTGGGCTAGGTGGTTAGCATGTCGCCCTTCCATAGCTGGGGTTTTAAGAGAGACAGCTAGGCCAAGATTTTAGGGTCTCTATAAAATTGGAGGTGGGCTTGGAGTTAGCCGTATTGAGGGAATTGACATTATTACTGAGATATCCAGGCATCTTCGGCCTTTTCATTGGTTGGGGCACTGCACAACCTCCCACCGAGGTTTAGAACAAATTTTCTAATACTCAGACTGACTGTATCGTTATTCCAAAAGACTGGCATTGAAAATCGCAAATAATAACTCACCCCCATTTTGAGAAATTATCAATCAAATCCACGTGCCCGGGGGTGTCCTGTGGTGCTGTCGGCGGCATGAATATAGAGTTCCAGAAATTTACGCCTGAGGGAAGCCAACAGCCCAGGTTTTGCCGTTCAGTACCACGAAGTCCTAATATGCCTGGTCAAAATAAGCATCGAAATATCATGGGATGTATTCGCTTGATGTGTGTTTCGAGCACGTAATTACCTAAGCAGCTACTGTTTCCATCTATGATACGGGAAGAATCAAGATTCCTAAAAGCGCCTTAGGCTTTCGAATTTGCATTGCTCTGTCAGAATGCAATGTCCAGCAAAACCCGCCGAATATATCACACTATGCTAGATTTCTCTTAGAAGGACGACCACTCTCCCTTATAGCGGGTTGAGTTTGTGGGGTGCGGGGGAGCTGCAACTTAAATATTCTTTTCCAATTTGTTATCCATTGTTTTGCAATATATATTTCCCTATAGCGGGGGACTTCGCATAGGACATCCGAGCATTCTAACGATCCCTTCTTAATAACAGTTCTCCCACTACAATATGGTCTAATATAACCCAGTGTAACTACACATTTCTTCCTCTTGGTGATCCTAATGGTAGTATTTTAAAAGGAGTGGGGTGAGACGGTATAATACTATATACCAAGGCATATTTCTTACCCGCTTACACCTCCGTCTCTGCTATTCTTGCTGTTAGTGAGTGCAAAGGAAGGGGGAGAAGGAATCTCTTGAAAATGGAAAAAAAAACAGAGTTCTATTCCAGGTAGAAAATGCCCTTGCCTTGTAGCTGGGGTTCCCCACTGCCTTTTTCCCTTTTTTTTTTGATATGGGTTGCGGTGTGTCCGGATATCAAATATACCCCCCAAGGCAAAATTGGGCCCCCACTGGCTTATCCGCGATTATTAAGGTCGTTGGGCTGTCGGGTTACGGGTAATGGAGGGGAATGGAGGGCCCTCCGGAAGTTAGCAATTCCGCAATGGAGATATCCCTACAATATTAGTTTCTATAGCAATAGCAGTAATTACATGAAGAGAATTGCACCTTTCATTAGTTTCACTAATCGAATCATATGCCGAACCACCGCCTAGGAAAAGAATTTCATCAGATCTTTCTAGAATGTTTACCGGAAGGGTAGTTATATCTCCAACAGCGATCAGGTCTGAATACCCCAGGCCAGAGGAATCCTGCTCCTACCCCACGACATCAGTACTAGTATATCAACGCCACATCATCGCACTATGTACTATTATAATCCGTGAACAACAAAAGACCTACCAAAACCGGATACCTCTCCCAAAACCTCCAAGATCCAACCCGATACCGGTAAAAGTCTAACCAATTCGGCACCACGCAAGGACGTTGGAATTGCCCCTCCCAGTAACGCCCGTTGTCTCAAGTGAGGGCTGAACGAGAATCCAAAGCGGAAATTCTGGACGCCCTAGCGCCATGCCCAATCACTTCAGTTCTTACAGCACTCCCGCCTCATGTGACCAATCGAGCCCCCAAAGAAAGAAACCTTAAAAAGCGCATAACATCCCCATTTCCGGTTCTCACCAAAAACCTATCCCTGCAGCGATCACAAACCCGCCCTTGGCCTTTTATAACGCTCCGCATTGTAGCGTGGACATGAGAAGTAATCATCAGGTCTACTGAGTAAACCTTGGTGACGTCACTTTTGATCTATCCCCCCTAGTATCCTAACTCCCTCGGGAGTATCATACTAGTACCGGTAGTCTATTTGTCCTTAATATGGCACATCAGTAAAACGTGACGCCCCGATGGAACGGAGCGGATCTGTTCCCCTGCGCTTGGATTAGTCGCGGGCTGGGATTGGGTAGTTTGTTGTCCAGTTGTTGCTGCATTGACATGTTTCCCTTGCGAGTACGAGAATAGCCAGAGGAGTTGGTACGGTACCGTATTGTTTTGGTCAGAATGAGGTCCTTAGTGGGGGTATGATGGGGTGGCGGGTTGATATGGTCAAGGCGTGTCTTCTGGAATTACTATCTGGTGATGTTGTTCCGGCGTGCGTTTGTCGTTCCGGCGATGCGCTGTACAGTACGAGTACTGTACTGCGCAGCGGTAGGAGGTTGGAGGTTGGAGGTGACGAATCGAATTTACTGGGGCGGGCGATCCTTGCATGTCGGGATCTAACCTGGATTAGTAGGTTATGATAAGGGGCGGAAGGAAGAAAGAGAGAAAGAGAGAAACAAGGGCAGATAAGGGTCTCACAGCAAGTTGCACTATCGTACACCATTCTCCTTTGGCTATTAACTTATACCATGGTACTATCGCTCTAGCCAATCTGCTCAGGCGGCCGAACCCTTGTTCATATCCTGAATACCCGGCTCTCAACTAAGAAAATCAACCAGTAAATAGTCTACTCCTCAGAGAGCAACTCGACTTGAGCAATCATCTCCGAGCGGGCCTCAAAAACCCGGCGGCATCTAGGCCCCCGGAGGTTTCCCACCATACCATACCGCACACAGCCCAGCACTACTCGTACACTGCACTCAACATAGCCCCTCACTCGGGCACAGCGGGACGGACGGCACCGAATATTGGTCTCACCTCACGCCATACCGCATACGCGTTGCAGGACCAACCAACCAGTCGCAGCATCGGAGCGCTTTCAAAAAGAACTGCTATTGCATTCAACCCAGATCCAAGCAAATGGGTCAGATTTTTGCTGCATGCAATAGCAGGTTTTTTTTTTTCCTTCCAAAGGGAAAGGAAAAAAACGCTCCGGCATCACGGGTGTTTGTCTTTTGCCTTTCTCCTAGTGCTGTGCAGTACAGTACTGTACCCGTGGCTCTTGGATTTATTATACTCACTTCGTTCTCGTACGCTATGATGCTAATCGATACTTCGGCTACAGTACAACAAACCCCCAATCCCTTAATTTTTCCAAATTTAGAAGAAATAAAATAGGCCTTAGCAAACGGAAACCAGCAGAAAGTGCGTGCAAACCATCCTCCCGTGATCGATTTGTAGGAAATCACTCCTCCGAGCAAGTGAAACACAACAAAGCAGTCGTATGTCCTGACTGACTCGATAATACATCCGATCGCGGGCGTTGGTTAGACTACTTGTGAGAAAAATCACCCCACAAATCACCACGGCCGGAATGACAGGTAAGTTTCCAGCACTAGTATCATACTAGACTAGAGATAGACAGAGGGGCGGGTGGATAGGTAGAGAGATAGGTGGGATGTTGCATTCGTTATGATAGAACCAAGTCAGCCGGCCGCCCGCCCACGTTCCTCGATCCGCAGGTGAAAAAGTTATAAATAACTTGAACCCTTGCTTACTTTTTTACTTGTGCGACCTTTTTTTCTTCTTTTTTTTCCACTTCGCACGGGTGGACGATCGACAGATGGGGCTTCCTCGCACCCTGAATAAGCTTTGCGCCACGATTAACTTGGCGGGGCATGATATCATGCGTGATCGGGACCGAGGGAATGTGGGATTTAAGGGCCGGGGTACTGTAGGGGGCGGGGCTGAGAGAAGGAAAGGGAAGGGAAGGGTAGGCTGGGTAATGATGCCGGTGTTGTTGGGAGTTCTCTCCTTGTGCGGAATTTGATTGTACCGAGGGTGGTTGGTGGATTGCGGCAGTGCTTATGGCGGCGTTTCTTCCAGGTAAGTCGGAGGGTTAGATGTGGGATGATATCGATGGCGCGGGAGAAAAGGCTACGAGCGTTTGTACCTTCCTCGAGGGTGGCTGGGATAGTGGAGGCAATTCCTGATTGAGAGGTTGAGAGCTTATGTTGTACTCAAGAGCAGAGCAAGGAGTTTGGGGATCCGAGGTATTAATGATACCTTAACTAAATTAGTTGAGGACTTTCGATTCGATACCGGATTGGATTGGTGTTTTCTCTGTGCCCGGGGACGCGTAGGACAGCCACAGAAGAGCCAAATACTCGTAGCTAGAGCACTCGAGTACGTAAGTGAGGTTGGCAGTCTAGGCCAGTGCAGCTAACGAGCGTGCATTTCGTGGCAGAAGGGCAGAAGTGAATATCATACTTGAGGGAACTCCAGAAAGGATCTACCTTGAACCTACCTACCGCAACGGCCTTCTAGAGACTCCCAGCCACCGCAGCACAAACCTGGACTTTCTTGGCAATCCCCAAGTAAGAACCTCAACATTCTGCCTAATTATTTGCACATCCTTCAATCCCTGAGCTTGAAGTTCTTCTACCTCTGAAAGGCAAAAATTCCAGGAATTGCACCGCAGCAAGCACAACAGGTAAGACATACCTTTTTTTTTACCAGACCAGACTTCAACTGCAGGCAGGTCTTCAGTTACACGCAACACATCCAGCTTTAAACCTTCAACACTCCAAACGAAGTTTCCGCCATTATTATTTTTTTCAATTATGATAAGCGCCACAAACAACAGGAAAAAAGAAAAAAGAAAGAAAAAGAAAAAGAAAACCTGTGAGATTCCGATCTTTCTCGATTTTCCGTTTCTACCCATCCATCCATGAATGCCTAATCGCATGGATTCCCAATTCCAAAGTCCCTCCACATCCAAATTGCCCCCCCTACGGTAAGCTACCGGGGAGGGGGAGGGGAGGGGGGACGGGCCTTATTTCCACGAATGTACTCGTACCGCACTGTTTATACTCGGAGCCTAGCGGAGGTGGCCGGAATTTCATCATAATCGCCATCAGTGAGAAGGATCTATAACAAACCGGCTTGAATATTAATATGTACCATGCTCACGATAGAGCATAGTACCGGTACTCCCACAAGCACAAACTATAAAGTAGGCCTCTACTCCGCTTTTTTCTTTCTTCCCCCCTTCCTTCACCCACCACATCTCCACACCTTCACACCAACTCAATCGCTCATACAGACACCACCACACTCGCTCTAACACACTCGCTCCCATCCCCTCCCACCTCCCACTCATAAATCAACCAACACACACACACACAACCAGAAATGAAGACCACCCTCTTCTCCACCACCCTAACCCTCCTCACCGCCGCCTTCACCACAACAACCACCGCCGCCCCCGTCCCAGCCCCCGCCATCCCAGGCGTCGCCTCCTTCACACTAAAAGCCGGCCTCGGCGCCCCCTCTGGCCTCGCAGGGCGAATAGTAACATGGGACGGCACTTCCGGCGGTAACCTCGGCTTCTTCAGCAACGCCGGAGCCAAAGACCTCAGCTCCTTCATCCAGTACAACGCTAACGAAGGCATTGCCTTCTACGCTCGCAACACCGCGCTCCAGGTATACCTTCGCCCGCACGGCACCCCACAGTACCTTGCCAAGCTGGGGAATCCCCAGCAAGATGGTCAGGCCACGCTCACCCTGTCGACGAATTTCACGGTGAGTGCGTGGGCCGTGGAGCCCGGGGAGGTTCACTACGCCTTTGGGTATGATTGGAAAGACTCGATTTGGTCGGCGTGTGGGGGGCCGGATGAGTATACGCTTTATTAGTGGGTTTCTCCCATCCTTTTTTTGATTTGATTGCTTTGGGAGGAATTTGCGTGTTGACTTTTGGGGTGTTTTTTTTTTAGTGGGGAGGTTGGCACTCCTGGAGCTGGGTGCACGGCCAACTTTGGGCTTGAATTGTTCTATGATTAGATTGGGGACTGTGTTATGGACTGCGGTGGTAATGATGGGGTGGGGGGGGGGTCCTCTGGTCGGATAGCTAATGGGTAGTGGGTAATTGGGGTACATACTGGGCTGTGGAATTACGCCGACTGAGGGGATAAAGGAATTGAGTTATGAATGGATGGATACACGTTTTTTCTATTTTCTTGTCAACTACTACAAACACAAACACTCCTTAATGAATATAATAATACAATGATGTTAATAAGTTAGATCGTTTTGCTCACATTACGCCTATCAACTATCACGCTGAATTTCCTGATGCTTCGTCCTCTGACGCCGCAGCCCGTGGAAATATCGGGATGTCTACATCTCGGTGCATTCCTTAGATCAACTAAAGAGAATCTTGTTAAAAAGCTCCCTTCAAGAGCCACGATGACCCAAGCAAAAGCCCATTCCTCCCTTCTCTACGGTACTCGAGATACACCCGTGGACATCCATTCTTCAGCCCGAAAGTATCCCTCCCCCCAAGGTAACTAACTCGACGACCACTCCAAACAGGAAAAAATCTGCAAACCCTCCACAAAATGTGCTACCGGTTATTGCAAAACGCCTTATGACTTCACTCCACCTTCCCCAGCATCAACCCCCCCAGTCATCTCATCACCCGCAGACCCAATCAGGAAGCTGAGACCCTGATCCTCCCCATCCCTGTTACCCAACTGAACCCTGCTCCCTCCCCCCTCCCGCATTTGAGTTCACAAGAGGCCTTCCCGCTTTGCAAACAGCATCTCACCTTAAGTTATCGGTAAGACAGACAGACAGACAGACAGACAGACAGACAGACAGACCTCCACCATTGCCCTTTCCTTTCCCGATTTTTTTCTCTCTCTCTTCTTCCCCGTCTTTGAAGATGACTAATTAGAAAGGCACGGGTCGAATGTACTAGTACACTAACCATCACTCGGAGTTGTGCATGTCTCGGCTAGGGTTCCGCTATGATATCCTCTGGGGAAAATGTGCGAGAATAATAACCCAAAGCGATATGTTCACCAGAGCGCTAAGTTATCGTGAACTCGATCCTGGATGGGCACCTTTTTCTCCTCTCGCGGGGCAAGCGGTCCATAGAGCCTCGTATTCGGAAAGGTGCCGTGGTTCCGCGCGACCAATGGAGGTTCGCTTGGATGAATTGGAAGCGTGCCGTAGAGCGATGGTACAAGGTCAGGAAAGAAGTTACGGAACGGTTATTCGAGGTTAACCCGCTAAAATATATCCCTGTCGGCTCCGGTTAATAGGTTCCTATCCTTGTACTTGTACCATGTTGGATTTTGCCTTCATAAGGTTGTGCGCAGTTTTGGGGCTGTCGTTGGTTGGTGCCGGTATTATTATTTTCCCCCGAGTTCTTAAGCTTTGAAAGCTTGGTTATGGGCTGTGGAGGAGTGTATCGGGGGCTAAGTTATAGCTGATAGTAGCGAGGGAGTGACACTATATGTCGCATAACTAAAAGGGCAGAAGCGGGGGGGGGGGCTAGGGTCACGAGCACGGACGTACTCGAGCATTTCCTCCCCACTGAAGTAGAGGTGGGGGCGGGACGGCGGGAATACTGGGGCGCAGTCCTATCGAATACGCGACTCTGGCACCGTAAAAATTCTTTACAATTGCTATCTCCGAAGTTTGTATCATAGAGTGCGAAGGTCAGGTGAAGGCCTCGGCTCTCTGCTTTGAGTGAACGAAAGGCAATGACAAATAAGGCATGTCCTCGCTTTCCACTGACGACAAGTAGACTTCAGTGCGGAAGGTGCTCGCGCGGGCCCCCCTCGAGATATTAGGGAAGTTGGAAACAATTTGCTTCCATTTGCAGCCGGCCTCGCTCCCAGAGCACAACAACACCCATCTCCGGGTGTTTGCTGACCCTGTTTTTGCTCTTCTGGCTTTTCCTCTCCTCCGCCCATTCTACCCCGCGTTCCAGGAGTGCTTCCTTGTTGGAGAGTAGCAGGGAAAGGCGTTTACCGTTGGCTAGGGCTGACTAATAATGCATGCCACGGGAATAGTTCAAGTACCCCCCAAGGTATGAGAGTGAAAGAAGAGAATTGCCACCCTTTCCGGGTATTTATCATTTACTTTCCCATAGTTCTTACTTTTCCGGGGGGGGGGGGCGCATATCGCTTATTAGCTTATTTATTGGTCATGCGTCTGGTAGGCCAGAGGAATGAAAGAGGGGAGATGTGGCTTCTGGGGAAGGCTTGAGTGATATTTTGAGACTCTCCGGTAACGGATGGAAATAGCAACGCGAGGAAGTGAGGAAAAATCATTTCCTGGAATACCGGTGCATCAGGAGGTGAGACGGGCAGTCCACATAATTGGAGTATAATATTATGAGTACAGCCACTAAACAATGTGCATGTGAAATGCTCAGAAAGGGCCTAAGGGGGGGGGGGGGGGCAGTAGGGCTGC
>Ga0307509_10009596_pt1 | contig 12046 bp, 16 predicted proteins | sample 10_EM_MG_FD_202245 | JGI IMG/M metagenome (GOLD analysis project Ga0307509, IMG submission 202245) | Populus trichocarpa ectomycorrhiza microbial communities from riparian zone in the Pacific Northwest, United States - 10_EM | ecosystem: Host-associated > Plants > Roots > Unclassified | place... | reverse complement strand
GGACGCCCATGACGGTAGGATACTAGTAGTTGCCCCATGGGGTATCTCACGCTTACAAAACGTCTATCCAGGGCAAGCGCCGCCTCGTGTGTGTGTGTGTGCCTTGCCATCCTACGTGGATCAGGATCAGGATATCTTCAACCCCTGTAGGCTGCGTTCAGGTATGTGAATTATACAGGTGTGCCCCAGTCGGTTAGAAGTGGGTACAGAAAATGCGGAGTGGATTTCATACATATTTGACAAGATGATATCTATGGTGCGGGTCACCTTGTCACCACTACTTTCTCACAGTGGCCAAATTCGACCGGAGTGCAAATGTGCGCGCTAAATCTCCTCACCGCCACGTCAGCAGCACCACTTCTGAGAGAAATACCCTTTTGAAAGCCTGGAAGTGTGCATATTCTGGCCCTTTCTGACGTGCTAGGCTTATGGACGACCGATTGGCAGGGTTCGGCAGGATTGCTCTCCCAAAGTACAAGCGCCTATCGTGTGAATGGCGTGCCAAATAAGGCAATCTGACAGTGGTGGCCAAATTCACAAGGGCCGGAAATAATACCTTGGCGAGAAATCAGTTTGAGGAAATTCTGTCTTACAGATCTCTTCTATGGATAAAAAGGAGGTGATCTGTCAGAACAGATTCCGTATAAGTGGATTGTGTGAGGTCGAATTCCCGTCGAGGATCGGTTGTCACAAAGTGGTGGTGACAAGGTGACCCGTACCATACTACCCCGCAGATCGGTTCACAGCCATCGGGCGGGACCTCAAACAATCTCTCACACCCTTCCAGGAAGGTCCGCCCAAAGCACTGGGCGTCCGTCACCCCGGGCCAATTTGGTGATGTTTGGGAAGCTACTTTTTAGCGATAAATTGAATGGCCGCGACGTACGGAACGTCTGGAAGCTAACCATCGCTGTCGGGTCTTTTTCAGGAAGCGGCGATGTGGAGACGGGTATCATATCCCAGTGTCGTCCCATTCCTTCAAGCTCGGAGGCACTGCACCCATCCGCATGGTATCAGAGTGAATACCGAACGGACGTGTACGGGACTACGTCGGGAGGAATCCTGGGATCTGAAACAAGGTGATTACGACTGGCGCGGAAGTGCGTGGATCTGAGTCGACACGGTTTTGGTCACTCGACATCAGTCCCGGTTTGTCACTCCCGCTCTCACAAACTCGCGCATGGAGATTCGAAAACGATGCGCATTGGTGGAAGTCCCCCCACTTCCCACCTCAGGATAGATTCGAGTAGCAGTGGTTACCCCCGGTATGGCCGTCAATATGTTGAATTATCCCAACCCTCAATCAGCACCAGTCATCAGATGGTCGTCCCACCCACCTGCATCGGTATAGTCCGGTTCTTGGGATGTCGTCAGGAGTAAGTTTTGACACTCTCATCCCGAGGTTAGGGGATTGACGATCTCGTAGCGTAACGTCCCGGAGCATGGGCCCGCCATTGACCCTACACCTCACTACCTTGGGGCGACACATCGCTAACAGGTAACCTAGGATCTCGGCCATGAGCTCTTGCGACAGATCCTTCCGTTTGGAGGTGTCATCGACCCTTTTCGTATATCGTCCGGTGTATGAGCTTCATCCGCAGGCAGGGGGGAAATACTATGGAGACATCAGCATCGTCGATAGAGTGGGTGTCTGCCAAGTTTGATATTCACCAGGACAGCAGGGGGCCTTCAAAGCTCGGGTTCGGTGGCGACAAAACCGCTGAGAATGATCACCCGGAGTTTTTCCTACGGAATGTAGACCACGAGAGAGGGCGACCACCCCCCGCCACGATCACAGGGGAAAGCCCCATCGATCTCCGTGTCTAGTTCGTCATGCTGACGAGGTTGGACCACTGCCTGCGTAGTGTACCACCACGACATAAGAGGAAAGAGGAAACGAGCGCATCGCAGGGACGGTCTGTAATAATACCTGCTCAATTCGTGGACTGGGGATGCGATTACCTATAAGATCAGGCGTAGCGCCGGCGATGTACGCACTTGCAACTTCCATCGGATTCACGATGGTCGGTTGGTGTGATATTCTGGGCGGGCCCGTCCGTCCGGATCGTAAACTTAACTCGGACGCCGGCAGATCCCGCTCCGAAAACGTGACCCGACACGACCGTCATCGACTTCGGGTCCAGCTCTGTCCAGCTGGGGTCATGCATATCCTTTCCCCACGATGGACGTCCACACTTCTATTCCTCTGTACACTATCACTACCATCCGTCTGGGCCCTGCATGAATCCGAGGCTGGAGTCGTTGATTGGCAAAAGACTTTCATTGGTGTTCCCAGGACGAATGAACCTCAAGCCGCCCCAAGTTTTCTGAGGGTGAAGGCGAAGGGAAATGAAACAACGAGTCTGGTCATTTCTGCGACTGAGACGGCGGTTGGAGCGGTTGACCCTGTGGATGGGAGTGTCGGTGAGTGTGGATCGAGACGATGACGCCTCACGGCTCGGCGTGTTTTTCTGGTCGGCTGACCCTAAATTCATCGCAACCGATAGCATGGAGGCATATTTTTCAACCCTCGGACCCCATACTGGGATATTACAAGAGCGGGAATGGTGGGTTGGGAAAGCACGCATTTTCGTACTTCCCCTCGCTTAGAGCTTTTGGGCTTTTATCTAGTCGTTGCGACGCTTTCTGGAGTAGGCGGTTCTGTGCTTCGCGTGCTTGACTCCCTCGATGGCACGATAATCCACGAAAAGAAGTTACACCACCCGGAAAACGGCCAACTGTACAACCCGAAGATACTTGGGGTTCATGTCGCTTTCGGGTCGCCGAAGGCGACAGAGGGCGGTCAGCAGGCAAAGGACTTGTTTGTCTTGACCAATGGCCATACGGTATACCGCATTGATGGGATGAGTGGGGATTTAGTTTGGGCATGGACTGCTCCGGAACAGACGTGCGTGGACGATTTTGGTTTAGGTTCCTTATGGACTGATCTCGCTTTAGTTCCCTGGTTGTGCTTGAACACCTTGCTGTCACGGATTCCACGATATATGCTATCGGGCTTGCAAAATCATATGCTTCGTACACCCTCCACGCCACGGCACTCTCCACAGAGACTGGAGAAGTCTTGACAACACAAAATATCCCCTCAAGTATTGCGAACGGCTCAGAAGATTTCTTCACGCTCTCTCCACCCACCTCCGAGGGTCCTCACCTCGTGTGGATTGAGAAAGGTATCGTGAAATCCGTGGCCCTGACCCCGAAACTCACGAACAAGCCTCGAAGTCTCAAAGGCACTCCGAGTGCTAGAATTACTGATGTCGGGTTGTCGGGGCACGGGTTGTTCGTCGCCAGGAGAGAAGACGGGACAGCATCCGTCCTCAAATTGAACCAAAATGTTATAGAGTCTATCTGGGATTTCGCCGATTCGGTCAGTGGGCGTACCTCCGCGCCCCAACCGTCCACTGAAACGATTCCACCACAGGCAAGCTCTAACAAGAACTCTGATTCGATGTACACTGGTGCAGTTGACAAGGAGGGGAATCCGTATGTCGGAAGGATGTACTGGTCCTTCACTCTCCAAGTGCGTGGTCTTGGCCCCGGGTAGAACCCTTTTGTCGCTAACCACCCCGTGTAGTCCGGGGTTCTGCACGTCTTCACGCCTCACCTCCTTGAGGGGAAGGGAATGGTTGCTGGGTGGACCTTCCCATTCAAAACCAACGACGATGGAATCATCAGCCACGTAATACTTCTCAACACCCGCCATCCTTATTTCGACTGATCGCATGAGTCATTTTAGTACGCACTGGACGTTGTCAACCCCGACGGTCTGCGGGTTCTTTCGCGGATCGTCGTTACAACGACCACAGGAGCCGTTCAGTTGTGGATGGAAGATAAGATGCAGTGGACAAGGGAGGAGTCTCTGTCCACAGTTGCAATCGCCGAGTTTGTCGAACTTCCTGAACGCAAGGCGGTTCAGTCCAGTGCCGCAGAAAGCGAGAACTTTGTTAGTCGTGTTCTGAGGCACATTTCCGATGCCCAGGCCAGTTCTTTGCTTCCTGGCTCTCTGCGCTTGGCTGACCTGCACGCCACCTCATTAGAGCTTCCCTCAATACCTCGTGGGATTCGTCAAGCGATTCGCCACCGCATCATATGCCTCTGTCTCCGCCGCGATTTCGCATGACTCTGGGCTCTACCGTGATGAATTTGGGTTCAAGAAGATCATCGTCGCTGTTACCCAGCACGGGAAGGTCTTCGGTATCGACTCGAGCAACGGACATGTTGTCTGGAGTCGGGTCCTTGGACTCGGTTCGGTTGCAAGTGTCGGGGGTGTAATCGTCCCCGTGAAGATGTTCGTCGTGAAAACCGTGTCAGACGGAGAGGTTCCACAGGTTACATTATTGGCCACCCGACGTGGTTTCGACGTGCGTCCATACGTGATACTTCCTACAATCTGTACCAGAGGCTGATATTCCACCTAGGACACCGTAGACACGGTTGTATATCACATCGATGCACTCACAGGCAAAGACCAGGCGAACGGTTCCCCAGACGACGACGTCCTGCAAGGAACGGTAGTATTCTCTGGACTAGCTTCCGAAGCGTACCTCCTCCCTTCGCAAACGAAGACGATCGTTCTCCTGGATCAAACCAACAGCATCCACCTCTATCCTCACGCGGACGAAAACGTTCAAGCTTTTGCGGAACTTGCACCATCACTCCGGTTTTCCCTTCAGACCAGCAGCCACGGCCTATGCGGATACCAAATTGTGCAGGATTCGAACGACGGGAATGCATTTTCAGCCTACCAGACTTGGTCCCTTTCTGTACCGAGCAACGAGCTGATTCGCTCCGTCATTCGACCCACGCGGGGGCCTATCGCTTCCCTTGGTAAAGTCCTCGGGGATCGTACCACCCTTTACAAATACCTCAACCCGCATCTTTTCGCCGTCACCACTACTTCAAAACCATCTCCGAATGCGGTTTGTTCGGTGTACCTCGTGGATGGGTCGAAGGGATCTGTGGTTTATCATGCAAGCGTTACCTCAACGAAAGGTTCGTGCAACATCGAGGCAGTGTTGACAGAGAATTGGTTGGTATACGGTTATTATGACGAAGACTTTGCTGGGAACCATCAGACCAAGGGGCATCGAATTGTGTCGGTGGAAGTGTATGAAGGAAAGGGGATCAACGACAAGACCCGCAGGTACGATCAAGTTGAACCTAACTAACCACTGCTGACGAATATTCCCTTGTGCAGCTCCGAGTTGTCATCACTGTCGGATAAGACACTCGATACCCACTTCCATGAGAGGTCGTTCGAGACGAACCAGCCCGTCGCAGCGTTTGCTGCCACGTCAACAAAGTTTGGGATGACTTCTAAGAATATCATCAGTCAGTCCAGATCTCCCCGGCGTTCCGTCCGTAATCTGACGAGTTTTCACCAGTCGCAACCAAGAAGAACCAGATACAGTCGCTCCCAAGGAGGTTGCTTGACCCCCGCCGGACCAAGACTGACCCAACTGCCCAGCAGCAGGAAGAGATGCTGATCAAGTATGACCCTGTTATTCCTGCCGATCCACGGCTCGTAATTTCTCACCGATACGAGGTACGCGTGGAAGTGATCCCAGTTTTACTCTTGGTGTTGATGATTAGCGGTTTAGGTCGCGAACGTTCGAAAGATAATCACCTCTCCCGCTCTCCTGGAGTCGACTTCTCTGATTTTCGCCTATGGACTCGATTTGTTTGGGAGCAGAGTAAACCCATCGAACACGTTCGATGTCCTGAGCGAGAGCTTTAACAAGGTTCAGCTTGTGTTGACGATTGGGGGGTTGACTGCTGCCATTGCTATTGCTAAACCGATGATGAAGAGGAAGAAGTTGAAGGAACGGTGGTTCCAGTAGATCTGCATCCCGAGTCTTTATTTGAGGTGGATTTGTTAGAATAGGTGCAATGCTAACCATACATCCGCTTCCGCTTCGTTCGACCTGCACCTTTCTACCACGATGCATATGGCGTTTGCTATGGATCGCCCTCCGCAGGTACGGCGAGCTACCGACCACCAACAAGCGGGGTTTCGATTCCACCATACAATGAGAGACTCCCTGCACTCCCCGATCCCGGCAGAAATCGGTTCCAAGTATACGCTCTCAATCCTACTGCATCACCAAAACATAAAATTTCACCAAGCGGTGAAGTCGCACGAAAGCCCCCATAAAATGACCCGCTACCAGCTAAGTGGGATAAAGTGGCAGCGGGTCAGAGTGGATACAAGCTGCCCAGTGCATAGAATGGTCGTCTCAGGTGCGAATTGAGGATTGGTAATTGTCTGAAGTTCAACTGAGTATATAATTTTGTGAGCGCACTCGTCGTGGACTGGAATTGATTGGACCGCTATTTCGACATTCTCAGAGGGATGGGGAAAAGACGCCAATCCCAGAATGTCGTCCCCAAGAGTTGCGTAAAGTAACTCGATCCAGGTTCCCGTGACTCACGCGCGTCCCGCTCACGTGGTTCGTCACGCTAGGATAATTGCTTTTTGGCGCGCGGCGAACCAAAACCAGTCAGTCAGAGATTCCCGCGTCCTCCGCAATGTCCTCAGTGATCGTCATTTCCGACGACGAGCGAGACGAGCTGAAGGTTGTCCATCATCCAAATCTCTCCTCCCCCATTCCTCCTCAGAGATTCCTGGGAATCGCCGGAAGTTCGCCAGGAGAGCGGAAGGTGAAGGTCAACTTGAAGCTTACTCCGCCGGGACAGAAGAAACGGAGGAGACTATCGGACTCGGATGGAGAGGCCGTAGAGGTAAAGGATGTCTCGAAGGTTAAGAAGGTTAAGAGGGAGCAGCGCAAAGCGGTGAGTATCCCTCCCGTTTCGTCATTGGCCCCCGTGGCGGCGGCGTGCCCTGTACTGATTAACCCCCTCCCCCTCATTTTTTAACTCCCAACCCCAGCTCACCATAGTAATCAACTCACAGAAGGTACAGGCCTTAGCCGCTCAGCACAGGTGGCTTTACCACCACAAACATCTCTTCACTCCGCTGGTCGCGACAAAGGGCCACTTCTTCGCGAATTTAGAAATGGAGATTCAAGGGCTCGCTTCGGAAAAGAGGTCCATCGTCAAGTTTGAGGAGATTAAGCGACAACCTAAGTTGATTGAGGGTGGACAGATGAAGGACTATCAGGCGCGTGGAACTTGAAGCGCCGTACGCGGTGTCGCCTGACTGATACTCTAGCTCCATGGATTGTCCTTCCTCGCGTGGATGCATAACAATGGTGCGCCGATGTTCGTCGTGGACCCTTCCTCATTCTAACCTTGGGTAGGCATGAATAGTATTCTCGGTGACGAGATGGGTTTGGGTAAAACCCTCCAGGTCCCGTCCTTCCCTCCGACTCCATTATACCGTTGCTCATCCCGAATTTTATTGCAGACGTTGTCTCTCCTCGCCTATGTGAAGGAGGATTCACACGGTACATCCTTTCTATGAAGCGACATCTTTAAACTTACCACCCAAATTCTTTAGGTGCTGCATCTGATCCCCATCTGATCATATGTCCCTTATCAGTCCTTTCGTCGTGGCTCAATGCAAGCGAACGCTCTCATTGGACCACCGTCTTTAATCTAACGCGCATATATCAGGAAATCGCACGTTGGGTGCCCAGTTTCCGGGCGCTACGTTTCCACGGCCAAGCCTCCGAGCGCACTCGACTCAAAAACAATATCCGTGATCGGGAGTCTGGTTTTGACATATGCGTTACCACGTATGACTCGTTCGTCGTAGAGCACGGGTGGTTCAAGAGCAAACGGTGGAATTACTGTGTGTTGGACGAGGGTCACAAGATTAAGAACTCTGATACGGGGGTCGCTTCCAAGCTACAGGGCATTGGCGCATCGCGCCGGCTGAGTGAGTGAACCATTTTATAGTATATACGGCGTCTGACGAGTTCCTGTAGTACTCACGGGAACTCCTGTCCACAATAACCTTGGAGAGCTATGGGGGCTCCTTCATTGGTTATACCCTATGGTTTTCACCGCGGCCACTCAGACCCTCTTCCACGAATCGTTCGATCTGTCGAGGGGTTCATACTCTCTATCTTTCCTTGCCGCTGCGAAGAAACTTCTCGACAGGATCATGCTCCGCCGTACTAAAGCCGCAGTAGAGTGTAGCGTCCCGCCCAAAGAGGAACTCACGGTGTTCCTTCCCTTGACTGAGGCTCAGAGGTTCTGGACATACAGGCTCCTTACCAGGGTGGACACGATGGATTTGAAGTCGATCTTTACTTCAAAGATCGAGGACGATAAGGATGGTATCATCGATCATGGGCGAAGGCAGGTGCAGGAAATATTGAGGGAGCAGATAGACGATCAGAAGAAGGCGAAGCCAGCAGGTGAGGTAGTCCGTTGTGGGAGATTCGTTCCCTGATTGCTCACCTCAAATAGCTTGGAAACGGTTGATGAACCTCCTCATCCAATTGAGAATGGTTTGCGACCAGTAAGCAACGGCACCGTACGCGAATTCTCCGTGTCGGTTGACCCCTCTTCAGTCCCTATATTTTACAAGATGCAGAACCATCTCCATATGCGATCGGTGAACACCTTGTCGCTTCCTCGTCAAAGCTCATCGTGATCGACAAGATACTTGGCGATGTACTGCCAAAGGGTGAAAGGGTACTGATATTCTCGGTATGTGTTGGTTCTTCGACTGTACTCCCGCGCTGACCCATCGTCTCACGAAGCAATGGACGAGGTGTGTGTGTTGTTGCGCAATGGTTCTTGATCCCTTAGATGTTGCCAGCATGCTCGACCTGCTGGAAGATTTCATGGAACTCCGGAAGATCCCCTACGCTCGCCTGGATGGGTCAACAAATCGGCCAAGGAGGAACCTCGATATTCGATTGGTGAGCAACATCCGTTTTATTCGCACCCATGCAATAACTCCGTCCCTCAGTTTCAACAGGAGAAATCACGTAGGCAGTTTTTGATTCCCCTCCCTTGCAGGCTGACAGTCTTCCGTAGCATATCAGGTTTTCCTGATTTCAACCAAAGCTGGTGGGTTGGGAATTAACCTGACGAAAGCTACGACGGTCATCATGGTCGACTCGGATTGGAATCCTCAGAACGACCTTCAGGCCATCGCCAGGGCGCACCGAATTGGGCAGACGAAAACCGTCAAGGTGTGGTCCACACGGTACGGTCTGTTGGTCTGAGTTCTGACTGTATACAGGTGTACCGACTCATCTGTCGAGGCTCCGTTGAGGACCAAATGCTCGACCGAATCCGACGGAAGCTTTTCCTTTCACTAAAGGTCATCGGTTCGACGGAAACCTCTGCTTCCGAAAATTCCACTCTTGGTACGAGCGAGCTCATGGACATTCTTCGTCGAGGGAGCAGCGCCCTCTCCACGGAAGGCGGTGAAATGACGCTTGCTGAGTTCCTCAAGGCATCGATCGAGGATATTCTCGAGGTCTCGCGAAAGATGGATAAAGTCAAGGACACGAAGATCAAATCTGAGTTCCCGGCCAACGGGGTCAACATGGTCAAGGTAGAGGAGGGGATGGATGCGAAGCTCGATCAACGGGTGTTACGAGACGTCGAGGAGGAAGAGATGAGATTGTTGAAAGGTATCGCTCTCGTGCAGAGCAGGTTATTTGAGGGGAAGGTTATCCAGAAGGGGTCTGGGAACAAGGACATCGCCCGGGAATGGGAAGACGTCCAGAAGAGGGCTAGGGTGGATAGGTTGGTTATGGTTGATGGTATGCCGGTCGTTGCGGACCACGTCGCGCCCCTTGTGGTAATTCTTCACCCTTCCGTCCACTTGCCGCGAGACCGAAGCTGATTGAACTCTGATAGGCATCTGAGGCGAAGCCCGTGAAGAAAAAAGCGGGTCCGAAGTTCGACCATGAGGATTGGTGTAATTACTGCCGGGATGGAGGAGAGTTAGTGATGTGTTACCGTTGTCCAAGAGGTGTCGTACCTCACCGTGCCACGTCGTCCATCCCATTGACTGGTTGGGGTATAGTGTTCCATCCCAAGTGCCATGGCGTCAGCAAAGCCCATGTTGCTCGAACCCCCATGATGATTTGCAGCCAGCACTCGTGCATTATGTGTTCAAGGAACACGGGTGATGCTGGTGGGATGCTTTTCCGGTAAGTTTTCTCATACCGTGAACACTCCTGGAATTGGTATTGATTCGGGTAGTTGTCAAACGTGCCCACAAGCTTTTTGCGAGGACTGCTTACCGGAAGACGATATCGACGCTATTGGAGATACCTTGCCAGAGTTGTTCGTCATTTCTGTTCCTCGTTTGCAGCTCTTGGACTGACCAGTACCGTTCTTTTACAGCCTGCTTCTCGGGTATCGTGCGAGCCCGACCGTTTACTTCATTCGTTGTCACGATTGTCAGAACGACTTCGCGAGGGACCCTTCCATATGGAAAACCTGGCAGCAGGAATTTGCGGAGACGGAAGAAAAGTTGAGAACCGTGCTTAAACTCGGTCCCTCATGATTCGTTCGGTTCTTGAACATGGATGCGTTCACCACAACACCTTACCATAATAGCTTTCTTGTTGCTGATCACCACGTCTCTCCGTAGAGTACAAAGGCGCTCATTCTAGTCGGAAATTAGACCCGCATATAATATAAACCGTGTCCCGCTACGGTAGCTCCGCCCCTTGAATCGATTTTGTCTCCCCCGCGAGATGTGAGCAACCGTGGGAATCGAGGGCTTGTTCCGGCTAGCCCCTTCGCCTTTCCGCGTTCCCTCGCCGTTCCGTCAAGGCGTTTACAACACGCGAGGACGTGAAAATGCACCGAATCCGACATGTACGCTCGTCCTCTCCAACTACCCAAAAATAATTCCGCTGACGGAAGGATTTGTTTGGGCTCGGACAGGCCCGGAGAGTGTGGACGACCTCCGCATTTGCTGCCGCTGTAGCGACGCCGGTTGTTATACACTCAGAGACCAAGACCAAAGTACGTATTCCCTCGTCTCGTCTTATTAACCGGGACTCGGGCTGAAAGGTCTGTTTGGTTTAGTTGGAGATTTACCCTGAACCGGACCCAGAGACCGTGCTCCAAGAAACACCTTCAGAACTCGAGAGGCAAATCGGCGTCGCTCGGAGAGCTGTGGCTGAAGTTTACCTGAAAGGACACCAGGAAGTCCAGGGTGTCGTTTCGAAGTGGATTGGTGTTGAGCAGGCCGTTGAACGTGCGTCCTTTACGCCATATATCCCGTGTGTCGTTAACTCATACAATTTCGCGACTTCTAGGCCGAGTGAAGAGCATCGTCGTCCCGGAAGAACCTCTCACTCCTGGTTTACTCTATGTTGGCGTTTCGGCTCTCACCGGATCGATTCTTGCGCGGAACAGGTCGATATTTATGCGGTTCGCGCTTCCTCCAACACTTTTACTCCTCTCCTTCGATCATTTCCTTCCAAAGACCTATCATAACCTCTCCTCTTACCTCGGCTCACTCGAAGACAAGTACCTCCCCGCTGTCGCTGAGAAGCACGACGTTGCCAAGGCGCATACTGCGGTGACGTGGGGGAGGATTAGGAATGCTACGAAGGACGGTCGTGAGACATTGGGCGGTGGTGTTGAGAATGCCGTGCATAAGGCCCAGGATGCCACCGGTCTCAAGTTCAAGGAGGCTCTCGGGTGGGGCAGAGGTGTCAGTGATAAGGCATTAGTGGCCGCCAAGGAAATCGTTGAGCAGGCGAAGGAGGTTGAGCAAAAGGTTGAGCACGTCGTTGAGGAGAAGCTTGCTGAGGTCGCGCATCAAACAGAGGACCAGGTTGAGAAGGTGGAAGAGAGGGAGACTGAGATTAAGCGATTAGTCTGAGGTGTATTTCAAGGTTAATTATCACATAGAGGAATCCGCCTTGGAATGGTTTTTCAGCGCGCTGACTTCAATGGGAACGATAGGATAGAACGCACCTCTCTGTGATGGTTTACTTTTTTTCTGGGGGTGGAGACCCCTTCGACGGTTCCTCACCGGGAGTCATCCAATCCACGTCGGAATTGTGACCACCGAGGCCGTCGAAACGACGGTTAAACCTGCCCAACCTTCCAGTGACTGCACTCTCCTCTTCCG